>Ga0307376_10000234_pt1 | contig 74471 bp, 63 predicted proteins | sample TR2MG_FD_202536 | JGI IMG/M metagenome (GOLD analysis project Ga0307376, IMG submission 202536) | Soil microbial communities from Risofladan, Vaasa, Finland - TR-2 | ecosystem: Environmental > Terrestrial > Soil > Coastal area > Acid sulfate soil | place: Finland: Risofladan, Vaasa | collected...
CTAAATAATCCTCAAGGCCTAAATAATCCTCAAGGCCTAAATAATCCTCAAGGCCTAAATAATCCTCAAGGCCTAAATAATCCTCAAGGCCTAAATAATCCTCAAGGCCTAAATAATCCTCAAGGCCCAAATAATCCTCAAGGCCTAAATAATCCTCAAGGCCTAAATAATCCTCAAAGCCTAAATAATCCTCAAAGCCTAAATAATCCTCAAAGCCTAAATAATCCTCAAAGCCTAAATAACCCTTAAGGTCTAAATAACCCTCAAGACATTACTTTTCCTCAAAGCCTTAATAATCAAGAAGCTTAAATATCGAAAGCATATTATTACTAGTCTTATTAGAGAGCCTTTTTACTATTGCGCAATCCTTTATTTCTAAATTACGTATTCTTGTCTTTATATTGCGCGCGACGGCCGGAGGCCCGCGCGCTCTTCGGCCCTATTCTTTCGATTCAAATGTCATCTAACGTCCTTCCAGTTGACGACGTTGCGCGCGCCGAAAAGGGCGGATCCGAGCCGAAGGCGAGGATACGCCGGCGAGCGCAATGTGGGTGAGCGGAATGAGCGAAGCGAGTGCAGCGAACCCCGACGAAGGAGCCGAGCCCTGCGAGGCGACTGAGGAGCGACAACTGGGTGTTAGGCGCTGTTCTTTTTCTGGCTTCTCAATTATTGCCCGAGACAAGGATGTCGAGGGCAATTCTCTATTAATTACTATAACATTGGCTTAACCTGCGAGGCGCACATGGCGCGTTTTGTGCGAGCGAGCGCAGCGAGCTTGCACATAGCCGTGACATAGCTGAGTCAGGGTGAAGCCTTTGCTAAGCGTTTTTTATAGATTCTAAATACACGTAAGAATTAGAAAATAAATGATGAAATGATTCTTTTTTGATCTTATGATTTAGTAAACTTATTTTTTGCTCATCTATATTATTATATTCCATATAGGACAATTTCTTCTTTTTTAAAACCACAGCAAATGATGGTGTCACAGGATAATATAATTCGAATTCATCATCGCTTAATTTTGCATTGTCTTCTGGTTTGTCCTTAACATGCAAATTAATAATTGGTTGATCAGATGTGATAAATGGTGTTGTCGTACTATTTCGCAAACCTATTAACTCCCATTGATCTTTTTCTGCATAAATTCTCATGCCTACATTTGTTGCCATAATGAATACCATTATATTCCAGGCCTTATCAAATGCAAGATGTCCTCTCCCATCAATTCCGGAAATTCCTTCTTTCATCTTTATTGTACGACAATATTGAACCATTAAGAACAACAAGAACTTTGCCCTATCATCATCTTTGAGAAAAAATGAAGTGTCTTCTTTATATAAATAGTCAAGATATGCAAATCCGGAATCTTCAATACTCATATGAAGATCTTCACTAAGATTTTGTTCGAGATCGTCAATTTTGGTATCTATCTCGGCGTTGCTTCCTATTGTGGTGTCATTTTTAATTTCAAATACCACATTGAATATTTTAATCCAATTTCTATTCAAGTCATTTATGAGATTTATATCTTTAGCTTCAAATAAATGAACTAGAAATTCAGCTTCTGATTTTGATAATTCTTTTAACCGGTAAATATCTTTTTGAACTGCAACATCTTTAGTACTTATTCCTTTAACTTGCTGATTAATTAAACAGTATACCATTTTTTCTTGATAACAGAATGGTTTTAAGTAATTCTGCCATACATAATGTTGTCTGCGTTTTTTCATATTCTATCCTTTGCGCGCGAAGCGCGTCCGCATAACATTTGCAACCTGCAAGGCATAATGGCGCGATTCTTGCCAAGCAGCGCGTACTCGCGATGCGGCAGCAAGAATCGTGACATAGCCGAGTCAGGTTGAAGCAGTTGTTGGATGTCTTTTATTTTTCAATTTCTACTATATCAACTGTTAAAGCAGCATCTTCTACAAATCCAAGCATAGAAAAATAAAATAGTAATGAAGCCGGATTCCAATCACCTACATATCTAAGATTCTTCAATTGTATATTACTACCATATTTTTCTTTAGCTTCTTTTTCAGCATTTTCAAATAGATTATTTCTTCTATTTTCAACTGAATTCAAAAATAGAAAATTCCAATAAGTTTGTTTAACTGTGATGGTTCCAAGTATCTTATCAGATTTAGGCATACTTGATACTGATTTATCACCACCAAATATAATATATTTATCTATTCCATTAAGTTTGTACGTAAATACAAAAGAAGATCCTTCAAGTGAATTTGGAATCCAAGCCGATGTTTCCCAGCCACCATATTGTCCACTTGCATAATAAATGCTATTTGCAGAAAAGAATGTTTTTGCAAATTTGCTGTTGGGAGGAATAGCCACAGATGGTTGCACATTTTTTGCATCGATATACTTTGTGCCGTCTGGAACTAGTTTTGAACTATCACCACTTATTGAAGTAAATGAAGATAGATCGGTAATAAATTGTATAACAGTATCCGATGAATTGTTTATTGTAAGCGATACCCATTCCTGGTTATCAAATTGCAATGTAGCACTAACATCTTCATTAGCGAAATCAATTGGGGTGTGAGTTGCATATTGTTTTCCATATTCAACTTGATTCATAGTTACGCAGCCCAATAATAACATTACAGATAAACCTAAAATGACTAGTAACTTCTTCATTGTGGTCTCCTTATTCTTTTGTGCCTTTTATAATTCCTTCTGATATACCAGCAATTGTTGCTTGGTAGATTTGCAGAAAAGGACTGTTTTTTTCTTTGCTGACGAACTCCTTAGTAAAGGGATAATAATCATTTTTAATCCTAAAACAGTTACTTTTCAAGGTATGAAGAGGAATAAATGCGTTTTCATCAATTATTCCAATCTGGATTAGTTTAATAATCGTTTTTGCTTCAAAATCAATAAATTGATAGTTATTATTACCATCGGTATACATTTTGCTGATTTTCCTTAACAAGCCCTCTTCATATTTGTCAATTTGCTTCATTGTTGCACACTCCTTTTCTTTTTTTGCGTCGCACAAGCGGCGTCCATTCAACAACGCTTATGCTGATCAGCTTAATTTGCTTAGGATTGGCATGCCAAGGATGGCATGCCAACACGTAATAATTGGCCAGAAAAAGAATTGCGCCTAACGTTCCCGCTAGCTGACGTTGCGCCCGCCGAAAAGAGCGAACCTGAGCGATAGCGAAGGTTCGCCGGCGGGCGCAATGTGGGTGAGCGGAATGAGCGAAGCGAGTGCAGCGAACCCCGACGAAGGAGCCGAGCCCTGCGAGGCGACTGAGGAGCTGCTAGCGTGTTGTTAGATGACGTTTTCAGGGCGAATTTTGAGGATGCGCGCCGTCGGCCGAAGGCCCGGCGCGGATACAAGAATGAAGCTAGCATTTCACTTTCTTTCAATACTTAATGCTTTTGTAAATACATTCTAATTTTTTATTATATCATATCCATTCTTTATGTTAAATCTGCAAGCGTTCTTCCGCTTTGCATTATACCACTCTAATATTCTTTTTTCCCTTACTTTGTGATCATTCTTCTACTTCATTAAGAAACTATTATATTATTCCCATTATCCTTTTCTATTCATCAACTACAAATAAAACTATTTTACACAAACCATCAACTAAATGCATTTTTGAATATCTAAAGAAAATCCATATCAAACAACCCTTATTGCTCATTCTACATGTACAATTTGTATTACGATGCATTACTCAATCTAAAAGATAATTATTTTCAACATCATATCCCAATTATTAGGCTAACCTAAGGAAGCTAGATGATTCTCCTTTAGTTATCCCTCGTATTTTCATCATATTAATCTATTTATTATTATTACGTTCTTTTACCAGATTTCAATGGCGCGCCCATGACTCTGGCTACTTTATTGGCTTAAACATCCTGATTCTCGTCTTTCTCATGCCAACTTTCTTTTGATAGAATCTTAAAGCATCTGAGTTAAAATCCCAAACACTGAGTTCCAAACTAGTATATCCATTTGCCTTGCCATACTCTTCAATTTTAGAAAAGAATAATGCCCCATATCCTTTCCGACGTTCATTTTCAGAAATACATATATCATCCAGAAATAGTATTTTCTGATCATGAATCATAGGGTTGTCCGTTATTATCATGGTAACAATTATGGCGTAGCCGATTACATTTCCATTGTTTTCCAGAACAAGTACACTACCATTCTTGATTTCCTCAAGGTATTTCTCAATAGGAAATATCCCATCAGATGCTTTATAGAAAGTTGGCTCAGCATTAACATGTTTTAAATGAACGTCATCTTTGAGAGACTTGATAGCAGAATAGTCAGCAATATTCCCCGGTCTCATTGAAATCATATAATTTGACTCCTAAACGCTCTAATTCCATTGTCTAATACTTATAAATCTTGTCACATTACAGATTTCATAGCGCCCGACGGCCGGAGGCCCGGGCGCTCTTCATCCTAATTCTTGCCCTGAATATGTCATCTAACGTTTTCCAGTTGACGACGTTAGCGCGCGCCAAAAAAGCGAATCTGAGCTATTGCGAAGATTCGCGGCGCGCGCTAATGTGGGTGAGCGGAATGAGCGTTAGCGAGTGCAGCGAACCCCGACGAAGGAGCCGAGCAGTGCGAGGCGACTGAGGAGCGACAACTGGGTGTTAGGTGCTGTTCCTTTTTTGCTTCTCGTAATATTGCCCTCGACAAGGATGTCGAGGGCAATAATTTTCTTCACAAGGCATTTTTGGCAATTTTCGAAAGCCATTTGCGCACATATCTCTGCAGATATCCAAGGCAGAGCATTTCTAGGCCTCAAGTCCGTATTAAGCAATTGTTTTCGAGAAATCCTATATAATGGACCGCAGTAGCCAGCCTAGAGGACTTCCTCTAGGCTGACAACAGCCACTCGCTCCTCTTTCGAGGCCTGCGGAGTTGCCAAATTTAGGCCAATATCAATTGGCTGAGCATGTGCATTGCCCTTCTTTATCTTGCTTCCTCCATTACATATTTCGAAACGTGCGTTCCTCCATTGTACATTTTCAATATCCCTAACTTTACCGACGCTTAAGGAATTGTAATACCTCTTCCTGTTATAGATTATTCCAAATGCCATTGCATTGCTTTCTGGTTTTCGATAGATACCAACAAGCTGAGGGGGGCCTCCGATTGTTACTTCTTTGCTGGTATCCAGTGTTATATTTAGGCAATGATAGACATTTCTTGAAGTATGTTTGTTTCTTCCCTTCTGCATGTTGGCATAGTTATTCCTATATTCATTTTCTCCTGAACCCATAACACAGATAACATCAGATTCCTTTGGTAATACAATTCTTCTACTGTAGAAGCCAGTTTTCTTTTTCCAACCTATTCGATATGCGTGGAATGAAGGATAATTAATTCTTGACACCTCTTTGTTTATATACACTAATTCAAAAGAGTCGCACATATATTCCTTGGGATATTTATGAAATTCATTAAAAAGCAATTTCTTGAACTTTTCATATCTCTTTAGTGCTCCATCTGTTGGACCAAATAACATTCCATTATCTATACTATTCATTATAGCATTAATTACTAGTGACGGGAATAACACATCTCCACAATACCCAACAATTTCCGGATATTTGCTTGAATGAAATACCTTCTTGCACGCATCATAATATTTTTTCCCATTCCATGACACCCTACTTTCACTAGCAATATAGGCAGAAGTAATGCCATGAGTATCGATGCCGATCCAAGCAATCACTAAGGACAAATGTTACCTCTTTTTGCGCAGTTTTACTCAACATGACTAATGATGAGCTTATATTTTTATGCTTTTGCGCGCCAGGACGGCGCGCAAACACGTATTGTCGGCAAAAAAGGAATTGCACCTAACTTAATTTAGGTGAATAAGAGATTCAGGATATTTTGTTCGAGAAATGTACTTTGGCGGGGCGATATGTGTACCCTGCCGGGGGATTGCGGACCTTCCCGGGCGGGGATAGCGAGATAACTGTGGGGATGTGGGGTAATCTCAGTCGAAACTTGATGGTTACTGTGGTTACATCCCGTTTGTGGGGATTATCGCGCAGTCTGGCTGAGGCCGCAATCTAATAATTTATTTACTCGTGTCGAAAGGACTTCGGATTTTAAGTACATCTCTTTTCGCTACGTGGGTATAAATCTGTGTGGTTTTTGGGGATGCATGGCCTAAAAGGGTCTGTATATACCTGATATCGGTGCCATCTTCCAGCAAATGGGTGGCGAAGGAATGGCGGAGAGAGTGTATGGAAACTTGTTTATCGATTTCAGCGTCCTGGCATGCTTTATAGAAAATGGCTTGGAGACTCCTGATCGATAAGGCCATGCCATCGGGCCCTTCGAGGAGCCATTCATGAGGGCGGTAGAGGTCCCGATAGGTCGAGATCATGGTGGCGAGGTTCTTGGCAAGGATGGTGTAGCGATCCTTTCGGCCTTTTCCGCCCCGGATGAGGAGCACACCTCGATCTATGTCGATATCGCCTATTCTCAGTCTGGAAATTTCGCTGACGCGGAGGCCTCCGGAGTAGGCCAGGGCAAGGGCCACTCGGTGTTTCAGGTTCTTTGGGGTTTGGCAGATGCGGATGGCTTCGTCTTTGGAGAGGACCCCGGGCAGTTTTCGGTCGGCTTTTGGTCTTCGGGTGCAGGGGGCGTCGCGTCCGAAGACGGTTTCGATGGTGAATTTGATGGCGCTGATCGCCTGGTTGAGCGTTGAGGCGGAGGCTTTTCTATCTTTTTCCAGATGTGACAGGTAGGTTCGGATGTCCGTGGGGTCGGCGTCTTTCGGGGATTTTCCGATCAAGAAGGCAAAATCTTTCAGGATCGCAAGGTATCGCTTGATAGTGCGAATCGAGTATTTTCGCGCACGCATGGTCGTTTCGATGCGGATGCTGTCTGTTTCCGAAAGACAATTGGCGAAGGCTGGTTGAGCTTCGACGGTTCCGACCGAGTGGTTGCGGGGGGCTGAGCTGGGGTCGGCCGGGGTTTGCTGCAAAAGAGAGGGTGGAGAGTTATCAACGTTTACGTGGTCTGTGGGAGGGGGCGACGGCATCCTCGGGCCCTGCGATTCTTCGAGATTGGCAAGAATTTGCCAGTCTGAGAATACCTTTTTGACTTCTCCAAGATGGAAAGCTGGTACTTCCCATCTCTTCATATCCCAATTATATCGGCGATTGGATAGGCTATGGACGCAATCAAGTAGCTGGGCGCTGTAAGGTGCGTCGATGCCTATCCAATCTTCTTCGTCAGTGCGGACAAGGACTATGTAGCGTTGTCTTTCCATCGCAACTTCCTTTGTCAGAAGACGTCAGAGATAGGCAAGTTTGCTTCAATCGGAGGTGATGTTTCTGCTTCGAGTAAGGCAAGAGGATACCGGAGTCTTTTAGTCGAGGATGGGCGGCTGGCGGATTGGTGTAGTCTTCTTGCGCGAGGGATCGAAGCGAGTACCCCGGAGGCGGGGAGCCGCGGAGCGGGGCCCCGCCGAGGAGTACTCGCGGAGAGCCCGGTCCCCCCGCGGAGCGGGGGGACGCGCCCAGAAGGGTGGGGGGATGAGGGAAGAAGAAAAGGAAAGGCCCGATCCTGGGGGACCGGGCCTTCGAGTTCCACGGCGCGCGCGGGGCGCGGCCTTGGGTGTTTAGCGCTTGCTGAACTGGAAGCGTCGGCGGGCGCCGCGCTGGCCGTACTTCTTGCGCTCGACCATGCGGGGGTCGCGGGTAAGGAAGCCGTTGGTCTTGAGGGCTGTGTGGTTGGCGGGGTCGACCTGGGCGAGGGCCCGGGAGATGCCGTGACGGCAGGCTCCGGCCTGGCCGTTGGGGCCGCCTCCGGCGACGGTGATGACGATGTCGTACTTGTTTTCGTTGGATGTCACCATCAGGGGCTGGCGGACGACGTACTGGAGTTCACCGAGTTTGAAGTAGCTACCGAGTTCCTGGTCGTTGACGAGGATTTTGCCGGAGCCTTCGCGGAGAAAGACGCGAGCGACGGCGCACTTGCGACGTCCGGTTCCGATGCCGAGGTTGCTGACCATTGTTCTGCCTTTCCTAGAGTTCGATCGCCGTGGGCTGCTGGGCGGCGTGGGGATGGGTGGGGCCCGCGTAGAGCTTGGCGTTCAGGAGGAGTTTGCGGCCGAGGGGGCCCTTGGGAAGCATGCCTTTGATGGCGAGTTCGAGGGGCTCCGTGGGGTGGCGCTCGAGGAGGGCCTTGAAGGTGAAGGACTTGATGCCACCGACGAAGCCGGTGTGGTGGTGGTACATCTTGTCGCTGCGTTTGCGGCCGGTGATGCCGATCTTGTCGGTGTTGATCACGACGACGAAGTCACCCGTCTCCTGGGAGGGGGTGAAGGTCGGCTTGGTTTTGCCGCGGACGATCGAGGCTACTTTGGCGGCGACGCGGCCGAGGGGTTTGCCTTCGGCATCGATCACATACCAGGCGCGCTGGGCGGTTTCTGCCGTCACGAATACGGTCTTCATCTTATCTCTACCTTCACCTTCACGTGGATTCTAAAGGAAAACATGCGCGGGATTTCGCGGCCGGATGGGCTTTTCGATCGCGCCCAGCATGATGGCGTGGATCCTCGGCCGCTCCGGCTCTAATTCTTTCGACGCGCGTGGGATATTCCCATAAAGCGGCCCGCCTGTCAAGGCGGGCTTGAGTTCGGGGCGCGATGCGCTCGGGGAGGGGGCTGGGGCGCGGCGCGGGGAAGCCGGGGGCCTCGACTCCGAGGGGGTCGCTTAGTCTTTCTTTTCGGCCTTGGCCTTGGCTTCTTCTTCTTCCTCTTTCTTCGCTTCGGCGCGGTCCTTGATGTCGGCGATGCCGATGAAGATGGCGACGAGGCCGATGAGGACGGCGAGTACGGGCAGGGCGCCCCGGAGGAAGGTGAGGACGTCGCCCCACCAGCCGAGGGGGGCGGGAAGGACGGCGAAGACGGCGAAGGCGATGAAGACGATTCCGACGATCAATGCGAGCATGGGTATACCTCCTGGGCAATTAACGAATTTAGGCTAGCAGATTTTCGGGAGGGGCGCAATGCGGGACGAATTCGCGAGGGGCGAGGGCTGTGGGTGGGGCTGATGGAGCGGCGGGTAGGTGGCGGTGGGTTCGGGTGGCGGTGGTGGCGCGAGGCTCCCCCTTCCCGAAAAGGGGTGTATGGTATAGGAAGGCTTTCCAAGGAGTTCCCGTGATCGCTTCCAAGGCTCTCGTCATCTATAAGAATCGTCCCGCTTTTGTCGTCGAGCGTCGCGAGGACAAGCTCGAAATCAGGCTGGAGGACGGTTCGAGTCTGAAGGTGCGCGACAAGGACATCGAGGAGTTGCACCCGGGGCCGGTGCAGGGGATTCCCTCGCCCGCCGAGGGGGGGGATTTCGAGACGGCCTGGTCGATGCTCGCGCCGGCGGAGGGGTCGGCTGGGGCGGCTGTTCCGGCTCGCGAGGTGGCGGAGCTCGTATTCGGGGCGGGAGGGCCCGCGGAGTCGCTTGCCGTATGGACGGCGGGGCTCGAGGGGCTGCTTTTCAGGGTCGAGGGGGTGAAGCTTCTGCCTCTGTCGACCGAGGAGAGGGCTCGAGAGTCGGAAAAGCGGGCGAAAAAAGAGGGGGAAACGGCGGCCAAGCAGGCTTTCGTGGAGCGGGCACGGAGGGCGAAGGCGGCGCGGGGGAAGGCTCTGGCGGGTGCGGCTGGTGCGGGTGCGGCTGGTGCGGGTGCGGCTGGTGCGGGTGCGGCAGGCCCGGGTGGCGCGGTGGCTGGTGGCGCGGCGGCGGGTGCGGCGGGCGGGGCTGGGGGGCCGTTTTTGCCTGAAGACGAGCGCTTTCTTCTGGATATCGAGGCTCAGGCCTATGGGAAGTCGGTAAAGGGAAAGCTTTGGGCGGAAATTGGCATCGGCGAGTCGGCGGAGGATGCCCAGGCCTGGCTGATGGCGGTGGGGCGATGGGACGAGGGGGTCAATCCGCATCCGCGGCGCTCGGGCTGTCCGCTTTCGGCGCCGAGGATCGAGCTGGGGCCGGAGCTCGGGGATGTCCAGCGCCGCGATCTCCGCGAACTCGAGTCTTGGGCCATCGACAATGCCTGGAGTCACGATCCGGACGACGCGGTTTCCTGGGACGGGGAGGCGGTATGGGTTCACGTGGCCGATCCGGCCTCGGCGATCCTGCCCGATTCGGCGGCCGAGCGTGAGGCTCTCGGGCGGGGAATGACGCTGTATCTGCCCGAATTCACGTCGACCCTCCTGCCCCCCGAGGCACTCGAGCGGTTCGGGCTGGGTCTCGGAGACGGTGCGGCTCCCGGGGAGTTGCCCGATTCGCCTGCCCTGTCTTTCCGCATAGCGCTCGACCCTGAGGGGGCGATTGAATCGGTGGAGGCCTGCGCTTCGATGCTCCATGTGAGGCGGACCCACTACGCGGAGGCGGACGCGATCGGGGCGTCCGACGCTGCGGGAGCTGCGGGGCTGAGGAGGCTCGGGGAGATCGCGGAGCTCAGGATGAAGCGTCGGCTGGCGGGCGGCGCGATCGACATTGATATTCCCGAGGTGCGGGTCTTCGTTCGCGATGGGGAGGTGGCGATCGAGCGTCTGCCGGATACGCGCTCGAGCGGGACGGTGCGCGAGATGATGCTCCTCGCCGGAGAAGCGGCCGCGCGCTGGGCCTTCGAGAAGCGGCTGCCCTTTCCTTACTACAGTCAGGAATCGCCCGGGGAGGCGGCGGGCGTGCCGGAGGGGCTCGCTGGGGAATTCGCCAAGCGCAGGCTGATGCGCGCGGGGATCACGGGGCCGACGCCGAGCGCCCACAGGGGGCTCGGGCTGCCTTTCTATTCGCAGGCGACGAGTCCGCTCCGTCGCTATGCTGACCTCCTCGCCCACATGCAGATCCGCGCCGCTCTTTCGGGTCGGCCTCCCCTCGACGAGGACGAGGTGATGCGGCGCTCGGCACTCGCCCAGGCGGCGGCGGCGCCCAACCGGCAGGCGGAGCGGGCGAGCGAGGCGCACTGGACCCTCGTCTGGCTGCTCCGACATCCGGAATGGGAGGGCGAGGGGATCATAGTGGGGGCGGCGGGTCCCGGCGCCTGGTCGGTCTACGTGCCGGCCCTGGGCCTCGAATCGAGGATGAAGCTGGGGTCCAATCATGCGCTCAATGAGGTGCTCGCCCTGCGCGTCGCGCGCATCGATCTTCCGCGCCTCGACGTGGCTTTCAAGGCGGATTGACGATACCAGTTCCTACTTCTACACTCGCGGCATGGAACAGAAGGACTATCGCCTCGCGGCGATCATGTACACGGACATCGCCGGTTTTTCCCGGATGATGGAGCGCGACGAGACCGGCACCCTCGAGCTCCTCAAGTTCCACAACGATCTCATCGGCGGCATCGTGGCCAAGCGCCACGGCACGGTCATCAAGACGATCGGCGACGCCCTCCTCGTGGATTTCCGCAACACGGTCGAGGCGCTGCAGACGGCCCTCGAGGTGCAGGACAGCATCTACGCGCACAACCAGACGAGCGGCAAATTGCCTCTGCTCGTGCGCATCGGGCTCCACCTCGGCGACATCTACTTTTTCGAGAACGACGCCCTGGGCGAGGGCATCAACATCGCGGCGCGGCTCCAGTCCCTGGCGCGGCCGGGCTGTATCTGCTTTTCGCAAGACGTGTACAACCAGGTCCTCAACAAGATCGAATTCCGAGCGGACAAGCTCGGCAAGGTTTCGCTCAAGAACATCACGAAGGAGATTCACGCCTTCGAGATCACGACGCCGAATGTCGAGTTCGATCCGGATCGCGACAAGCCGCGGCCGGGTTACAAGCCGGGGATCTGGCTCGAGGGCGAGTCCAGCGTCGCGTCGACCGATGTGTCGGGTTCGAGGGAGAGTCCGGCCTGGGCGAGCGCCTTGCATGAGAGAAGGGCCGAGCCCGAGGCGCAGCCCATTATGGCGAAGCCCATTTCGGCGAGCGCCCCGGCGGGCAAGAGGATCGAGAGCGAGGCCGGGTCGAGGACCGCGACGATGTTGGAGAACGAGCGGCGCTTCCCGCCCGAGGCTCCGGCCATGCCCCCTCCCCCGCCGGGTCCGATGGCGGCGCGGGAGCCCTCGGCCGATCGCTCCTATTCCGAGGAAGGGTCGCGATCCCTTCTCACCGAGATTCGGAAGGCCATTCTCGAGGATATCAAGAAAGAGGGAAGGCGACTCACGGTGGAGGAAACCCGCGAGCGCTATGGCTTCTACGGGGTCGAGGCGCAGGAGGTCATCGCCGAGATGGCCGAGCAGGGGCTCCTTGTCCGGACGAGGGGGCCGTCAGGCGGCGATCGCTCGCAGCCTCGCGACGGGGAAGCGGCGTCTGGCCATGGAAGGGCAGCGAGCACCGATATCGGGAAGACCATCGAGGCGGCCGTCCACGGCATCGTCACCGAGATCGAAAAGTCAGTGGAGCGCAGCGTGGCCTCGGGCAACGTGCCCGATTTCATGAAATCGAAGATGGAAAGGCTCAACGACAAGCTGGCCGGCAAGGGCGACAGGATCCAGGAAAGGATCGCGCGCAAGAGCGAGAGGTTACAGGAGAGGATGGAGCGCCATGCCTACCGGCATGAGTACCGGCACGGCCGGCGCGACGGCGAGTCCTTCGAAAGCGGAACGGGCCGCTGGGAAAAGGGACTCGACGAGGACGAGAACTGGCGGGACTCCAATGGCGGCGCCGAGGGAGTTCAGGGCGGCGCCTTCGCCCGTTACCGCGATTCCCTCGTTTCGAAGGCCAGCCGTTCGGCCTCGGGGTTCTTCGGCCATCTCGCGAGCTACCTCGGCGTGAACGGCTTTCTCTGGTATCTCAATCTCACGAGTTCGGCGGGATTCCACTGGGCGGCCATCGTCAGCGCGGCCTGGGGCATCGGGCTCGCGAGCAACGCAGCGGCCGTCATCCGCGGGGGAATCAAGGCGCGGCAAGTAGAGGCCCTTCCCGATCTTGACAACGAGCAGCTCAAGCTCTACCGCAGCATCAATCGCTCCAACGACGGGATGGTTCAGCATCTCGTGTCGAACGTCATGGTCACCCTTCTCCTCGCGCAGATCAACCTGATGACCGACGCTCATTTCCTCTGGTTTCTCATTCCGACCGGGGCGCTCGCGATTTCGGTGATCTCGCATTTAGGCGCGTGGCTTGCCTCGAAGCCCAGGCTCGAGCGCAGGTTCCGCGAATCCCTCGGGATCTCCGGGGATTGGCGCAAGGCGACGAGAGCAAGTGCGACGGAGGGGAACGCTGGGGCGGAGCTTGGGGACTACGGTCCTCTCTGGCGGGAGGCTGAGCGAACGAAGGCGGCCATTCTCGCGGAAAACGCCGGCCATGACGCGGCGGGAGACGATCTGGGCCCGGTTCTCGAAAACTATGTAGCCCAGGTCCGACTGCTCGCCGCCTCGGCCCGCGACATAGACCGCATCGTCGACTCGATCCCGATGGCCGAACTCGGCCGCGACAAGGCCGCCCTCCTCACGAAGGAGGCGGCAGCCTCGGGCCCGAATCTCCGTGCAGAATATCGCAAGAACATCGACGAAATCGAAAAGCAGGAGCGGAGCTACGCCGAGCTTTCCGAGCAACGGGAAGTCATCAAGCTCCGGCTTTCGTCCTCGGTCAATCAACTCAAGCAGATGCGGATGGACATCGCTCGGGTCCGCGCGGCGGGTCAAGGCGAGGCGGCGGCCGGGGCGGCGAGCGAGGGCTTCGGAACTTTGAAATCGCGCACCGAGGAATTGACCCATTACCTCAAGGACCTCCGCAAAGGTTACGACGAAAGCAGGAAAGACCCCTTCGCGGAGCTGGAGGCGGCGGAGAGGGAGAAGAACAGGCTCGGGGCGGCCGACGGAGAAACGGAAACCCGCTAATCGCCCCATCGGCCGAAACTGCGGTCTGCTCCTCAAACCCTCACTGGGCCTCCGCGGGGGGATCAGGCCGTCTTTGAGCGATTTCCCCAGGTGAGGATGACGCCCAGCGCTATCGATAGAAGGGCCGCAACGAGGACGCGATACTCACCGGGCAGGAGGAAGGTGATCGTGTGTGCGGGGATCCAGAAAAGGGGGATGGTCTTGCCGACCACGAAGGTGAAGAATCTGTTCCAGTCGATCGAGGCCACAACCTCGCCGAGTCGCGGGCTCTTCCGCTCTCCGCCCATTCCGGCGGTCGCCCGCGCCGAGCCCTCCCTCGCGGCGTAGCGCGCCTCTATCCAGGCGTCACTCACCCGATGGGCCGCCATGAAGGCGGGGCCGAAGGTGAGATTCATCAGGGTGCTGGTCCAGAAGGCCTGGAGGAAGATCGCGAGCCGGCCGCTTCCCAGCGGAAGGAGGCCCTTGGAGGCCGCGGCGGCCACGCCCGCCGAAAACAGGGTGAACATCAGCACTATGAGAATGCCGACGAGTCCCCAGACTATCGCACGCAGCGGGAGGCCCCGCGGCGCGACCCACGAGCCTTTCGCCATCCTCAGCACGAGCAGCTCGCCCATCGAGGCGAGGAGGGCGAATTTCGCGAAGCCCATCAGATAGGGATGGCTCGCCGTAAGAGAGAGCAGGATCTTCCCGCTTTCGGGGTAGATGAAGGCGGCGAGAACGGCCGCAAGAACTAAAATCCATAGGACGTCAAACTTCTTCATAGGATCTCCCGGGCCGCACTCGACGCGGCCCATAAAAAGGCCGGGCCCGAGGCCCGGCCGTTCCAGCCCATGCGAGCCGGCTCAAATACCGAGGTAGGCCTTGCGCACGCTCTCGTCGTTCGCGACATCGGCCGCCTTGCCCGAAAGCACGATGGCTCCCGTTTGAAGGACATAGGCGCGGTGGGCCACGGAGAGTGCCATCAGGGCGTTCTGCTCGACGAGGAGGATGGTGGTTCCCTTCTTGTTGAGCTCCCTTATGACGTCGAAGATCTGGTCGACGAGGACGGGCGCGAGTCCCATCGAAGGCTCATCCATGAGGAGGATGCGCGGCGAGGCCATGAGACCGCGGGCGGTGGCGAGCATCTGCTGCTCGCCGCCGGAGAGTGTGCCGCCGTATTGGCCCTCGCGTTCGAGGAGCCGAGGGAAGAGAGCGTAGGCATAGTCTATTCCCCTTTTCACCTCGGCCTTGTCCTTTACGGTGAAGGCTCCCATCTCGAGATTCTCGCGGACGGTGAGACGGGGGAAGACCCCTCGCCCCTCGGGCACCATGCCGATGCCCTCGCGATGGACGAGGTGGGGCTGCATGTTCGAGATGTCCTTGCCTCCGAAGACCACCCTACCCTTCTTGGGATGGAGGAGACCGGAGATCGAGCGCAGGGTAGTTGTCTTGCCGGCGCCGTTCGCGCCGATGAGGGTGACGACCTCGCCTTCTTCGACGGTGAGCGACACGCCCTTGAGGGCATGGATATTGCCATAATAACTGTGAATATCCTGGAGTTCGAGAAGGCTCACGCTTCACCTCCCTGGCCGGAGAGCTTCGAGAGTTTGGCGGCTGAGCCGGCGCCCTCGCCCGAGGTCGCGCCCCGACCGAGATAGGCTTCGATGACCCGGGGGTTCGACGCGATTTCCACCGGCCCTCCCTCGGCGATCTTCTCGCCGTGGTCCATGACGGTGATGCGCTCGGAGATGCTCATGACGACCTTCATGTCGTGTTCGATGAGGAGGATGGTGACGCCGAGCTCGTCGCGAATGCGCCTAAAGAGGTGCATCGCGTCCTCGGATTCCGAGGGGTTCATGCCGGCCGTAGGCTCGTCGAGGAGTAGGAGGATTGGCTCCGATGCGAGGGCGCGGGCGATCTCGACGCGGCGTTGGCCGCCGTAGGGAAGACTCGCCGCCAGCTCGTTGCCGACATTCTTGAGCCCTACGTACTCCATGATCTCCTCGGCCCGCTTTTCGGCATTGCGCTCCTCGTCCTTGAAGGCCTTGGACCTGAGCAGGGTGTCGATCGCGGTTTGCTTGAGCCTCGTGTGGGCGCCGACGAGGATGTTCTCGATGACGGTCATCGAACCGAAGAGACGGATGTTCTGGAAGGTGCGCGCGACCCTGAGGGCGGTGATCTTCTCGGGGGCCATGCCCTGGATGGATTGGCCGTTGAAGACGATGCTGCCCTCCTCGGGTTTGTAGAGGCCCGAGATGGTATTGAAGAAGGTGGTCTTTCCCGCGCCGTTGGGGCCGATGATCGAATAGATCCGGCCCTTTTCCATCGCGAAGTCGACCTTGTTGACGGCGGTCAGGCCGCCGAATCGCTTGACGACGCTCCTCGCGTCGAGGATGTATCCCGAATCAGGCATTGCCGTTCCCTTCACCGTGGCCCTTGGCCGCGGCGTTCGAGTCCGTTCCGGACTCGCCATTGGTTCCCGAATTCGCCCCGTCAGCCGAGACGACGACGGCCTCTTCCACTGCCGCCTCCCCTTTGAGCTCGCGCTTGCGCCTCTCGGCGGGCAATATCCCGGCCGGCCGATAGATCATCATAAGTATGAGAATGATGCCGAAGACCAGACGTTGGTATTTCGAGGGATCGAGCTGGTTGGAGAGGTCCTTCCAGTGGAAATTGATGATCGGGATCATCGCGTCGCTCTGCCTGAGCTGGGCGAGAAAGAGTGAGAAGCTCTGGAGTATCTGGAGGTTGAGAATGATGACGACCGCCGCACCGATGATGACGCCCCGGATCGAACCGATGCCGCCGAGGATGACCATGGTGAGGACGCTCACCGACTGGAGGAAGGTGAAGGACTCGGGGGAGACGAAGGTGCGGCTCGCCGCGAAGAGGACGCCCATGGCGCCGGCGAAGGAGGCGCCTACGGCGAAGGCGCCGAGTTTGAGCTTGTTCGAGGGGATTCCCATGGCGCCCGCCGCGAGTTCGTCCTCGCGGATGGCCGTCCAGGCCCGTCCGATCCTCGAGTCGTCCAGGCGATAGGTCACGATTATGACGACGATGACCACGATCAGGGCGAGGAGGTAGAAAAGGATGTTGTAGAGCTGGTCGACGGTCACGCGCCGCCCCACCAGGGGCTGGAAGATCATGTTGAAAAAGTGAACGACATCTGGAGGAAGCGAGGGCTTCTGGATCGGCGTGATTCCCTGGGGACCGTTGGTGAGGTTGAGGGGCTTATCCAGGTTGTTCGCGAGCTGCCTGACGATCTCCCCGAAGCCGAGGGTGATGACGGCGAGGTAGTCGCCTCGGACCCTGAGGACGGGAAGGCCGAGGATAAGGCCGACGATCGCCGCGGCGATGATGCCGAGGAAGATGAAGAGGTAGAACCAGTCCGGCGCGAGGAAGAAGGGCGTTCCCGGAGGCACGGTGCCGGGTATGGCGTGGAGGAGGAAGGGCTGCTGCGATCCGAAGAAGCCCCAGAGGTAGGCGCCCACCGCGTAGAAGGCCATGTAGCCGAAATTGAGGAGGCCCGAAAAGCCGACGACGATATTGAGACCGAGGGCGAGGGCCGCGAAAACGGCTATCTGGAATATGACTTCCAGGTAGAAGATGTTGCGCGCGCCCAGGATAGGCACGAGGACGATGGCGATCAGCACCGCGAAGGCCAGCTTGAGCGAGCCCTTCATCTTGAGGAAATAGGGCAATGCCGCTGAAACCGCGAAGAGGAGGAAGGCCGGTATGGATCGGGGGCTCACGTACACGAGGACGAAGCTCCCCGCGATCATGACGAGGGTGACCCAGTAGGGGTTCTTGCCCTTGTTGAGGAAGACCCCGATGGAAGCGAGTATTTCTCGCAACTTGGACTGCATCGCGCGCCTCCCCTAGGCCTTGTGCCCGACCTGCTCGCCGAGCAGGCCCGACGGCCGGAATATGATAACTATGATCATTACGAGGAAGGCTACCATGTCCTTGTACTCCGATCCGAAATTGCCCATCGTGAATACTCCGAGGTAGGCGCCGGCGAAGCTCTCGAGCATGCCGAGGATGATGCCCCCGAGGAGGGCCCCCGTGAGGTTGCCGATGCCGCCGAGAACCGCGGCCGCGAAGGCCTTCATGCCCGGCATGAAGCCGACGAAGGGATCGATGCGCGTGAACTTCAGCGCGTAGAGCACGCCGGCCGCCCCGCCGAGGGCGCCTCCGAGAAAGAAAGTGAAGGCGATGATGCCGTTGACGCCGATGCCCATGAGGGCGGCGGTGGTGCGATCCTGGGCGACGGACCTGATGGCCTTGCCCATCTTCGTGGCGTTGACGATGAAATTGAGGAGGACCAGCATCAATACTGCCGCGACGATGACGATGATGGATTTTACCTGGATGTTGACGGCGACGGGCGAACCGGCGATAGGCAGGGTGAAGAGGGAGACGCGATGCTCGAAATCGCCGAAGGTCGGAATGACGCGATAGAACTGGCCGGTCGTGAGGCTTTCGACGAGACGGATGACGTCCTGGAGGGCGAAGGAGACGCCGATGGCCGAGATGAGGGGAACGAGGCGCGGCGAATCGCGGAGGGGCCTATAGGCAGTCCTCTCCATCAACATCGCGACGCCTCCCGCCGCCAACATCGCCAGGATCAAGGCAATTATGAGATAAACGTAGGCGCCCATCGTGCCTGCAGAGGCGAGGACGCCGAGGTGGTCCATCGAGATGAGGAACTCGACGCCGACAAAGGCGCCGATGGCGAAGATTTCGGAATGGGCGAAGTTGATGAACTCGAGGACGCCGTAGACCATGGTGTAGCCGAGGGCGATGGCCGCGTAGACGAAGCCGAGGGTCACTCCGTCGATAAGGACCTGCGGCAGGCTCTGCAGCGTATAGCCGAGTATTCCAATCTGCTGCGTATTCTGCAGAAGCTTGTCGGCACCCGAGCCCTGCGAAAGAAATGCGAGTACGATCATGATGGCCGAGAAAAGCGCTCCCGCTCCGACGACGAATACAGCCATTCTTCCCAAGGGCAGGAGGATCTCCCTCAGGGCCTCGGAACCCAATATCTTGCGCATGAAGCCTCCGTGTTCAAGCTTAGGTTTGGCACGCACTGCGCTCGAAGCGAGGGCGCCTAGAAGACGTTTATCGGATCGCAGCGGCAAGGGGCGCGGCGCGCGCTCCCCTTCCCGTTGCGGCACTGAGGCGCCGAGACCGCTTTGGTCGCGCGCGCTCAGTTCCCGAGGCCAAGGTAGGGGCAAAGACCTGGGTCTACAAAAGACCTGATTCAGCCTCGCCTTCGAGCCTCGGACGAATCCGGCCAAGGCCGGATTCGTCACGTGATCGGGGATGGCTACGGCCATTCCCGATCACGAAGGACTCATTGCGGGGGTTCGATGTCGAGGGTCTGGGCGATCTTGTTGTTCGACCACTGGGTCGGATCGGCGGAAGACACCTGGATGATGAAGTACTTGGCCTTGGTCAGGTCACCCTTCGAATTGAAGTTGATGGTGCCGGTGATACCCTGGAAATCCTTGATGTTGCGGACGTCGGCGGCGACATCGGCGCGGGCGGGCATTTTCTTGCCGGCGGCAATCGCGGCTTCCTCGATCGCCTTGAGGGCGATGGCGGTGCAATCGTAGGACTGGGCGGCAAAGGGCTGGGGCTCGGCGCCGAACTTGGCCTTGAAATCGGCGATGAACTTCGCGGTGCCGGGATACACGGAAGCGGGTCCGGAAACCGTGGAGTAATAGGTGCCGGCTCCCTTGAGGAGGGAATCGCCGCCGATCTTCGCGGCATCCGAAGCGTCAAAACCGTCATCCGAAATGAACATGCCCATGTAGCCCTTCTCTCGGGCCTGCTTGAAGAGGACGGCAGCCTGATCGAACATGCCGCCGAAGTAGATGGCATCGGGCTTGGCGCGGATGATCGGGGAGAGGATGGAATCGAAGTTGGCCTTCTCCTCGGTGCCCTCGAAGCCGAGGACCTTGATCCCGAGCTGCTCGGCCTGGCGCTTGAAGTACTCGGCGATGCCCTGGCCGTAGGCGGTCTTGTCCTGGAGGACATAGGCCGTCTTGATGCCCTTGGAGGCGGCGAACTGGGCGCCGACGGCGCCCTGGACGTCGTCACGACCGCAGATGCGGTCGATTTCGGCGTAGCCGCGATCGGTAACCTTGGGGTTGGTGTTCGCGGGAGAAATGTTCACGAGACCGGCGGCATGGTACTCCTCGGAGGAGGGGATCTGGACGCCGGAATTGTAGTGACCGACGACCGCGAGAATGGCGGGATCGGCGACGATGCTCTTGGCGTTGGCGACGCCGGTGTCGGGGTTGCCCTGATCATCGAAGGGGGCGAGCTCGACCTTGAAACCAAGCTTGGTGAGGGGATCGGAGAGCTGCTCGAGGGCGAGCTGGGCTCCGTTCTTGATATCGGTGCCGACGGCTGACATACCGCCGGAGAGAGGGCTCTGGGTGGCGATCTTGATCACCTTGGGCGCCGGTGCGCCGCAGCTGGCGAGCACGAGGCCGGCGACCGCGAGAATCGACACGAGCAGCAGTGTTGCTCTTCGCATGGGAATTTCCTCCGTTGAATCTGCGTCAGATAATCGGCCGGCCGCATCGGCGTCCGGGCATGTTTGCGAGATGGCAGGTCTCATTTATGCCCCCAATTCCTCCTTGCATCGAACACAGGGCTCTAGGGTCGGTGCGACATTTCGCTTGGCCGACAAGAATTACAAGAAACCGCGGAAATTTCACGAATATTTATGCCTTTCCGCGGATTTATTTGCCTACTCTAGAGTGCCCCGGAGCAGCCGTCAAGAAAGGAAATGTGCATGTCCCGAATTGAACCGGTTTATTTTCGGCTCTGCCCACGCATCGTATCGGAGGCTGAAAATGGAGCATTATTAATCGTTACTAAAATAGCGAATACTTCTTGGCAGAAAAGACGAAGGCCGCCGGTTTCCCGGCGGCCTTCGGTTGCGAATGACCCAGGCGCGACTCGAACGCACGACCTACTGCTTAGGAGGCAGTCGCTCTATCCACCTGAGCTACTGGGCCTTCGTCATCAAGATTGAAGACCGTGGTCTTCATTCTTGATGACGGTACGATTGCTGCGCAATCGTCGCTGGATTTGGCCAAACCCGACAGGCTTCGCGAGCACACGGCATGCATGATCGTCTCCGAAGTCCAGGCAAGCTAGCCCGCGGAGAGGGGCGCTGTCAATTCCTACCATTCTTGACAGTCTTTAACAATCCGGTCGATTGACAGTGCCGCTTGTCGCCTCTACCATCCGCCTGTCATGGCGAAAACCCACTCTACAGACTTAGCTTCGAAAGGTCCCAGGCGCATGCACTTAAAAACTTACTTCTTTATCGCTTCCCTCGTTATAGCCGCCCAGGCCTTCGGGCAGGCCCAACCCAACCCAGTCCCACGAATAGAAAAATTAGCAAACGGACTCGAAGTCGTCATCGCCGAAAATCACGCGTCGCCCTTTGTACGGATCGATCTGGCATTCAAGGCGGGAGGCATCGCGCAGACCGCCGCCACTGCCGGGGCCTTCCATGTAGTGGAGCACGCCCTGCTCGCGCAGAAGAACGGGGGCGCATCGGCGGAAGAGGGCATCGGAAAACTCGGAGCCCTGGACTGGGAAGCCCAAACAGGCGCCGAATACCTAAATTTCAGCATGAAGCTCCCTTCGACGGAGTATGCGGATGGAATCGGGTTATGGGGAAGGATGATGATAAGCGGCAGCTTGGATCAGGCCTCGGTGGATGCGGCCAAATCGCAGGCTGTCGACGAGGCGAAGGCCCAGACGACCGACCCGCAGGCCGTATACGAGGCGGCGATGACGAAGCGGGTGTTCTCACGCTACCCCTGGCGTCGCGATCCCCTCGGCGACGCGAGGCTCATTTCGGGGTTGACCCCCGAGAATCTTGAACGATTGAAGGATACCTGGCTCGTGCCATCAAACGCCTTCCTCATCATCACCGGCGACGTGAGCGGGGACCAGGCCCTCGCCGCGGCGCAGACGGCCTTCGCGAACTGGCAGGCCGCGCCTTCGCCCTGGGTCAAGGCGCTCGTGCCCCAGCCCAAGCTCGGCGTCATGCGGCCCACCTGGTTCTCGATCGCGGACCCTCGGGTGCCCGAGGGGCTCGCTATGGTCGAAATCAGATATCGGGGGCCGGATCTCGAGGACGATCCCAAGGGGGCCTTTACGGCTGACCTCTGGGCCGAGCTCGTCTCGACCCCGGACGCTCGTTTCGAGAAGGCGGTAAAGGCCGCCGTTCCGACCCTCCACGGTCCCGCCCTGGTCCAGTTTCTGAGCCAGCGCGACGGCTCGATGATCAGCGTGAGCGCCGCCATCGATTTCGCCCCGAACAGCCTCGCCTTTCGGCTTGCGGAAAATTTGAAGGAAGCATTCCGCGGCACGGAAGTGATGGAGATGAAGATCGACCCCTCCTATTTCAGCGCCGAGGAAATCGCCGCTGCCAAGACCAAGATGATGGCGGATCGCGCCGCGAGCCTCGATTCGATAGACGGCATGGACGCCGAGCTCCGTTTCGCCCTCACCTCGGCCTCGGAGGACTGGTTTAAGGGCTGGAACGCGGGCATAAACGGCGTCGATAGGGAAGCAATGGCCTCCCTCGTCAACGACTGGGTCCTCCACAACCTCGAGGTCGTGGCTGTCCGATTGAATCCCGCCGACGCGGAACGCGAGGCGAGAGCCCTCGAAGCCGGAGGCTTCGAAAGAGCCGACGCGGCGAACTCCTTCTGGTGGCAGGCGAGATAGGCGGAAATATGGACCCTCGGCTCGACAATTCAGTCAGGTCGGAGATAAAGCGTTCGCGATCACGAGTAAAAGGCGTCGGAAGGGCGCTGATTGCGACAGGGGCCGCACTGGTTCTTTTCGGCGCCTGCGCCTCGACACAGCCGCAGGCGTATAAGGTAGAGGGCGCCAAGGGGGAGGCGGTTCCCTCGGCCCCTGCTGGCGGCAATGCGGCCCCCTCCGGTAGATCGGAGGTCCCCCTGAACGCTGGAAGGACTGCCACCCCCCAAGTCTCCGTTTCTCCGACTTCAAAAAATGAGGCTGCAGCCGGCGCCGCAATCGCTTCTCCCAACGGAAGTTCACCGGGCACGACAGCACCCGCCAATGGCGCCGCTGTTCTTCCATCCCCTGCTCAAGGAGGGGCAGGCCAGGCTCAGCCTACCCAGGCGGCAACCGGGGCCAGGGGGTCAACCACGCAGCTTCCCACAGGCATCGCCGCGCTGCCCGCCGACACAAGGTCCACTTCCCCGACAATAGCGTCAAATCCGCCGGCGCCTGTCGCCGCGCAGGTGGCGGTGAAACTCGCGGGGACAGCCCCCGCAGCGATCGGCAAGGAAGGGGAAATCAAGCTTACTTCAGGCAGCGATCGCCTCGGCGCGGCCAATTTCGGCGAGCGAGCGCTGGCAGCAATGTCGACCATCAGCTTCAGCGCGGGACAGGAATGCCTCTTCTGGAATACCGGCGGACGAACCATGGCGACGGGCATGTTGGCTTTTCCCGGCTTCGCTGAGGCCGAAACGCAGGAAGACGCGGGATCCGCGGCCCTCGCCCTCGCTCTCATCGCCAAGGAACTGGACGGAGGGAATCGGAGCGCCGCCATGACGGCGAGACTCGTGGACCTGGGGGGAGGCAGCCTCGGAATACTCGTCGAGGGCAATCCAAGGATCGTAGTAAGAGCCCTCGCCTCCTTCCCCGCCCTCGCGTCTCGGCCGGCTTTCTTGGAAGCGAATTATCCGGAAGCGGAATGGCAGGATGCCCTAAAGATCCTCAGGATTTCGGCCCTCGGCGCAGATGCGTCCGGAGGCCCTGGCAAGGGCTGGCGGCTCGGAACGGCGCAGGGTCTTTTCGCCGCCGATCTGGCACGCGCCCGCGATGCCTGGCGCTCAGCCTACACGAAAGATCGAACGAGAAGCATCCTCATCGCGGATAGGGCCGCCCTCGCGGATTCGCCCGATTTTGCGGCGGCCCTGCCGACCGAGAATCCCTTCCCCGCCCGCGAAAGACCGAGACTCGAAGATCAGGGCGCCCAGGTAGTCCTGGCGGAGTACCTGGCCCTAAAATCCGGCAATGCGGGGGAGTTGCCCTGGAACCTTGGGCCTCGGGGGGCGGCGATCTCCGAATCTTTCTTGCGCCTTATTCCGTCGGCGTTTCGATCGACAGGGCCGGCAAACCCCGGAAAGGTCCTTGCGGCCGCGACAATGCCGCGATTCGCGGCGGCGAAGACGCAGGCTCTCTACGAGCTCTTCGGCGACGGAAGGGGAGAGAGAGCCGCGATCGCCATGGGCCTCGATCTCGCGGCGGGCGGGGACGGGTCCCTGCCCTTTATCCTCGGCGACGCGATAGAAGCCACCGACGCGGCGGCCCTCACAATCGCCGCCGGGAATCTCGGCATCGCCTTTCCGTGATGTGCCGGGACCCCTGAGAAGCGCGGGGCCGGCCGCTCGCTCCGGCCGGGGATCCCTCGCTCACAATTTGCGTTCAATTGTAAGGACCGCCGGAACGCTCCTCACGGCCTTGATCACCTTCTCGACGTCCTCCGCCTTTTCGACCTCCATCGTGAAACTGCCCTCGTAGGCCCCGTCGCCGCGCTCGCCGAGCTTGCCCTCGCGGAGGTGGCCGCGGAATTTGCGGACGGCAGCCTCGATCTCGGAGAAAAGATCGGCGCTTCGGCGGGCGGTCAGGCGGAACCGGGCCGTCACGAAGGGCGTCATCGCCTCCCAATGCACCTCGATGCCGCGTTCGGAGAAATCGGGGATGGCGGCGAGGGTGCGACAGTCGGCCCGATGCACGATGATGCCCCGACCGCGCGAGACGTAGCCGGCGATGGGATCGCCCGTGACGGGACGGCAGCAGCCCGCGATGCGGATCACGAGGCCCCGGGCGCCCCCGATGGCCACCCCGGCCTTCTCGTTTCGCACAGCCTCGCCGGCCGCCCAGTCGCGGTATTCGATGACGCCCTCGTCCTGGCGCTGCACCGCCGCGCCGGGCCGCAGCTCGAGTTCAGCCTTGGCCGCGGCCTCGAGGGCTTGGGCCCCGTGCGTAGCGGCCTGTCCCTCCGCGTGGGCCGCGCCGGCGTGGGAAGTTCCGGCATGGGAGGCCCCGGCCCCCGCTTTCTTCCCCGCGACGATATTTTTCTCGATCGCGAGAACCAGCCCGCTCTGGACGAGCCAGGCTCGAATCCTCGTCCGCGCCTTTGTCGTCTTGGCGAGGGAGAGCCAGTTCATCGTGGGATGGGCGGCGGGCGAGGTGAGGATCTCGACGACCTGGGTGTTCGAGAGCTCCCCGTCGAGGGGGACGATCTGGCCGTCGGCCTTGGCGCCCACGCAGTGGAGCCCGACATCGGAATGGATGGCGAAGGCGAAGTCGAGGGGGCCGGCGCCGATGGGCAGCTCGATCACGTCGCCCTGGGGCGTGAACACGAAGATCGAGTCCTTGAGGAGCTCGCGCTTGATCTCCTCGAGGAATTCCGAACCCGAACCGGCGAAGGCCGACCACTCCTTGAGGCGGTTGACGATGCCGAGGTCCTCGGGCCGCGGAGCCTCGGCGGTCGTGCCCTTTTTGTAAAGCCAATGCGAGGCCACCCCGTATTCGGCGAGGTGATGCATCTCGCGGGTCCTGATCTGCACCTCGAGGAGACGACCTTCATAACACATAACGGTCGTGTGGAGGCTCCGGTAGCCGTTGGCCTTCGGCATCGCGATGTAGTCCTTGAAGCGGCCCTCGATGGGCTTCCACAGCCTGTGGACGAGGCCGACGAGGGCGTAGCAGTCATTTTCGGTGTCGCAGACGAGGCGGACTCCGAAGAGGTCGAAGAGTTCGTCGGCGGCCTTGGCCTTTTTCCGCATCTTCTGGTAGATCGAGTAGAAATGTTTGGCGCGGGCCTGCACCTCGACCTCGACGCTGTCCTGCTTCGCCGCCTCGCGGATGGCGTCCTCCACCTTCGAGAGGAAACGCTCGCGCTCGCCCTTCTTCTCCGCGACGATGTCCTTGATCTGGTCGAAGGCCTCGCGGTTGAGGTGCTTGAGGGCGAGATCCTCGAGCTCGTCCTTGACCCAGCTGACACCGAGGCGGTCGGCGAGGGGGGCGTAGATGTCGAGGCACTCGGAGGCGATCTCCTTCTGCCGCGCCTCGGGGAGCCAGCGGAGACTCCGCATGCTGTCGAGCTTGTCGGCGAGCTTGACGATGATCACCCGGATGTCGGCCGTCATCGCGAAAAGCATCTTGCGGATACCCTCGGCAGCGTGGACGCTGCGATTCTTGGCGCGAAGTGTGGCGAGGCGCGAGACCCCCGCGACGATCCTGGCGACGTCGCTGCCGTACCGGGTTTCGAGTTCGGGGCGGAGGTCGAGGGCGAGGGCCTTCGCGGCCTGGTTGGCCTGGCCCCTCGCCGAGGCCCTCGTCGCCGGGGCCTTCCCGGTGCCCTTCGCCGATCCCGAGGCCGAGGATGGGGGCTTGGGCGCGGATTTGAGGGCGAGACCCTCCTCGACGCCTTCCTTCTCTTCGACCTCGTCGAGATCGTGGAGAAGGCCCGCGATCACCGACTCGGCGTCCATGCCCAGGTCGATCAGGACGAGGGCGACGCGAAGGTCGTGGGTCCACGAGGGCAGGCCCGAGGCCCGCTTCGCCTCGCCGGAGCGGGAGATGGCGAGACCGAGGGCGTCAAGGATCCTGCTCGCCTCCGGACGGCCATAGGCCGCGACGATCCGCGCCTCGAAGGAGCGCCTCTCCTCGATTGTGTTGTCGCCCCGGGCTGAATCGTCCTTGACGGCCCTCGATTCGATCATGGATGGACTCCGATGCTGACGCGTTCGATGCCCGCGAGATCCCGGAGGCTTCTCGGGTCCACGAGGCCGGAGGCCACGAAGAGAGCGCGAAGCATGGGCGCCTGCGGACCGTCGGCCTCGACGAGGAGGAGGCCGCCAGGGGCCAGGCGGGCCGCGGCCTCCGGCACGAGGCGGCGGCAGAGTTCGAGACCGTCGGCTCCCCCGTCGAGGGCGAGGAGGGGCTCCCCCCAACGGCCCGAAAGATCGCGGGCGAGAGCCGATTCGACATAGGGGGGATTGGCGAGGATGAGATCGAAGGGCCCTTCGGGGCCAGCGAGCCCCGGCGAGCCTGCCAGCCCCGGGGAGCCTGCGCTTCCCGTGGGACGCGCGAGGAGGTCCGATTCGTAGAGTCTCGGCGCCCCGCCTTCCCTGTCCGCAGGCAGGAGGCGCGACGCGTTATACGCAACAACTTCGAGGGCGGCGCCGGAAATGTCGCTCGCCGAAACGATCCAGGAGGGTCTTTCGGCGGCGATGCTCAGGATGACGGCGCCTGATCCGACGCAGCACTCGTGGAGCCGCGGCGGTCGGCCGCCGCGGGCAGCCAGCCGATCGCCTTCCTCAAGCGCGAGTTCCACGAGGAGTTCGGTGTCCGGTCGAGGCACGAGGACGGCTTCGCTCACGGCGAAGATCCTTCCATAAAATTCCTTCTCGCCGGTGATATAGGCCACAGGGCTGCCAAGGGCTCGCCTTTCTATCGCCTCGTCGAATCGGCGGAGGACAGCGTCCTCGACCTCCACCTCAGGTCGGGTGAGCAGTGTTTCGCGGCGCATGCCGAGGAGGGAGGCGAGGATGAGGGAGGCGTCGAGGGAGGGAGTCGCGGAAGTTTCAGGAGGGGCCGGCGACGAAGAGGCGGAATTGGTCGGCGACGCGGCGGCGAGTCTCGCCCTCCCCCTCCCGAGCGCCTCGGCCCTGGTCATGGACGGCTCACTCCTCCCCGTTGTGGAGGAGCTCCTCGCGGGCGTGGAGGACGAGGGCGTCCACGAGTTCGTCGATGTCCCCTTCCATGCAGAGCTCGAGCTTGTAGAGGGTGAGGTCGATGCGATGGTCGGTGAGGCGGTTTTGCGGGAAATTGTAGGTGCGGATGCGCTCGGAGCGATCGCCCGAGCCGACCATGCTCTTTCGCTCCGCGGCCCTCTCGGCTTGGCGCTTGGAATCCTCGAGCTCGAAGAGGCGGGCGCGGAGGATGCGCATCGCCTTGGCCTTGTTCTTGATCTGGCTCTTTTCGTCCTGGCAGTGGACGACGAGGCCCGTGGGAAGGTGGGTTATGCGCACCGCCGAATCCGTGGTGTTGACGCTCTGACCGCCGGGGCCGCCGGCGCGCATCACGTCGATGCGGAGGTCCTGATCGCGGATGTCGATCTCGGTTTCTTCCATTTCAGGGAGGACGGCCACCGTGACGGCGCTCGTATGGATGCGACCCGAAGCCTCGGTCGCCGGCACCCTTTGGACGCGATGCACGCCCGATTCCCAGCGAAGCCTCTCGTACACCGATTCGCCGTTCACCGAAAAGACGATCTCGCGAAAGCCGCCGAGCCCGGTCTCGCTCGAATCGAGGATCTCGACCTTCCAGCCCATCTTATCGGCGTAGCGGGAATACATGCGGTAGAGGTCGGCGGCGAAGAGGGCGGCTTCCTCGCCGCCCGTGCCCGCGCGCACCTCGACGATGACGGACTTGTCGGCCAGGGGATCGCGGGGGACGAGGAGTTCGCGAAGCCGGAGCTCGAGGGCTTCGCGCTTGGATTCGAGCTCGCGTAGCTCCTCGCGGGCCAGTTCGCGCATGCCCTGGTCGCTTTCGTCGCGGGCGATGGCCTTCGAGCCCTCGATGCCCTCGAGGACCGAAAGCCACTCGCGATAGGACTCCTCGATGACGCCGAGGCGGGATCTTTCGCGCATGAGATCGCGATAGCGCGCCTGGTCGCGGGCGACTCCGGGATCGGCCAGCGACACCTCGACCTCGCGGTAGCGCGCCGCGATGGACTCGAGGCGTTCGATCACGGGCGATCCTTTTCGGTGAAGGAGGGACAGGCGAAAATCGCTATCTCCATGCCTTCGCCGTCGGGGGCGGTGACGTCCGCGATCGAGGTGATGAGACGCTTCCGGATCACGCAATCCTTGAGGTGGGAGCAAATCGGGCAGGCCCCGTTGCCGCGAGGATTCAATTCGAGGTTCATGGCGATAATGCTACCTCGAAGGGGGGCTTCCGGACAAGGCGCGTCACGAAAGAGAAGGGAGCCGCGATGAAGCGGGAGCAGGCGCTTCGAAGAACGAAACGGGAGGTTCGCCCGGCAAGCCATTCGTCCCCAGCGCCGCAACTGTATCCATGGAAAGATACAAATGCGTTTTTAGGCCGAAACTATGACCCAGGCCATCCATTGACTGTCATTTTTCACGCAAGCTAGCATCCCGTACCATGAAAGACCTCAAGCTAGCGGCCGCTCTCCCGAACGGAAAACGGAGCGTAATGGACATCGGCGGCGTCAAGGTCGGCGAAGGCCTTGTCGTCATAGCCGGACCCTGCTCCGTCGAGAGCGAAGAGCAGGTTCTGCGCACCGCTGTGGCGGTGAAGGAAGCCGGCGCGCATATGCTCCGCGGCGGGGCCTTCAAACCCCGCACCTCTCCCTACGCCTTTCAGGGGCTGGGCCTCAAGGGTCTGAAGATCCTCGAAAAGGCCCGAAACGAGACGGGCCTGCCCATCGTCACCGAGGTCATCGACACCCGCGACGTGTCATGGGTCGGGGAGTACGCCGACGTTCTCCAGATCGGCGCGAGGAACATGCAGAATTTCTCCCTCCTCCGCGAGGCGGGAAAGTCGGGAAGACCCATCCTCCTCAAGAGGGGCATGTATTCGACCCTCGAGGAATGGCTCAATTGCGCGGAGTACATCCTCGCAGAGGGCAACAGCTCGGTCTTCCTCTGCGAGCGGGGAATCCGCAGCTTCGAGACCTACACCCGCAACACCCTCGACCTCTCAATGGTTCCGGCCGTGCACGCCGAGAGCCACCTGCCCATCTTCATCGATCCTTCCCACGGGACCGGCATCCTCGACATGATCGAGCCGATGAGTCTCGCCGCCGTCGCCGCCGGGGCTGATGGACTCGAGATCGAGGTCCACATCGATCCCTCGACCGCCCTTTCCGACAAGAACCAACAGCTTACGCCCGCCGCCTTCGCCAAGCTCATGGACAAGATCAGGCGATTGCGCGCCTTCATGGACGAGATGCAGGCCACGGGCGGCGCCGGGGCGCTTTGATGTTCGCGGAAATCAGGGTGAAGGGACGGCAGGGAGAATCGCTCGTCAAGATCGGAGCGATCGACGCGGCGGCGGAATTCCCTCAGAGCGACATCGCCACCCTCCTCGTGACCGAACCCGAGGTGCTGAGGCTTCACGGTGGTCGCCTGCCCTCCTTTCCCCGGATACTCGTCGCGCGCGGCGAGGAGGCCAAGTCGGTCGAGGGCCTCGAGGCCCTCTGGTCGGCCTTTTACGAAGCCAACCTCGACCGGGACGCAAGGATACTCGCCGTGGGAGGCGGGGCCGTCTCCGACCTCGCAGGATTCGCCGCCTCGACCTGGAAACGCGGCATCACCTTCGAATATCTTCCGACGACCCTCCTCGCGATGGTCGACGCGGCTGTCGGCGGCAAGACGGCCATCGACTTCCGAGGCCGAAAGAACCTCGTCGGAAGCTTCTGCCAACCCCGACGCGTCCTCTGTGACGTCGCCTTTCTCGACACCCTCTCCGACCTCGAATTCGCCTCGGGCATGGGCGAGGTCATCAAGCATGCCCTCCTCGCGGGGGGCGAGTACCTGAGCCTCATCGAAGGACTCGAGGGCCGGAGGCCGCGAGCCGACTCCGGCCCGGGAAGGGAGGCCCTCGAGGCCATCGTCGCCGGATCGATCGCCTGCAAGGCGGCCATCGTCAATCGCGACGAAAGGGAAGAGGGGGACAGACGCCTCCTCAATCTCGGCCATACGATCGGCCATGCCCTCGAATCCATCCTCGAAATTCCCCACGGCCACGCCGTCGCCGCCGGGCTCGCCTCGGCCATTCGTCTGGCCGAGCGCAGGGGAGGTTGCGAACCGAGCCTCCTGCCCCGCATCGAATCCCTGCTGCGGGTCTGGGGCCTTCCCTCCTCGGTCGGCGAGGCCATCGGAATTTCCCGGAAGGCGCGGGAAGGCGGCCCCGCCGCCGACGAGCCCTGGCTCCGCAAAACCATCGCTTCGGCCGTCGCCGCAGACAAGAAGCGTTCGGGCGACGGCATCCGTTTCGTCCTCCCCCATGATCCGGCCGCGATGGAGATCATCCGAATCCCCCTGGCAGAACTCGAAGCCTTCGTCCGGGAGACCTTATGAACAGCATCGGCAGCCTCTTCCGCGTCTCGCTTTTCGGCGAATCTCATGGACCAGGGGTCGGCGCCGTCCTCGACGGAGTGCCGCCCGGCCTCCCCCTCCGACCCTCCGATTTCGAGGCCGACCTCGCTCGGCGCCGTTCGGGCGCCGAGGGCACGACGCCGCGGCGCGAGGCAGACATTCCCGAGTTCATTTCGGGGCTCTGGCAGGATCATACGACGGGAACGCCGCTGACCATCCTCTTCCGCAACGCCGACACGAAGTCCTCGGACTACGAGCGTTTCCGCCGCGTCCCGAGACCGGGCCACGCCGACTTCACGGGCGCCCTTCGCTACCGCGGCTGGAACGACCCGCGGGGCTCGGGCCACTTTTCGGGCCGCATCACCGCCGGACTCGTGGCGGCCGGGGTGGTCGCCAAAAAGATACTACCAACTGCCACTTTTTCCACGAGGTTGATCGAGGCCGGAGGCAGGAAGGACGTCGAAGCCGCCGTGAAGGAAGCCGCCGAGGCGGGAGACTCGATCGGCGGCCTCGTCGAAATCAGGGTGAACGGAATCCCGGCCGGGCTCGGGGAGCCCTTTTTCGGCAGCGTCGAGGGCCTCCTCGGACAGGCCCTCTTTTCCGTGCCCGCGGTCCGCGGGCTCGAGTTCGGCGACGGTTTCGCCGCCGCTCGCATGCGCGGGAGCGAGCACAACGACCCCTTCCTCGACCGCGACGGCCGCACCGCGAAGAACGGGGCTGGCGGCGTCAACGGCGGCATCACCAACGGCAACGAGATACTCCTCCGCGTCGCGGTCAAGCCCGCCTCCTCCATCGCGAAGGAACAGAGAACCCTCGATTTTTCGACGGGCGAAGAGACGACCCTCAAGGCCGAGGGCCGCCACGATGCCTGCATAGCCCTCCGCGCGGCCGTCGTCCTCGAGGCGACGGTAGCCGTCGTCCTCGCCGACCTCGCCCTCGTCGCCCAAAGCCGCGACGCAGCACCTACCAGGGAGACACCATGAACCTCGACGACCTTCGGACCGACATCGACCGCATCGACGAAAGGCTCCTCTCGCTCCTCGAGGAGCGCATGGAAAAGGCCCTTTTGACCAAGGTGTTCAAGGAGGGCCGGATCGGCGATCCGCGCCGCGAGGCCGAGGTCCTGGAGAGGGCCCGCCGCCCCCTCAGGCGCCTCGTATCGCCCGACTTCGCCGAGGGAGTCTGGAAGGCGCTGATGGCGGAAGGACGGTCCATCCAGGACAGGGAGCTCGCCACCATCGGCTTTCAGGGGGAGCACGGGGCCTGGAGCGAGGTCGCGGCGAGGGCCTGGCATGCCGACTACGCCACCATCCCCTGCAAAGAGTTCGTCGACGTCTTCGACGCGGTGCGCGACGGCAACTTCGATTTCGGGATCGTACCAGTTGAAAACACCCTCGGAGGCCTCGTCGGACCGGTCAACGCCATCCTCGTGTACGCCGACCTCAGGATCGTCGCCGCCGTCGACCTTCCCGTGCGCCACTGCCTCCTCACCCTCCCCGGCACCGACTATCGCGAGATACGCCAGGCCTATTCCCATGTGCAGGCCTTGACCCAATGCAGGGGCTTCCTCGCGAGGAACCACCTCGATCCCGTGCAATACTACGATACGGCAGGAGCGGCCAAGATGATCGCGGAGGAGCGCCCCCGGGATACCGCCGCCGTCGCAAGCCGCTACGCGGGCGAACTCTACGGCCTCGAGGTGATAAAGGAAGGCATCCAGGACGCGGAGGTCAACCGCACGCGCTTTTTCGTCCTCGCCCGCGAGGACTCGGCGAGACCTGCGGGAAAGGCCCATCGCCAAAAGTGCTCGGCCGTCTTCAACGCGACCGACAAGGCAGGAGGGCTCTTCGGCGTCCTCGAGATCTTCGCCAAGGCCGAGATCAACCTCACCCGCATCGAGTCCGTGCCCGACAAGCCCGGCGACTACGCGATCTTCATCGATTTCGAGGGTGACGAAAAGGAACCGCGCATCGCTCAGGCGATCGCGGCGGCGACCGACATGACCCGCGGCTTCCGCATCCTCGGTTGCTACGACGAGACGAGAGTCGAGGAATGAGAGTATTCATCCTCGGCGCCGGCCGCATGGGAGCATGGCTCACCGAAGAGCTCTGCTGGGATCACGAGGTCTGCGTCCACGACGCTGACCCGCAGAAGCTCAAGTACTTCATCAAGGTGCGCCGGGCCCTCGAACTCGGGGAGGTGGACGATTTCAGGCCCGAACTCTTCATCAACTGCGTGACCCTCGGGGCGACCGTCGAGGCCTTCGAGAAGGTCCTGCCCCATCTGCCCCAGGATTGCATCCTCTCCGACATAGCCTCGGTGAAGGGAGGCATCGCCGATTACTATCGCAAGAGCGGTCGCCGTTTCGTCTCGACCCACCCGATGTTCGGCCCCACCTTCGGCAACATCAGGGACCTCTCCGACGAAAGCTCCGTGATCATCTCCGAGTCGGACCCCGAGGGCAAGGAATTCTTCCGCTCCTTCTACGCCCGCCTCGGCATCCGCATCTTCGAAAAGAGCTTCGAGGAGCATGACAAGACCGTGGCCTATTCGCTGGCGACGCCCTTCGCATCGACGATGGTCTTCGCCGCCTGCATGAAAAAGCAGGACGCACCGGGCACGAACTTCAAACGCCACATGGCCATCGCGAAGGGCCTCCTTTCGGAGGACGATCGACTCCTCTCCGAAATCATGTTCAATCCCTTCACCATACGGCAACTCGAGCTCATCAATTCGCAGCTTACCTACCTGACCCACATCATCAAAGATCGCGACTACGAGGAGATGACGCGGTTCCTCGAAGGGCTGCGCGAGAAGATCAAGGACTGATGGCCTCGGGCGCGATCGGCTAACCTTATTGGAGAGCGGTTTCGGGCCAGGAATCCCGCCAGACGGGACAATCGATCCATGGAGCAGCGGCTCCTCCGTAGAATTGTTTCTATTTATTTATCTAATCGAATATTCCATTTCAATAGTGACCGCTTGAATCATCGGGCATATACTACAACTCCTTCGTCGACCTGCAGGCGAAATATCGGCCGCTCGAATTCCCGTTCGCGGTCGATAGGGACAAAGGAGAAAATATGCGCATCCGCGGGAAGCTTCTTTCGATGAGCCTTTTCATGATGGCCGGATATATCGCTATAACGGGCATCACCTACTCTTCCGTCACTCAAACCCACCAATTGAACGCTCTGGCGAGGAAGGGATCGGCCGTGAAGGCCGAATTCCTCTCGTTCATGCTCGCCAGCAAGGACCTCGTCGTCACCACCAATCTCGGCAACTCGCTGACGGAGTGGCGCAAGCAGGCGGAAGTCTTCAAGAAAAGCTACGAGGATTTCGCCGGAAGCAAGGAGCTTCGGGCCGTCCCCGGAGCCGTCGAGAAGGTCAAGCAATTCAATTTTCTCTGGGAGACGACGCAAAAGCAGATCGACGATCTCTCGACGAAAATCGAGGCCCTTGTCCAGAAGAACAGCCAGGGAGGGAGCCAGTTCGTCGTCGGACTCCTCCAGGGCTTCGACAAATACGGAGACATGGATTTCATCTCTCCCTTGTCCAAGATCGGCACCCTGTCCGCCTCGCTCACGACCTACGCATTGCCAGCGATCTCGGACATCGTCAACATGGTAAGTGCCGAGGCGGGAAAGCAGGAGAACGCCCTCATCATCTTCATCGTCGGCCTCGCCATCGGGGTCATGGCGGTCTCCTTCGTGATATTCATGCTCTTCGCCCGCCATCTCGTGAGGCGGCTCCAGAAGGTCGGCGATTCGATGGAAACGCTCAAGCGGAAAGACTTCTCCGTACGCCTGACGATCGAGGGAAAGGACGAATTGCGCGGCATCGTCGACGCGGTCAACGGCTTCGTCGACGACTTCTCGAAGGTCATCAGCGGCGTGAAGGGCCTGTCGACCGAGGTGGCGGCGATCAAGAACGAGGCGGCCAGCGCCACCGTCGAGTCGGCGGCGGCCGTGACGGAGATGACGGCGAGCATCACCTCGATCGCGGCGAAGATCCGCCAGCTCGTCGAGAATCTCGGCCGCTCGAACCAGGCGGTACGGGGCATCTCGGCGAGCATCGACGCCCTCATGACGAGGATCGACGGGCAATCAGCCCTAATTGGACGGACCATCGAATCCATCGAGCAGATGAACTCGTCGACGGGGAATGTGGCCCTGATCGCCGGGAAGCGCGAGACCTCGTCGCGCGAACTCGTCGCGACGACAAAGGCCGGAGGGGCCAAGATCGACGAGACCAACGCGATGGTCCACGAAATCGTCAGGGATATCCAGGAAATAGCAGGCATCGTGAGCATCATCGATGACATCTCCAGTCGGACCAATCTGCTCTCGATGAACGCCGCGATAGAGGCGGCCCATGCAGGCAACGCGGGAAAGGGCTTTTCCATCGTCGCGGAGGAGATCAGGAAGCTCGCCGACTCCACCAACGAAAATTCCACGCGCATCAAGAAGATGACCGACGGCATTTCCCGCAAGATCGACGAGGTCCTCGCGAAGAGCGAGTCGAGCAAGGTGGCCTTCATCGCCGTGGACAAGGAGGTCGACTCGACGAGCCTCGCGATGAGCGAGATCGCCGCAGTGATGCATGACCTGTCACAGGGAAGCGGCGAGATCATGGCCGTCACGAAGGAACTCTCGGCCATCGCCGCCCAGGTAAGCGCGGAAGCCCAAGGCATGCGGACCAATACGATGGCGGTTCTCGAGGGCATCAAGAACATCGAGGAGATCAGCACGATCGTCGAGGACGGGATGCTGGAGATGGAAACGGCGACGAGGGACATCAATTCGGCGATGGTCCACGTCACCGAACTCCAGATGCAGAGCGGCGAGTCGATCGAGAGGTTGAACGGAGAGGTCTCGGTCTTCAAGACCGTCCAGGCGCCGATCTCGGATTCCGCGACGTCCGCAGAGGAAATCGAGGTCCTGTAGGGTTAGCTCAGCTCGCTCTCCTGGACCTTTCGACGATCGCGAGGGCCGTCTTGAGGTCCTCGATGGGCACCTGACCGGGGGCCGAGGCGTTGCGCCCCACGGCGAAGGAGAGGGAGGAACCGAAGGCCCCTCCCACCAGCCTGCTGATCGCCCCGTAGCCCCCCATCGACATAGTTATGAGAGGCAGGGCGACGAGCTTCTTCCCCTCGAGGGTGGCGGCGAGGAGCTCGAGCACGTCGTCCATGCCCTTCGGCATGACGGCGACCTTCGCGACGTCGAGCCCGAGCCTTTCGGCCTCGAGGAATTTGCCGACCAGGAATTCGCGTTCCGGAGTCCTCTCGAAATTGTGGTACGAGGCGATGATCTTGGCTTCGTGGGCGTGGGCGACATCGCGGAGGCTAAGGATACTCTCCGCCCCGGCGCTCAATTCGCAATCCACGTAGCCGAAGCCCGTCTCTCGGCAGATGGCCTCGTCAATTTCAATTGCATCGATGTCAGAAAGGGCCGTCGGCTGCCCGCCCTCGCGACGCGAGCGGATGGTGAAGATCAGCGCGCAGCCGGGGGCGGCGGCCTCGATTTTGCTCGCCATCGCGACGACGACCTTGGGATCGGCGAGGGCCGAAAAGAAGTCCGCCCGCCATTCGATGGCGTCGGGGGCCTTGGGAAGAACGGCAGCGAGTTCGGCGAGGAGGGCTTCCTCTGTCGCTCCGACGAGGGGCGTGCACACGAGGGGCGCGGCACCCTCACCTATCGACTTCCGCTTCATGCTGCTGCCTCCTCGTATCGAAGCTAAAAGCGCGCCTCGAGCCACGGACTATTCTCGGCGCGGCAATGTTACGATATATAACAACGCCTGCCGAGAAGCCGTCAAGCGAGGCTTCCGAGTCCTCACAACCGCCCCGAGCGATAGGGGAGGAACATCACTTCACCGAGAGATGGAGCATCCGCGGCAGGGCCAGGGTCAGCTCGGGGAAGAGCGCGACGATCGCAAGTCCCAGGGTCATGATGACGAGGTAGGGAGCGAGCTTCCTCGTGGAGCTCTCGACCGTAGATTCGAGGACCGAACAGGTGACGTAGAAGCAGATGCCGAAGGGCGGCACGAAGGTGCCCATGCCCATGGCGAAGAGAAGGACGATGCCGTAATGGAGCTGATTGATGCCGAGGGTCGCGGCGATGGACAGCAGCATCGGCCCGAAGACGATCAGAGAAGGCATGCCCTCGAGGAGGGAGCCCATGATGAACATCGTGATGATCGACGCCACCATGAAGACGGCCTTGGAGCCTCCCAAGGTGTGGATGAAGCTCAGGATCATCGTCGGCAGGTTCGCGATCGTCAGGGTGTTCGACAGGGCCCCGCCGGCGCTGACGATGAAGAGGATCATGCCGGCGTTCACCGCAGCCCGGCCGATGGCCACGGAGAAGTCCTTGAACTTCATGGTGCGGTAGAGGAAGGCCGAGATGAGGATGGCGTAGACGACGGCGAAGGAAGAGGCCTCGGTCGGCGTGGCGAAACCTCCCACTATGCCCACGACGAGGAGGCCGGGGACGAGAAGGGCCGGGAAGGCGGTGAGGGTCAATCTCCCGCGTTCTCCCCAGGTCGCTTTTTCAGCCTGGGGCCAGCGATTGCGCCGTGCCTTGATAGCTATGAAGATCATGAGGCAGATCGCCATCAGCGCGGCGGGAAAGACGCCTGTCAAGAAGAAGGTCCCTACCGAGAGAGTAGTGATCGAAGCCAGCACCATCATGATGAGGCTGGGCGGTATCGTCTCGCCCATGATGCCTGCCGCCGAGAACACTGCCGTGCTCTCGGCCCTGTCGTAACCCTGCTCCTTCAGCATGCCCCTCATCGTCGTGCCGACGGCGGTGACGTCGGCGATCTTGGATCCCGAGATCCCGGAGAAAATGTACATGGCGACGACGACGGCCTGCATCAGCCCGCCGCGCAGGTGCTTCACGAGGGAAAATATCCAGTCCGCCAGGGGCTTCGTCAGGCCGCCTTCGGTCATGATGTCGCCGGCCAATATGAAGAAGGGAATTGCGAGGAGGAGAAAGCTTGTGATGCCGTTGTTCATCGCGAAGGGAACCGCGATGATGGGGGCGGACTGCGAGCCAATCATGTAGATATAGGAAGTGATGGCCAATACGTAGGCCACCGGGAGTCCGAGGAAAAGCAGTACTATCAAGAGTATGATGACGAAGAGGAGACCGCCGCCGCCGTTCCATGGGCCTATGAGGCGCTGGGCCAGGAACCAGGCCGCCACCAGAGCGAGCATGATGGCAGCCGAGCCGAGGACCTGCCTCGCCCTGTTCATGGCGAGGCGCCTGATGACTATCACCGCGAGGAAAATCATGCCGACGACGAAGGGAACGAAACCCCAGCTGCGCGGAATCTGGAGGATGCTGCTGTATTCGTCCCAATTGTCGATGAGCATCGTCGCGCCGAGGTAGACGCCGAGGCCCGCGATCAGAAGCACGAAATAGTATCCGAGCAGCTCGAGATAGACCTGGGCCTTGGCCGGTAGCCGGTCTACGAGCATGTGAATGGACATGTGCATGCCGCGATGATAGGCGACGCTGCCGCCGATGAAGGCCAGCGTCGATAGCGCGTATTCGGCCAGCTCGCTGGACCAGACGATCGACTGGCGCGAAATGGCCCGGAGCATGGTATTCGCGAACAAGAGGAGCAATTCCAGGAAAAGAACCGTGCCGAGCAAGGCGTCTATAGCCTTTTCTGTCTTCGGCGAAAATCGGTAGTCGATCTTGGCCGAGGGATGGGCATCCATCATCTTCGTCATAGGTATCTCCAATTTCGACCCATGGTGACTCGAGGAATGAGCTCCGCGTTCTTTCGGTGATTCGACATCGCGGAATCACGAGAGTTCGGCATACGCTACAAATCTGCCATGGACGCTATCCCATCTATCGGGACATCGTCCTGTATGGTAGCACGGGCTGTCGTACTGTCAAGTTATAATTGAATCCATCACCACCGGCAACGCCATCGGCATTCCGAAACCAGTACCTATCAATTAATATTATATAACAAATGAAGGGGATGCGTGCCGCATCGGGGCCGTGGCGCCGAGCCGGCGCACCGGGCGATCAGCCGAGGAGGGGCAACAGCGCGGCCAGGAGGGGAACGATCACCACGAGGGCGCCGTTCGAGGTGAGCCAGAGGGAGTTGGCGAATTCCTCGTCGAGACGGTACAGGGTAGCGGGAACCAAGCCGAGAAAGGCGACGGGAGCCATAGCCAGGGCCAGGCAGACCTTCAGGGCCATCCCTCCGGGAATCCTTTCGAGCCCAAGAGCCCAGGCCAGGGCCAGGACCGAGGCGGGAACGATCAGGATCTTGCCGACCGTCACCATGACGGCCGCCCTGATATGGCTCCTCGCTATCTTGAATCGCAACCTCATGCCGATCGTGAACAGGAACAAGAACGAACTCATCGGCACGAGTACCGAATTCAGCGGTCCATAGAAGGAGGGACGGGGAAGTCGGGAGTAGTTGAAGGCCAGGCCCGTCCCGATCGCGGCGACCGAGGCCAGGAAGAAGGGATCGCGCAAAACCCGGAGTATTCCGGCCAGCGGACCATGGGGCCCTCCCGCCGAGGAAAGGGAGGGGTTGGCCTTCTCGCCATAACTCCGCGCGATCGGGAAGAGGACCGAGTAGTACCAGAGCTCCTCGAAGGCCTTGTAGATGGGCACGAGTGCGAAGGCGGACTCCCCGAGGAGGACGAAGACCACCAAGCCTCCTATGCTGCCTATGTTCGTGAAGGAGGCGCTCGTGACGTGGACGCCCGCCTGGAGGGGAGGCAAGCGCAGCGCCCTGGCGCCCGCGAAGCCCAGGGCGAGGCCGAGAGCGAGGGCGGCGATGCCGACCAGCGGCAGGAGGAAGTAGCGAGGGTCAGAAAGATCGAGGGACCAGATCGCCCCGCAAAAAGCCACGGGATTGATGGCCAGGAGGACAAAGCGCTGGAGCCCCCGCCTGAGCCTCTCGGTAGCCTGGGTGCCGAGAGGAATGAGACCCTTTGCGATGAGGCTATTGAAGAGGAAGCCGGCGGCCAGCCCGACGAATATCACGGAAAATGACTGGATAAATCGCAACATGGAGGCACCGCGAACGGGCTGCGGGGTCGGTCCTCACGGGAGGTGAGGAATCGGCCCCGCGCGCCGTCGACTCAATGAATATATCCGAAATAGCGTGGCAGGAACATCGACAGGGGCTCGATATAGGTAACGAGGAATAGGACGACGACCTCAACGAAGAGGAAGGGAAGCACTCCCTTGACGACGCGTTCGAGCGACATCTTCGTCATGCCGCAGACGACGTAGAGGAGGAGGCCAACCGGCGGCGTGAGGAGGCCGATCATGAGGTTGAGCACCACCACGATGCCGAGGAAGACCGGATTGATGGCGTAGATCGCGGTTATCTTGAGGAGGATGGGAACAAGTATGATCATCGCCGCCGTACCCTCCATGAAGGTGCCGACGAAGAGGAGTACGATGTTGATGGCGAGGAGGATCATCGCCTTGGAGTGGATGAAGGTCCCGACGAAGGTGGCCATCGCCTGGGGCACCTGCTCGACAACGAGCATCCAATTGAAAACGTTCGAGCAGGCGATGACGAGAAATACGACGCCTGTGGTCTTGGCCGTGGCGAGGAAGGCGGTCTTGATGGCGCTGAGTGGCAGGTCACGATAGACGAGTATCCCGACGACGAGCCCGTAGATGACGGCGACGGCAGAAGCTTCCGTGGCAGTGAATATTCCGGCGATGATGCCGCCCAGGATGATGAAGGGCATCATGAGGGGGATTATGCCGTTGAGGAGGGCCAGCAGCACCTGGCGGATGCTCGTGACCTTCTCGCCGCGGGGAAAATTGCGCCGGCGGGCGATGACATAGGTCGCGATCATCAATCCAATGGCGATCATGACGCCCGGGACGACGCCGCCGAGGAAGAGGGCGGCCACGGAGGTCGAACTGAGGAGGGAGTAGACGACGAAGGGAATGCTCGGTGGGATGATGGGGCCCATGACGCCCGCGGAGGCGATAAGGCCTGCAGAGAATTCCTCGTCGTAGCCGGCCTTCTTCATCGCCGGAATCATCATGACGCCGACGGCCGAGGTATCGGCGATGGCCGAGCCGGTGACGCCGCCGAAGAGCATCGAGGTGACGACGCTCACGTGGCCCAAACCGCCCCTGAGCCTACCGACGAAGACCGAGGTAAAGGCGACGAGCCGCTTTGTGATGCCCGAACTGTTCATGAGCTCTCCGGCCAGCACGAAGAAGGGAATCGCCATGAAGGTGAAACTATCGAGGCCGGTGAAGAGGCGCGTCGCGATGAGGCTGAGGGAGACGCCCTTGATGACGAAGTAGACCGTGGCTGCGGCGCCGAGGCTGAAGGCCACGGGCACGCCGATCAATATGAAGATCGCGAAGGCGATTAGTGCTTCCCACATGCTTTCCGTCCTACTTGCCGTCGATGGCGGTCTGCGCCGGCATCGGCGCGGATGAAGGCTTCGTGAAGAGCCTCACGAGGTGGGCGATATTCTCGATCAGCATCAGGAAGACCCCGACGGAGACCGCCGAATAGGGTATCGCCATCGGTATCTCGAGGGCCGGCGAGGTCTGGATGCCGAGGAGGCCGAGTTGCTTCCCCGACTCCGAAAGTATTATGACGAGGAAGACGATCACGACGAGACGCGCAATAACATGGAATACGCGCTGCGCTCCGGGCTTAAAAAGCCCGACGAACATCTCGACGCCGACATGGCAGTTGTCCCTGGCCGCCAGATAGCAGCCGAAGAAACCAACCCAGATCATCATGTAACGTCCGAGTTCGTCGGTCCACGAGAGCGCGTTGTTGAGGATGTAGCGGAAAAAAACGCCCGCCGATGTATTGACGACCATCAGGGCGACGAGCAAATAGGCGATGTAGACAACCACCTTTTCGATGCCGCCCAGAATTCTTTCCCCGATACTCATTCAGCGGGCCTCCTGCATTAATTGCCGAACAAGGCATTCTCGCGACATCCTGCCCCATCGGATTTCCGTCCGGAAGAACCGAAGCCTCCGGACTAAGAACCGAAGCCTCCGGACTAAGGAAAGATAGGGCCGGCCATACCGACCGGCCCCTTCATAGTTCTGTTTACTTGAGTTGCTGCTTCTGCTTGGCTACCGCGACCGCGACGGCGTCCTGCGCTTCGGCGATGAGCTTGGGATCGATCTTGGTCTTGAGCCATGCGATGACCGAGGGCTGCATGGCATTGCGGAAGTCGGCGATCTGGGCCTCAGTGGGGCTGTACACCTGAACCTTGGCGTCGATGAGGGTCTGGAGACCGGCGGCGTTGATGTAGGTGAGGACGCCGCGTCCGACCGTGCTGCTGGCCTGGGCCGCGTCGAGGACGATGTACTGGAGGTCGGGGGGAAGGCTCTCGAAGAACTTCTCGTTGATGATGAACCAGTCGACGCCGTAGACGTGCCCGTCGAGGGTGACGTACTTCTGGACTTCCTGGAGCTTGCCGGAAAGGATGGAACCGATCGGGTTCTCCTCGCCGTCGACGAGGCCGGTCTGCAGCGCGGTGTAGGTCTCGGTCCAGGCGATGGGGGTCGGGCTCGCGCCGACGGCCTTCATCATGTTGATGTAGACGGGGGTTTCCTGCACGCGGATCTTGAGGCCCTTGAGGTCGGCGGGCGTCTTGATCGGGCGCACGTTGTTCGTGAAGTGGCGGAATCCCACCTCGGCGAAGGAGAGGCAGCGCATGCCCGTCTCCTTGAGGAACATGGCGCGGAGCTTGTCTCCGAAGGGACCGTCCATGACGTTCCAGGCCACCTCGCTCGTCGGGAAGAGGAAGGGAATGTCGGTGACCGCGGCGGAGGGGAAGAAGTTGGTGATGACGCCGGAGGCGATGCCCGCCTCGATGGTGCCGGCCTTGATGCCTTCAACATACTCGCGCTCGCCGCCGAGGGCGCCGCCGCCGTATACAGTCACGTGAATCCGCCCACCGCTTCGGGAATTGACCATGGACGCGAAGGCGAGGGCCTGGGCCTGCTTGCGCGAAACCGTGGGATCGGTCGAGTCCGCGTGCGCGAGCTTGAGTTCCCAGACCTTCCCCTGGGCGAAGGCCATGCCCGCCGTAAGAGCGACCATGCCTACGAGTGTCAGAAATCTCTTCATCACTCCACCTCCGGATAAAATGGATCGGCGCAACTGCACCGAGGACGATAAAAGAATATCGGCTCCATCGTTCGGCCTCTTATGTCCCGCTAATCGAGACACTGTCCTACAAGGATATCATGCCGGGCCGGCACGTCAAGGCATATTCGAATAGCACGACCCGGACGGTCGGCCTCGTTCATTTGGTGTCGGCATGCTGGAAGCGGGCGGCCGACCCGTCCAGCAAGCGGCCTTCGGCGACATTGGCCTTGGCGGTATAGATGTCGTTGATGTTCCAGACGCCCTCGGTGGGCACGCCGATGTTCTCCATGGGGACATCGAGGAGATAGGGCTCGTTCGAATCGAGGGCCTCCTTGAAGGCGGCCTTGAACTCGTCGGCGGAGCCGATTTTCTTGCCCTTTACTCCGTAGGCCTCCGCGACTTCCGCCCAGTCAGGATTATAGGAGCTCCCGTCCGGCTTCGCGAATTTCGTGCCGAAGGTGTGGTGGTAGTGGCCGGCGGTGAGTCCGGCGATGGTGCCGAAGGCGGAGTTGTTCATGACGACCCATACGACGGCGATGCCCTGCTCGACTGCCGCGGCGAGGACGCTCGGATTCGTGCCGAAGCCTCCGTCTCCGATCAGTGTTATTACCTTCTTGTCCGGTGCCGCGAGTTTCACTCCCAGGACAGCCGCTGAGCCGAAGCCCATGGTGGCAAGACCGCCCGGATGGTGGATGCCGCCGGGCATCGTGATGTCGAATTGCTGGCCCACGCCGTTCTTGTTCCAGCCCACGTCCGTGACGATGATTCCGTCCTCGGGGAAGACCTCGCCGACGTCCTTGAGAATGCGCTGAGGGGTCATCGGATAGCGACCGTCCTCGGAAATCGCCTTGTTAAATGCCTTGAAGGCGGTCTTGTAGTCCGCGATGCTCTTTCTGAGCTCGGGGCGCTTGATACCTTCGGGCTTCAGCTTTTTGGCGGCCTTGAGGATCGCCTTGAGCGCCTGCTTGGGATCCGCGACGGCGCCGATGACCAGGGGATAATTCCTTCCCAATTCCGCGGGATCGAGATCGATCTGGATAAACTTTGAATTGGAAGGATTAAAGGTCACGCCCTGGTACCAGGAACTGGCGTCGGCCTCGGCGAAGCGAGTGCCCAGAGCGAGGATCAGGTCCGCAGTGGTGGTGATACCGTGGACGAAATTGGTGCCCCAAAAGCCCGTCATCCCCACATGAAGGGGGTGGGCATCGGGTATGGCGCCCTGGCCCATGAGGGACCTCGTGACCGGGATATCGAGGAATTCGATCAAAGCCTTGAGCTCTTCCGAGGCTCCGCTGCTGACCACCTGCCCGCCGATATGGATCAGCGGCTTCTTGGCCTCTATCAGCATTGTGGCAATCTCGGCCGCCGTTTCCTCCGGCAGACCAGGATTCACCGTCGACCGAGAATCGTGGTAGGTCCTCTCGAAGTAGGAAACGTCGAGCTCCCGCGACCACATGTCCATCGGAACGGAGATAAGGACGGGGCCGGGCCGCCCAGACTCGGCGAGGCGAAAGGCCCTTTCGATAATGTCGGGCAGGAGCTCGGGCCGATCCAGCCGCCAGGCCCGTTTCACGAAGGGCTTGTAGATATCGAACTGCGTGGCGTCGCCGTGGAGGTTGACTTCCTGGTGGGGGTGCTTGCCCTGATAATAGCTCGGCACGTCACCAGCGATGACCACCATCGGGATCGCGTCCAGGGCCGCGTTGGCGACGCCCGTGGTCGCGTTCGTGAGTCCGGGTCCGAGGTGGGTGAGCACGACGCTCGCCTTCCTCGTGACTCGCGCGTAGCCGTCGGCCGCGTGGGCGGCGATCTGCTCGTGCCGCACCGAGACGAAACGGATCTTGCTGTTCTTGAGCGCGTCGAGCAGGGTGATCACCGTATGACCGGTGAGGCCGAAGACGTACTTCACGTCACGGCGTTCGAGATAATCGACCAATTGATGCGCTAGCGTGTTTTTCAAGGCTTTACCCTCCTCGATGGAACCGCGGAACTCGGCTCTCTTCAGCCCGGCCCGCAGCCAATTATAGACGATGCTCCGGACTGGCGGAGCCGTTCTTCGGTCAGTTTTACACGCCTTCGTTCCGCGACTTGACGAGATCACTGTTCTTGCCTGCCCGGAGGATGAAGCTGTCGGTGGGATGACCGACGAGATCCCGGGCGCGACGCGAGATCGAAATCACCTCGTCGAGGTCGTAGCCGGTGTCGATACCCATTTCATGCAGCATGTGAATGAGATCCTCCGTGGCGATGTTGCCGGCCGCGTCGGGGATGAAGGGGCAGCCCCCCAATCCAGCGAAGCCTCCGTCGAAACGCACTATGCCGGCGAGCAGGCCGGCCGTCACATTGGCGAGACCCATGCCCCTCGTGTTATGGAAATGCAGGTTCCAGGTGATTTCCGGATACTTCTCCTGGACCATGCGGCAATACTCGTAGACTTGTCGGGGGGTCCCCATGCCGGTCGAGTCCGACAGGGAAATTTCCTTGATGCCGATTTCGCGGAAGTAGGAAACGACCTTGAGGACCTGTTCGACGGGGATCTTCCCCTCGAAGGCGCAGCCGAAGGAGGTCGGGATGGCCCCGGAAAGGGTGATGCCGTGGGCCGCGGCGTAGTTCGCGCAATCCGCGAAGGACTTCACCGCGTCCTCGGGCGTCTTGCCCGCGTTCTTGAGGGAGTGGGTCCGGCTCGCGGAAACCGTGAGCTTGGCCTTCTTCAGCCCCACGGCCTCGGCCCGCTCCAGTCCTTTCATGTTAAATATGAGGACCCTGTACTCGACGCCGTCGAGGCGCTTGATGCGCCGCGCCACCTCGTCCGTGTCGGCCATCTGCGGCACGGCCTTCGGGTTCACGAAGGAACCAACTTCGATGATCTTGGCGCCTGCCGCCGCGATGCGGTCGATGAGCTCCACTTTCTGCTCGATCGTGAGCATCGTCTTTTCGTTCTGGAGCCCGTCGCGGGGCCCCACTTCGCAGACGGTTACGCGAGATGGCCAAGCCGGCTCGAAGCGCGATTCGCTTGTCATGGGTCTTTCCTCCCTACATCTTGATGAGGACTTTGGCGGCGCCGCCGGAACTCGCGAGCTCGAAGGCCCGGTCGATCTCGGCGAAGGGGATCGTGTCGGTGACGATCCGGGAGGGTTTAAGAATTCTTCGCGAGACCAGGGAGATGGTCGCGGGAAAATCGAAGGGGTGATCGTAGATGAGGGAGCCCGAGAGCCTGAGCCCCTCGCGGACGAATCGGAGGGGGACGAATTTGGCGGCCTCGGTAGCGAGCCCGAGGAGGAAGATCTCGCTGCCCCGGGGCGCCGAGGCGAGGGCCAGCTCGACGGTGGCGTTGACGCCCGTAGTGTCGAAAATCTTCGTAACTCCCTCCTTTTTCCAGAGGGCGGCGACGTCGTCGCCGGAGGGGATGATCGCCCCGAGTTCGCGGGCCATGCTGAGTTTTTTCGCGCTCATCTCGTGGGCGATGACCCTGAGGCCATGGGCGAGGGCGGCCTGCACGAGGAGGAGGCCGATGGCCCCGCATCCGACGACGGCCACCGTGTCGCCGAGACGGGCGCCCGAATGCCTGAGGGCATGGACGGCGACAGCGAGGGGCTCGATGGTGACGGCGTCGGCATCGGAAATCTCCTCGCCCACCGGCCAGGAGAATTCCGCGGGAGCGACGCAGAGTTCGGAGAAGAAGCCCGGCAGGTTGACGCCTGCGCTCTTCTTGTCCGGGCAGATGTTGCCCCGGCCGCTCCGGCAGAACTCGCAGACGCCGCAGGTATAGTTGGGCTCGACGACGACGCGTTGGCCGACGGAGAGCTTGGTGACCCCTTCGCCAAGGGCCTCGACCCTGCCGACGATCTCGTGCCCGAGAACGTGGGGAAAAGAGGCCACGGCCCGATGCCCCAGGAAGAGGGAGACGTCGGAGCCGCAGATCCCGGCATAGGCGGGACGGATGAGTATCTGCCCCGGACCCGCGGCCGGAGCCTGGGTCTCGCCGATGGAAATTTTCTTTGCAGCCTGCAAAAGTGCCGTCTTCATGATTCCCCCTAGCTAATCGAACGTAGAATATCCGCCGAACCGGCACGCCGAACCGGCGACGCCTCGGATGGCCGCGATCTGCGAAGGCGCGGTCCTCAGGCGGACAGGGCAGCCTCGGGCCTGGGATGGGCCGCCAAATAGGCCTTGGCAGTTTCGAGGCAGAGCCTGGCGTGTTCCGCGTTGCCGTACTGCTTCACTCGCGCGAGATGCGGAAGCTCGATGGAATAGGTCACTTCCGGAAGCCTGTTGAGAATTCCCGCGATGTCTATGTCGCCCTCGCCCACGTAGAGTCTTTCGTCGCGCGCGGTATGGATGAGCCCTTCGCGGGTCGCCGGTATCTCGGCCGGCGCGTCGCAGATGTGGGCTATGTGGAACAATTCCCTCGGCAGGGCGTCGAGTTCCTCGGGATTTACCCGCGATCGCTGGAGGTGGAGGGTATCCACGAGGATGCCCGAGTTCTCGCGCCCGCTGGACTTCACGATGTCGAGGGCCCCGGCGAGGGTCGTGACCTCGGCGAAGGTGACGAACTCGAGCTCGATACTGAGCCCGAGGGGTCGGCCGAAATCGCAGAGCTGGCCGTAGCAGTCGATGGCGAAATTCCTGTCCTTGGTCCACACGCTCGAAATGACGTGTCTGCAACCGAGCTCGGCAGCCGCCTCGAAGGCGGGCAGGTAGGATTTCGGATCGAGGCCGTCGTGGATCTTCGCCAGTTCGATGTCGCTGAGGGCGAGGCCCGTTTCGGCGAGGGCCCGCTTCGTCTCGCGAAAGAGGGCCCTGTCCTCGGCAAAGGCATAATTAGGCTCGTTCGGCAGGCCCATGTAGATCGGCCGAAAACTCACGAAATCGTAGCCGGCCTCGGCGGCGATCCGGGTCATCTCGGGAGGGGGGCAGCCCTGGACCGTCAGATATGCAAGGGAAAAGCGCGTCGCCACCTTGTCCTCCTCGAAAGTCGCCCGCCAGACAGGGAGAGGACGGGCATCTGTCCCGCATATCAGGACATTGTCCTATATGATAGCACATTTTCCATCGCCGTCAAGCCGGAATCGGAGCCTCACCCCTTCGCCTTGACGTCATTTCCCCCCATCTATAGATTTACGCGAACGCAAGGCTCGCAAGCGCAAGCTAAGGACTGCACATGAACGGTCGTGGAACTCCGCCTCTCGTCATCACCGGCTTCATGGGGGCCGGCAAGACCTCCGTCGGCAAGGTCGTAGCCGACCGGCTCGGTCGCGAATTCGTCGACATGGACGTCGCGATCGAGGAAGCCGAGGGCATGTCGGTCTCCAAGATCTTCGAGAACCGCGGCGAGGCCTATTTCCGCGAGCGCGAATCGGAAATGTGCGCCCGCCTCGCAGCCCGCGAGAACCTGATCATCTCGACCGGCGGCGGCGTCTTCGTCAATCCGGCCAACCGCGAGCTTTTCAAGGACGCCCTCGTCGTCTGCCTCGACGCCGATTCGAAGGAGATCTTCAACCGGCTCAAAGAGGAGGGCAATCGGCCCCTTCTCAAGACCCCCGATCCCTACCAGCGCATCGTCGAGCTCATGGACGCGCGCCGCAGCGCCTACTCCCACGTGGAATGGCACCTCAGCACGAACGCCAGGAGCGTCGCCCAGGTGGCCGACGAGATCGTCGGCCTCCTCCAGCCGAAGCGCATCAACGTCTCGGCGCCAGACTCGGTCTGCCCGATCTTCGTGGGAGCCGGGATCCTCGGCCGCGCGGGCAACCTCATGGACCTGACGACGGGCGACTTCTCGCCGAGATGCGCCATCGTTTCGAGCCCGCGCGTCGCCGAACTCCACGCGGGGCCCGTCATGGAATCCCTCCGCTCGCGGGGCTTCGAGCCGGAGCTGATCGTCATTTCCGACGGCGAGAAGGACAAGACCCTCGATTCGGTCCGCACGATCTACGACAGGATGGTCGATGCGCGCATCGATCGGCACTCCCTGGTCTTCGCCCTCGGCGGAGGGGTCATCGGCGACGTCGCGGGTTTCGCCGCGGCGACGTATCTGCGCGGAGTGTCCCTCGTCCAGATGCCGACGACCCTTCTCGCCATGGTGGACGCGAGCATCGGCGGCAAGGTCGCCGTCGACCATCCACGAGGCAGGAACCTCGTCGGCGCCTTCAAGCTGCCCTTCGCGGTCATCGCGGACACCGAGGCCCTCGCGACCCTGCCGGGCGAGGAGCTCCACTCCGGCATGGCCGAGGTGGTCAAGCACGGCATCATCGGAGACGCCGGCCTCTTCGAGCTCCTCGAGCGGGACCCCGCCTCCTCGCCCGTGCCCGAGGAGGGACGGCGAAGCTGGATCGTCCGCGCCATGCAGGTGAAGATCGACATCGTCGCCCGCGACCCCCTCGAGCAGGGCGAGCGGGGCAAGCTCAACCTCGGCCACACCTTCGGCCACGCCTTCGAGCAGCTCTCGGGCTACGCCTTGTCGCACGGGGAGGCCGTGGCGATAGGCATCGTCTGCGCCGCGCGGCTCGCGGCGGCCGCTGGTCGATGCGAAGAAGGCGTCGCGAGGCGCATCGAGGCCCTTCTCGGCTCCCTCCGCCTGCCCACGCGAATACCCGCCTCGATGTCGACCCGGTCGGTCCTCGACGCCATGGCCACGGACAAGAAACGCATCGCGGCGCGACAGCGTTTCGTGCTGCCGCGCGCGATCGGGGAGGTGGAGATCGTCGACGACGTGGATGAGGAACTAGTTAGGACAGTCATCGAGGCTTCGCGAGAATAGCTGTCCTCGCAGCTCGAATAGGCGCTCCGCCGGCGGCGAAGGGGCCAAAATGGAAAGCCCGCGAGTCTCGCGTTTCCGCGAGGCCCGCGGGCCTGATCGCGAGCGACCTTCCTCGGGCTAGAGCGCCGGAGTCCCGTAGAACTCGCCGAAGATTTCCTGCTCGGAGGGCTTGTCCTCCGGGATCGGCTTGCTCACCCAGGTGACGTTCATGTAGTGCTTGAGGTTGATGTTCTCCGAGGTGCTATTGCCGCCCCAGGTGCCGCAGCCGAGGCTCGAGGTCATCGGCATGCCGTTGTTGAAGGCGCCGGCGTTGGCCTTGGACTGGGGCTGTCGCACCATGATGCGGCTCACCGGGGCCATCATCGCGAGCCTGTGGATGTGGTCATCGTCGAAGGAGTAGATGCCGCAGGAGTGGCCCTTGCCGCCGACGTTGTAGATGGCCTCGACCATCTTGAGCGCCTGGTCGAAGCCCTTGTACCTGAAGATGGAGAGGACGACGCAGAGCTTCTCGCTTGAGAAGAGGAATTCCTTCCCGATGTTGGTTTCCGGAACAATTATGAATTTCCGGTCGGCCGGGATCTCGAAGCCGGCGCGGGCGGCGATGCGCTGCGCGGAGATTGCGACCGTGTCCGAGGTGCGATGACCCTCGGCGTCCCAGAGGGCGGCCTGGAGCTTGGCCTTCTCCTCTGCGTTGACGAGATAGCCGCCTTCCTTCTGGAGCTGGGCGAGGAAGCGATCGTAGATCGAATCCTCGACGACGAGGTTGCCGTCGGCCGAGCAGCCCGAGCCGTAGTCGGAGGTCTTGCTGGCTCTCGTGTTGCGGGCAGCCTCCTCGATGTTCGTGGTCTCGTCGAAGACCATGGTGGAGTTGCCGGCGCCGACGCCGAGGGAGGGCACGCCCGAGCTGTAGGCGGCCTTGACCATGTCCTTGCCGCCCGTGGCCTGCACGAGGTCGCAGTTCGCCATGAGGTAGTGGGAGAGGGGAATGCTCGGCTTCTCGATGCACTGGAAGACGTCGGGGTTGACGCCCTCGCGCTCGAGGACCTTGCGCATGACGCGCACCATCTCGAGGGTCGTGTTCTTGCTGCGGGGGTGGGGGGAGAAGATGACCGTGTCGCGGCACTTGAGGGCGAAGAGGCCGACGCCGGGAGGCGTGAGTTCGGGGTTGGTGGTCGGGATGAGGGAGGTGATGAGGCCGGCGGGCTTCGCGTACTTCACGATGCCCTTCTCGGGTATCTCCTCGATGACGCCTACGCTCTTCTGGCGGAGGATATCCCTCATAATACCCATGACCTTGAAGCGCTTCCCCACCCGGTTGTCGGGATCGCCGAGACCGCTCTCCTCGACGCCCATCCGCGCGATGCGGTCGAAGGTCTTCTCGTTGTAGGTGGCCCAGCCCACCGCCTGACAGAGCCGGTCGACCTTGGCCTGGTCGAAGTCCGCGATATCGGCGAGGGCCTTCCGGCCCTTCTTGATGAGCTCGTCCGCGTAGGCCTTTTCCTCGGGAGTGATCGGTCGCTGTGCCATGTTAGCTATCTCCTTTCGCCGTTCGTCGGCGCCTTGCTTTTCATTTGATCCTTGACTCGCCGTCGTAGCCGAGCGTCCGCGAGAGCCTGTCCGCGAGCTGCATGATCTTGGGGCCGAATTTCTCGACATGGGCGTCGGTGAAGCGCATCTTGGGACCCGCGACGTTGAGGGCCGCGATCACCCTTCCCTCGGCGTCGAAGACGGGGGCGGCCATGCCGATCGCGTCCTCGAACCTTTCGCCGTGGCTCGTCGCGTAGCCGCGCGCGCGGATCGCCTCGAGTTCCTTCATGAGATTCCGGCGCGAGACGATGGTGTTCTGCGTCATCTTGCCGAGGGGGCCGTCGAGGATCTTCTCGGCCTCCTCCGCGGGCATGAAGGCGAGGAGGGCCTTTCCGGCCGAGCCGGCGTGGAGGGGCATCTGCTCCCCCACCCTCACGACGACGCGAACGGGTTCCTTGCTCTCGATGCGGGCGACGCAGAGGCGATGATCGCGTTCGAGCATGTAGAGGCTGACCGTCTCGTTCGTCAGGCGGTGGAGCTCCTCGAGCATCGGCCTCGCGCTCTCCCGCGCGTCCAGGGAGTCCGTATAGACGGCGCTCCAGGCCATCACCCTGGCCCCCATACGATAGAGGCGGGAGAGGGGGTCCTGGTTGAGAATGCCCGCGGCGTTCAGGGCGGCGAGGAGCCTGCCGACGGTGCTCGCCGACATGTCGAGCATGCGGGCGATCTCGCGCACCCCGAGCTGGGGTTTCTCCGAGGAAAAGCAGTCGAGGATGGCGATCGCGCGCGACAAACTCTGGATTTCGTTCGAAGCCATGGCCCTTTGCACCTCATCTGTCCCATCATTCAGGACGGTGTCCTATATAATAACACAGGAGGGCCATTCGTCAAGAGACATTCGACGCGCGGCAGAGTAGCGCAGGGGAAATGGCATCGCGACGCGGGGGGAGGAGCCCCACGACAGGTTGAAGAAAAGAGGACGCTATGGCGCTGATCTTTTGGAAAGAAACGAGGAGGGAAGTCGCTCCGGCGCGAAGCCCTAGCGAGTAAGGAGCTCCGCCGCGGGGCCGGAGCTCAGCGAGGGAGTCGAATCCCTTCGAAATCCTCGAAGAACTCGGGCCAGGATTTGGCGACGCATTCGGCGCCTTCGATTACCACCGGCTCTTCGGCGATGAGTGAGGCCACGGCAGCCGCCATCGCGATGCGATGGTCGCCGTGCGAATCGACGAGGCCGCCCCGGATGCGGCCGGCGCCCGCGATCCTCAAGAGGTCGCCTTCGAGTTCCACCCTCACACCGAGCTTGCCGAACTCGTCGCGAAGCACGGTGGCGCGGTCGCTCTCCTTGCCGCGAAGCCTCGTGGCGCCGCGGAGCAGGGTCTCGCCCTCGCATGCGGCGGCGAGGGCCACGAGGGGGGGAAAGAGGTCGGGGCATTCGGTGGCGTCGAACTCGAAGGCTTTAAGCCCTCCACGGGAAACAGAGACGCCATTGGGGAGGAGGGAGAGCCTCGCGCCCGCCGCCTCGACCGCGCGGAGGATGGCCCGATCGGGCTGGCTCGAGTCGAGACGGAGGCCCTCGATGGCGAGGCCGCCCCCGCGCGCGGCGATGGACGCGGCTACGACGAGGAAGGCCGCGCCGCTCCAGTCGCCTTCTACCTCGAAGCTTGTTGGGAAGAAGGACTGGCCGCCCCGGATCTCGAAACGGCCTCCGGGGAGGCGTTTCGCCTCGACGCCGAAGGCGCGCATCGTGTCGATCGTGAGGTCGACGTAGCCGCCGGAGACCAGGCCCTCGACCTCGACCACCGAATCTTCCTTCGCCGCCGCGAGGGCGATGAGGAGGCCGGTGACGAACTGGGAGCTTTCGCGGCCGTCGACGCGGACTCTGCCCCCGCGTAGGGGACCCCGCACGAGGACAGGCGGCAGCCCGCCCGAGGTGCGGCTGGAGGCACCGAGGCCGTCGAGGGCCCCCTCGAGCATGGAGAGGGGCCGCTTTCTAAGGGTGCCCTCGGCCTCGAGGAGGGTTTCGCCCGGAAGGAGGGCCGCTATAGGAGTGAACATCCTGATGCAGAGGCCCGATTCGCCGCAGGTGAGGCGCCTCGCCTCGCCCCCGGCCATCCGCGAGGAAAGATCGAGGCCACCGCGGACGAGGACGGAATCGGGCCGGCGCTCGACCCTGGCTCCGAGGCCCTCGGCCACGGAAAGGGCCGCGAGGCAATCGGCGGAGAAACTCGGGTTCCGGAGGAGGGATTCGCCTTCGGCAAGGGCGGCACAGGCGACGGCGCGCTGCATCGAGCTTTTGGAGGAGGGGGCCCGGATGGAGCCGCCGACCTCAGAGGTGGTGAGCGACTTCTTCATGGATCCACTCGGCGATGGCGCGTGGGCTCCGCCCCTCGCAGGGCAGGACGAGGTCGGAGGCGATGGCGTAGGGATCGGCGTGACCTTCCCCCGATTGATGGAGCCAGATGGTGGCATGGTTTTCGCGGAGGCTGGCCACGACCTCTCTGTCGGCGAGGAGTCCCTCGTCGAAGACAGCGACCTCGGGCCTCTGGCTCGACTGGATATCCTGGGCCCCCTTTCTCTCGACGAAACGAAGACCGAGGGAGGAGGCCAGTTCGGCGCCGACTTCGGCGTTCTGTTTTCGCGAAGGGCCGAAGAGGGCCACGCCCATCCTCCCCTTTCGCCTTTTGCCGTCGTAGTCGACCAGCTCAGCGGCGATGCGTCCGGGATCGAGGGAAGGCAGGGGGCCGACGAAAAGCTCGAAGGCCGGAAGGCCCTGATGGACGAGCCAATCGATGCCGCTGACGGCGACGCAGGAGCGGGCCCTGGCGTAGCCGTGGAGGAGGCCGTCGCGATAATCGGCGTCGACGACGACGAGGGGTCCCGAAGCGGCCGTCTCTCGCCTCGCGGGAAACCAGGACTCCGGCGGCGGCAGGTTGGCTGACATCAGGGTGGATACGATGATGTCCGCCTCGGCGGCCAGCTCGGCGAGCCTGTCGAGTCCGGTAAAATCGCAGCCGAGTCCTTTAAGGAAGGCATCCGACCGATCTACGGTCCTGTTCACCACCCCCACCGAGGCACCGGCCTTCGCCAGGGCGAAGGCGGCGGATTTTCCCGCCCCGCCCGAGCCGATCACGAGGCAGCGTTTGCCGGCTATCGCCACCCCGGCGGCGCGAAGGGAACCGCTGACCCCGACAGGGTCCGTGTTCCCGCCGAAAAGCTTGCCGCCGGGCCGCTTGAGGACACAATTGATGGCGGCGAGGGAAGAGGCCTCCGGGGAGAAGTCGCCGAGGAGGGCCGCGACGCTTTCCTTATAGGGGGCGGTAACGTTCATGCCGACGACGCCGAGCTCCTCGAAGAGGCCGAGGGCCTCGGCCGCGTTCTCGGCGGCAATACGCGTATAATTGCCCTCGATTCCAGCGATCCTGAAAAGGCTGCGGAACAGCACAGGACTCAGGGAATGGAAGACGGGACGCCCCGTAACGCCGAGCAGCGCGCGATCCGTACTCATGCTGGGGGACGATACACGATGCGTCGGCCCGGGTCAACGCGTTACTTCCCATCGCAACAAAAAATTATTCCTTTTTGAAGGTAATTGTAATGGTGGTCACGCAATCGGCGGTCCCGCCCCCCACGTGGGCCGAGGCAGGGCGGCGGGGAGCCGCATCGGCGCCTCGTGGAACTCGGCCACGCTCGATGCGGTCGCTGCCCGATGACAGTAGCGGTGCCCCGAGACGCGGCCCGAAATCATCGTTTCGCATATTGAAACAATCATCAACACTGCATAGAGTGCCGCGAAAATCTTCATCACAAATCAAAGATTTTTGTTGACAAATCGGCCAAGCGCCCCTTTACGCGATCGGCCCACGCGAATAGCGTACCATGCAAGTCAAACGGAACCGACTTGGCGCGGTTCTCAAGAGGGTGTATGGAACGGCACATGCTGTCGGCGCTGGTCCGCAACCATCCGGGGGTCCTCTCCCGTGTGGCAGGGCTCTTCAGCCGGCGCGGCTACAACATCGAAAGCCTCACGGTCGGCGAGACGGACAATCCGGAGTACTCGCGGATGACCATCGCCCTGCGCGGCGACGACGCGGTGCTCGAGCAGCTCCAGAAGCAGCTCGAAAAACTCTACGAGGTCGTCGCGGTCAAGCTCTTCGAGCCCGGCGCCGCGGTCTGCCACGAGCTCGCCCTCATCAAGGTGACGGCCTCCGAAAAAGAGCGAGAGGACGTCATTCGCCTCGCCTCGGTCTTCCACGCCTCCGTGGCCGACATTTCCGCCGACAGCCTCATCGTCGAAGCCATCGGCGATTCCTCCCTCATCGATTCACTCATCGCCCTCCTCAAGCCCCACGGCATCCGCGAGCTCGCGCGCACCGGCGTCTCCGCCCTCGAGCGCGGCCCCGTCGCCCTCCCCCTCATCCTCTCCCTTATTTAGCCGCCTCCGCGCCGAAAGGCCCGGGGGCGGCAATACTCATCACCACGGCACAGGGCCGGGCGAATTCCCGCATGACGGGAAGCCCGGCGAAGGAGTAGTCCAATGGCAACCATGTTCTATGAGAAGGATTGCGACCCCAAGGCCCTCGCGGGCAAGACGATCGCCGTCATCGGCTACGGCAGCCAGGGCCATGCCCACGCCCTCAACCTCCGCGACACGGGGCACAAGGTCATCGTCGGCCTCTACCAGGGTTCGAAGAGCTGGAAGGAAGCGGAGGCGAAGGGCCTAACTGTCATGAACGCGAAGGACGCGGCCGAGGCGGCCGACTTCACGATGATCCTCGTCAACGACGAGAAGCAGGCCAAGCTCTACGCCGAGTCGATCGCCCCCGCCATGCGCAAGGGCAAGACCATAGCCTTCGCCCACGGCTTCAACATCCATTTCCAGCAGATCAAGCCCCCCGCCGAGGTCGACGTGGTCATGATCGCCCCCAAGGGCCCGGGGCATACGGTGCGGAGCCAGTTCGAGGAGGGGAAGGGCGTGCCCTGTCTCGTCGCGGTGCAGCAGGACGCCTCGGGAAGCGCCATGAAGAGCGCCCTCGCCTACGCGGCCGGCATCGGCGGAGCCCGCGCGGGAGTCCTCCAGACCACGTTCAAGGAAGAGACCGAGACCGACCTCTTCGGCGAGCAGGCCGTCCTCTGCGGCGGCGTCACCGCCCTGATGAAGGCGGGCTTCGAGACCCTCGTCGAGGCAGGCTACCAGCCCGAGAGCGCCTATTTCGAGTGCGTGCACGAGATGAAGCTCATCATCGATCTCGTCGTTCAGAAGGGCATCGGCTTCATGCGCTACTCGATCTCGGACACGGCCGAATACGGCGACTACACGGTGGGCAAGCGCATCGTCACCGACGAGACCAAGAAGGAAATGAAGAAGGTATTGGGAGAGATCCAGGACGGGACCTTCGCCCGCAACTGGATCCTCGAGAACCAGGCCAACAGGCCCTATTTCAACCGCATGCGCGAGATCAACGCCGCCCATCCCGTCGAGGAAGTCGGCAAGCGCCTCCGCGCGATGATGAGCTGGACACAGAAGAAGGAGTGAGCGTATGACGCGCAGGTTAGCGATTTTCGACACGACTCTCCGCGACGGGGAACAGGCGCCCGGCTGCAGCATGGGCGGAGCCCAGAAGCTCGAAGTGGCCAGGCGCCTCGCCTCCCTCGGCGTGGACGTGATCGAGGCCGGCTTCGCCGCCTCCAGCCCCGGCGACCTCGCGGCCATCCGCGAGATCGCGCGCACCGTGGAGGGGCCGGCCATCGCGAGCCTCGCGCGGGCGCTCGACAAGGACATCGACGCGGCCTGGGAGGGCGTGCGACTCTCCCGGAGGCCCCGCATCCACACCTTCATCGCCACCTCGCCCATCCACATGGAATACAAGCTCAGGATGAGCCCCGACGAGGTCGTCGAGCGGGCCAAGGCCGCCGTCCGCCACGCGAGGAAGCTCTGCCCCGAGGTGGAGTTCTCCGCCGAGGACGCATCCAGGTCCGACCCCGCCTTCCTCGTCCGCGTCTTCGAGGCGGTGATCGCGGAGGGCGCCACGATCATCAACGTGCCCGACACGGTGGGCTACGCCCTGCCCGACGAATTCGCCGCCCTCATCGCGATGCTGAAGACCGGGACGAGAGGCATGGGGAACGCCCTGCTTTCGGTGCACTGCCACAACGATCTCGGCCTCGCGGTGGCCAACACACTGGCCGCGGTCAAGGCCGGCGCCGATCAGGTTGAATGCACGGTCAACGGCATCGGCGAGCGGGCGGGGAACGCCGCCCTCGAGGAGATCGTGATGGCCCTCCGCACCCGCGGCGAGGCCTTCGGCATCGAGACCGGCATCGACACGACGAAGATCCACGGAGCGAGCCGCCTCGTCGCCACGGTCACGGGCTCGCGGGTCCAGGCCAACAAGGCCATCGTCGGAGAGAACGCCTTCGCCCACGAGGCAGGCATCCATCAGCACGGGGTCCTCGCGAACGCCGCCACCTACGAGATCATGACGCCCGAATCGGTGGGCCTACCCCGCAGCGAAATGGTCCTGGGCAAGCACTCGGGCCGACACGCCTTCGACGAGCGCCTTGCCCTCCTCGGCGTCAAGGCCTCGGGGCCCGAGGCCGACGCCCTCTTCGTCGCCTTCAAGGAACTCGCCGACCGCAAGAAGACGGTGAGCGACCGCGACATCGAAGCCTTGGCCCTCGGGAGCGCGGGCCTGGCCCTCGGTTCGGCCGCCCACGAGAGCGAGCACTGGAGGCTCGAGCGCTTCGTCATCAATTCCGGCACGAGCATCACCTCCACCTGCGCCCTCCGCCTCGCCACGGTCGAGCCCGACGGATCGGAACGGCTCCACGAGCGAGTCGCCGTGGGAGACGGTCCCATCGACGCGGGTTTCAAGGCAATCGACAAGATCGTGGGCAAGCGCCTCACCCTCGAGGACTTCCAGGTCCAGGCCGTCACCGGCGGCAAGGACGCCCAGGGCGAGGCCCGCATTCGCATCGAAAGCGGGGGCCGCCGCTGGAACGGCTCGGGTCTCTCGACCGACGTGGTCGAGGCGAGCGTCCGGGCCTACCTCGCCGCCATCAACGTGATGGAGCGGGAACTCAAGCTGGAGAGCGCTGTCGCCGCCGGCGAATCGGCGGAGGGGGCGGCCCCGCCCCTCGCGAAGGGAGCCTGATAGATGGAACGCGTCGAACTCCTCGACTCCACCCTCCGCGATGGAGCCCAGAGCGAGAGCATCAGCTTCTCGGTCAACGACAAGCTCCGCGTCGCGAAGGCCCTCCTCGACCTCGGGGTGGACCTCGTCGAGGCGGGCAATCCCTCGTCGAACCCCAAGGATCTCGAGTTCTTCAAGCGGGTCGACGAGCTCGGAGCGGAGGCCAAGCGCCTCTGCGCCTTCGGCGCGACCCGCCGCAAGGACACGAGCGTCGATACGGACCCCGGCCTCGAGGCCCTCCTTTCGGCGAAGACCGAAACGGTCGTCATATTTGGGAAGAGCTGGGACTTCCACGTCACCGAGGTCCTCCGCACCGACCGCGAGAACAATCTGCGAATGATAGCCGACACGATCCGATTTCTCCGCCGCGAGGGGAAGACCGTCGTCTACGACGCGGAGCATTTCTTCGACGGCTACAAGGCCGATCCCGCCTACGCCCTCGAGACCCTCAGGGCGGCGAAGGAGGGAGGCGCCCGCTGCCTCGTCCTCTGCGACACCAACGGAGGCAGCCTGCCCTGGGTCGTTCAGGATGCCGTCAAACACGCGGCGCGAGAGCTCGCCATGCCCCTCGGCATCCACGCCCACGACGACGCGGGCATGGGCGTCGCCAACAGCCTCGCCGCAGTGGAGGCCGGGGCCGTCCATCTTCAGGGAACCCTCGTCGGCTTCGGCGAGCGCTGCGGCAACGCCAACCTCGCCGTCTGCGCCGCCGGCGTCGCACTCAAGCTCGGCCGCGAGGTCATGCACCAGGGCTCCCTCAAACAGCTCGGCTACGCCGCCCGCCTGGTCGCCGAGATCGCCAACTTCGGCTTCAACGAAAGCATGCCCTACCTGGGCCGACGCGCCTTCGCGCACAAGGCCGGCATGCACGTCGACGCCGTCACCAAGGCCCCCAATACCTTCGAACACGTGCCGCCGGAATCGGTGGGCAACGAAAGACGCTTTCTCGCCTCGGAGGTGGGAGGCCGGGCCGCCCTCCTCGACCGCATCCGCGCCGTCGAACCCGGCATCGGCAAGGACTCGCCCCTGGCCGCCCGCGTCCTCGGCCGCCTCAAGGACCTCGAGGCCAGGGGCTACCAGTTCGAGGCGGCGGAGGCCAGCCTCGAGATGCTCGTGCGCCGCGAGACCGGCAAACACCAGCCCTTCTTCGAACTTCGCACCTACCAGGTCTTCGGCGAACACCCGGCGGCCATGCCCTCCCTCAGCTCGCGGGCCTTCGTGAAGGTGCGGGTGGACGGAGCCGAAGAGCTGGCCGCCGCCGAGGGCGACGGGCCGGTGAACGCCCTCGACCTCGCCTTGAGGCGGGCCCTCGGCCGCTTCTATCCCAGCCTCGGAGCCATGCACCTCACCGACTACAAGGTGCGGGTCCTCGACGGCAACGACGCGACGGCGGCCACCGTGCGGGTCCTCGTGGAGAGCTCGGACCTCACGAGCGCCTGGTCGACCGTCGGCGTCTCCACCGACATCATCGAGGCGAGCTGGCTCGCCCTCGTGGACTCCATCGAATACAAACTCGCCCGAGATGGCGTCGAAGCACCGATATCAGAAACGAAGGCCGTCGCGATCGGCGGCGTCGAGCCACCGGCGGAGGCGGTCGAGAACCGCGCTCCCGCACCCCACGTTTCCGGAGGAACAAAATGAAATTCAGCATTGCCACCATTCCCGGCGACGGGATCGGACCCGACGTCGTCCGCGAGGCCTGCCTGGTCCTCGACGCCCTGGGAAGGCGCTTCGGCCACGAATTCGCTTACACACCAGTCCTGATGGGAGGTTGCGCCATCGACGCCACCGGCAATCCCCTTCCGCCCGAGACGGTGAGGGCCTGCAAGGCCGCCGACGCCGTCCTCCTCGGCGCCGTCGGAGGACCCAAGTGGGACAATCTTCCCGGCAATCTCCGGCCCGAGGCCGGCCTCCTCGGCATCCGGGCCGCCCTCGGCGCCTGGGCCAACTTGAGGCCGGCCCTGATGTTCCCCGAGCTCGCGGCGGCCTGCCCCCTCAGGCCCGACATCGTCGAGGGCGGCCTCGACATCCTCATCATCCGCGAACTCACGGGCGGCATCTACTTCGGCGAAAAGGGGAGGAGCCCCGACGGCCAGAGCGCCTGGGACACGGAAAAATACTCGCGGATGGAGATCGAACGACTCCTCGGCGTGGGCTTCGAGTCGGCGATGAAACGAGGCAAAAAGCTCTGCGTCGTCGACAAGGCCAATGTAATGGAGTCGAGCAGGTTCTGGCGCGAGGTCGCCGAGGGCATGAAGGGCCGCTGGCCCGAGGTCGCCCTTTCTTATATGTATGTCGACAACGCGGCGATGCAGCTCGTCCGCAATCCCCGCCAGTTCGACGTCATCGCGACCTCCAACATCTTCGGCGACATCCTCTCAGACGAGGCCTCGATGGTGACGGGCTCGATCGGCATGCTCGCGAGCGCCAGCGTCGGCGACGGAAGCCTCGGGCCAGGGCTCTACGAGCCCATCCACGGCTCGGCCCCCGACATCGCGGGGACCGACAAGGCCAATCCCCTGGCCACCATCCTCTCGGTCGCCCTCCTCCTCCGCCACTCCCTCGGCCTCGAGGCCGAAGCGAAGACGATCGAGGCGGCGGTGAAGGCAGTGCTCGCCTCGGGCCTCCGCACGGTCGATATCGCAAGCGCGCCGGGGAGCGGCGCCAGAGCCAAGGAAAGGCTGGTGGGCACCAAGGAGATGGGGGCAGCCGTCGTGAAGGTCCTCGAGACGGCCACGCCCGAGGCGCATACGCCTAAGGCGAGCGCGAAGGAGCGTCCATGACCAAGGAAGCGGAAACCACGATGGTGGAGTACAGGGCTCGGGACGGAGCCGGGGCACCTGCGGCGGCCCAACAGTCAGCGACGGCGAGCCAGGCGGCGACGAATCGGAAATCCGGCACGACGATGACGGGTTCGCGGATCCTCGTCGAATGCCTCGTCGAGCAAGGCGTCGACACGATCTTCGGCTATCCCGGCGGCTCCGTCCTCAATATTTACGACGAATTGGGACGAAACGCCGACAGGCTCCACCACATCCTCACCTCGCACGAGCAGGGAGCCTCCCACGCCGCCGACGGTTACGCCCGTTCCACCGGCAAGGTCGGGGTCTGCCTCGCGACGAGCGGCCCGGGCGCGACGAACCTCGTCACCGGCATCGCCACGGCCTACATGGACTCGATACCGATGGTCGCCATCACGGGCAACGTTCCCGTTCCCCTCCTCGGCAAGGACAGCTTCCAGGAGGTCGACATAGCCGGCATCACGATGCCCGTCACCAAGCACAGCTTTATCGTGAAGGACGTCGCCCGCCTCGCCGAAACCCTCCGCGTCGCCTTCGCCCTCGCGCGCTCGGGCAGGCCGGGGCCAGTCCTCGTCGACATTCCCAAGGACGTGACGGCGGCGAGCGCCGAGTGGAGTCCCGACACGGCCGAGGCCGCGGCGGCCCGCCTCCGCGACATCGAGCACGGCGGAACGCGGCATCCGACCGAAGAATTCCTCGACAAGGCCGCCGCCCTCATCGCCCGTTCCCGCCACCCTGTCATCTACGCGGGGGGCGGCGTCATCTCATCGGGAGCCTCTGAATCCCTTGTCGCCCTCGCCGAGCGCCTCAAGGCGCCCGTCGCCGTCTCCTTCATGGGCACGGGCTCTATCCCCGCCCGCCATCCCCTCTGCATGGGCATGGTGGGCATGCACGGGAGCAAGGCCTCGAACATGGCCATCACCAGGGCCGACCTCATCATCGCGGCCGGGGCACGCTTTTCCGATCGCGTCGTGGGAGACGCCTCCCGCTTCGCCCGCGACGCGACCATCATCCACCTCGACATCGACGCGGCCGAGATCAACAAGAACGTCCGCACCCATCTGTCCATCGTCGGCGACGTCGGCGAGTCCCTCCGCGGACTCCTTGCGCGCGTCGAGGAGCGCCGCGAATCGGAATGGACCCACCGCCTCGAGGAGTGGAAGAAGGACAGGGCGCCGCTGCGGAGCTTCGACAGGAAGGGGATCTCCCCCCGCTTCGTCATGGAGGAGGCGGCCTCCCGCGCCGGCGAGGACGCCTTCGTCGCCACCGATGTCGGCCAGCATCAGATGTGGACTGCCCAGTTCTGGCCCTTCACCAAGCCCCGCCACTTCGCGAGCTCGGGCGGCCTCGGCACCATGGGCTTCGGCCTCGGCGCGGCGATGGGCGTCCAGATGGGCAACCCCGAGGCCCGCGTCGTCCTCGTCACGGGCGACGGATCATTCCGCATGAACATGAACGAACTCGCCACCGTCGCCAATTACCGCCTGCCGATCGTCATACTACTCATGAACAACGGCACCCTCGGCATGGTGCGCCAGTGGCAGACCATGTTCTACCATCGCAGCTACACCCAGACGACCCTCGACCGCGGGCCGGACTTCGTCAAGCTCGCGGGGGCCTTCGGCATCGAGGCCTGGAGGGCCGAGGACGAGGAGGGCCTCCGCGCAGCCCTCGACGCCGCCTTCGCGAGGCGCGAGCCAGCCCTCATCGAGGTGCGGATCGACATAGACGAGACGGTGCTGCCGATGGTGCCCGCGGGTAAACCCATAGCGGACCAGATCATCGAGGCCTAAGTACCGGGGAAGAAAACCTTTCGTTTCGAGCAAAAGGTTTTCTTCCCCGGACCCCATCTTTCCAAAGCCCGACCAGGGGTTCCACCCCTGGACCCCGCCCATCCGCTGGGTTTCCGCCGCGCAAGAGGGCGACGAGGAGCAGTCCCTTGGGCCGACCTCGATCCGACAATCGGCAGCGAGAAGTCGGGGAAACGACCGGTTCTCGTTCTCAGTTCATCGGTCTTCAACAAGAAATCGGGAACCGTGATCGCCGTCGCCCTGACGAGCCAAGAACCCCGGGCGGGCTTTCCGCTCACCCTCGAGCTCATGGATACCAGACTGCCCAAGCGATCGTGGGCGAAGATCAGCCAGATACGGACCCTCGCCGTCGAGCGGATCGGTGCGAAACTCGGCTCGGTAGATGAGGCGACCATGGAGCAGGTGCTCGAAGGGCTGAACGAGATTCTCGATGACTAAGGGGCTTTGGAAGGTTGGGGCCCGGGGAAGGGAACCTTTCGCCCCATTCGAAAGGTTCCCTTCCCCGGAAAGGTCTCGCGTTTTCGGTCGGCGCTTCGGCAACTCGTCTGAGTTACACCGAGTCGCAGTTGGGACCGTGCCAGCGAAGGTCGATCAATAGAATACAGGATATTCCGGTTGATCAGGGCTTTGTGTACGCCTGCGGCAAGAGAATGACCGGCAGGTTATCGCTGATGCCAAGTTCGGCGCTGATAGATGAACGCTGATCGCGAGCCTCGACCGGCGACGGGTAGTCGCCGACGGCAATGATGTACCAGTACTGCCCTGAATTGTCGACAACCGGAATGACCGACGAGACGAGACCTACCGTCATGATCCGTCTGTCGACAGCAACCGCCCCATCCATACTGGCGAACTGGCCGGCCTGGAGCGCGTACTGCCCATTGTTTGGGAGAGGAACCGGCACCAGCAACTGCTCCGCCGGAATCCATGCGTTCTGCGTCAACGCGACCGGCGGATTCGTCGCTACAGGCCCGTTATCGCAGGCGGCCAGCGTGGCTGCAATAATTAAGATGACTGCGGTACATCCGAAAGCTCGTTTCATCGCACCTACCCCATTAATTTAATTGTTACGCATACTACAGAAAGATATCTCATCCCGATCCGCGCCTGCCCCGGTAGCCGCTCTCCTTGATTATGGCGACCTCGAGGGCGTCAATCAAGGCGGCTAGCAGCAGCCCGAGTCGCCGCAGTCGCAGTTGGGGGCGGTGCCGCGGAGCTTGCCGTTGATGATGGCGGCGGCGCAGCCGACCCCCGCCTTCACGCTCAAGGCCGAGGTTGGGCAGTTGAGGGCGCAGGCACCGCATTCCATGCAGGCGGCGCGGTCGAGGATGGCGATAAGCTGGGCCGAGAGCCTCCGCCCACCCGCCACCTCGCGGCCGCCCACGCGTTCGACGAGGGCAAGGACGCCGTGGGGACAGACCTCGGCGCAGTCGCCGCAGCCGACGCAGAGCTCGGCCCGGAGTTCGAGGCTCGTTCCGTTGCCGACATAGTGTCGAGTCTTGATGGCTGTCTCCATGATCCCTCCTTAAAACCGCAAGGCTATCGAAAGGGCGGCGAGGGCCAGGCCCGCGCCGGTGCCGATCGCGGCCGGCCAGATCGTGCGCTCGACCTCCTTGGCCGCCCCGCTCGGGGAGGTGAAGGTCGTCGAGCCCGTGAAATTGAGACCGATCCAGGCTACGACGGCCGTGGAGATCAGGCAGAGGCCGGTGGCCAGCCCGAGCGGAAGATGGAAGGCCCAGGAGGCCAGGCCGCCCCAGAGGGCGCCGAGGAGGGCGCCCTTGATCGCGAAGGACCGCGTGGGGAGGACGAAGAGGAGGGCCGGAAAGCCCGCCGCCCCCGCGAGGGCCGCGCCGACGAGGACGATGGCCACGGCGAGGGAGCGCTCTGACCATCCGGGCCCGAAGGGAAGACCCGCGAGGAGGCCCAGGCCGAGGGCAGCGAGGAGGGCGGGCCAGGCGTGGACTATCTCGATGGGGGCGAGGAGGAGCCGTTCGGAGAGGCCGAAACTCACCCGCGACATCACTTCGGTCTTTTTCTTTCCGGCGGCGAGAAAGGCTGGTATGTCCCGCGCTCGCACAGGCCCCCAGACGGCGCGAAAGTCGCTCGCCTTGCGCAGTTCGGGCCCCGAGACGCCGGCCGCCCCGAGCTGGGGCAAAATGAGCTCGCGGTGGCTTACGATTTCGCCCAACCTGCATCGGCCGATCTTGGCGACGAGCTCGGCCGTGCCGAAGCTCCCCTTGCCCGCCGCGCACCAGACATTGACGCCCTTCGTGTCGATAACGAGGAGCCAGAGGTCGAGGCCGCCGAGCTCACGGCGGAGGGCGTCGAAACTGAGCTTGTAATTGGCGGAAACGAGGACGGGGCTGTCCCTGCCGGGGGAACCGATCGAATAGAGCCCGGGCAGGATCCGATAGCGGTCGCGGCCGAAACCGAGGCGAACCCTGAGGGCGCCCAGGCGGTCACTGCGGTCGAGGCGGGCCGAGACCCTCGGGATCGATCGCGAGCCGAGGGAAAGATAGCCCTCGATCCAGGGCCCACCGTCGGCACCAAGCTCGCGGTAGCCCGCCACCCTCTCCTCGACCTTCTTCGCGAGCGGCACGAAGCGCCGCGCCATGATCTGCTTCATCCTGGGATTCCTCCCTTCGCGGCAGGCCCCGCAAGGAGCCCGACGCAGACACGGACATCCTCGAGCCTCTCGACCCGAAGGAAGTAATAGACCCACTGCCCTTGTTTGCGGCTGTCGATCAGGCCGCTCTCGCGCAGGACGCGGAGGTGATGCGAAATCGTGGGCTGCTTCGGCCTCTCCCCCGTGGCCTCGTCGGGAAGACCCACGGTGCCCTCGAGATCGCAGACGCAGACCTCGCCCGAGCGCTGGGAGAGTATATCGAGGATTTGGAGCCGCGCCGGATCGCCGAGGGCCTTGAACATCCGCGACAAGAGGAGACTCCGGCGGTCGTCAAAGCGCAGGGCCTTCCGCGGAAAACCGCAGCAGCCGCCGAGCTCGCGCCTGGCCTCGAGGGGCTTCTGATCGTGGACATCGACTGTCGCCATGGCGAGAAATCTAGCGCGTATATTGATTGGTGTCAATATAAGGAGAACGAACCTTCTTGCTGGTCCTCAATTTTCCGAATCGAGTCGGACGGCAGGCTCCATCCCATCGAGATCAAAAAGAGCGCGAATCCCGGGAAGGAGGCAATTGCCTCATTCCGTGTGCTGGAGGGCCTGGGAATGGGAGTGGGATCGGGTGGAGTCGTCTGTTGCGCCTCGGAGTACCTGCCGCTCGACGCGAACAATTCCATCGTGCCCTGGTGGATGGTGTAAGGCTCGCGACGGAAGAGGCACAGCCCCCTCGTCCCGGCACTTGCGGCCCGAAGGCCCACTCGATAGTATCCTCCAATCATGCTCGACTACCGATACATCAAGGACAACCTCGCCGCGGTCAAGAAGAACATCGCCGACCGCTACATGAAGGCCGACGCCGACCTCGTCGTCTCCCTCTTCGAACGCCGCAACGCGGCGATCAAGGAACTCGAGGGCGCCCGCAAGGAGCGCAACGACAACGCCGCCTCGATGAAGGCCAAGCTCGAAAGCGAGCAGCGCCAGAAGCTCATCGACGAGGGCAAGGCCCTCAAGGAGCGCATCGCCGCCCTCGAGGCCGAATCGGCCGACATCGAAAAGCGGCTCGACGAGGAAGGGCGCAAGATCCCGAACATGGCCCACCCCGAAGCCCCTGTCGGCAAGGAAGACAAGGACAACACCGAGGTCAAGCGCGTCGGCGAGCCCACGAAGTTCGACTTCGAGCCCAAGGACCACGTCCAGCTCGGTCAGGACCTCGACATCATCGACTTCGACGCGGCCACCCGCGTGTCGGGCACCAAGTTCTACTACCTCAAGAACCAGGGCGTCATCCTCGAACTCGCCCTCGTGCGCTACGCCCTCGACATCCTCATGAAGCGGGGCTTCACCCTCTTCACCACCCCCGACGTGGCCAAGACCGAAATACTCGAGGGAATTGGTTTCAATCCCCGGGGCGCCGAATCCAACGTCTACACCGTCGAGGGCGAGGGCACCTGCCTCATCGGCACCGCCGAGATCACCCTGGGCGGCTACTACTCGGGCTCAGTCCTCGACCGCGCAGACCTTCCCCTCCGCCTGGCGGGCGTCTCCCACTGCTTCCGCCGCGAGGCCGGGGCCGCGGGCCAGTTCTCCAAGGGCCTCTACCGCGTCCACCAGTTCACCAAGGTGGAAATGTTCATGTACTCGCTTCCCGAGGACTCAGGCCTATACCACGAGGAGATCCGCGCCATCGAGGAGGAGATCTTCGCCGGCCTCGGCATCCCCTTCCGCGTCGTCGACACCTGCACCGGCGACCTCGGCGCCCCCGCCTACCGCAAATGGGACCTCGAGGCCTGGATGCCCGGACGCAACGGCGGCGAATGGGGCGAGGTGACCAGCACCTCCAATTGCACCGACTTCCAGGCCCGTCGCCTCAACGTCAAGTACAAGGACGAGGACGGCAAGAACAAGTACGTCCACATGCTCAACGGCACCGCCATCGCCTGCTCCCGCGGCATCATCGCCGTCCTCGAGAACTTCCAGCGCGCCGACGGCTCCGTGGCCATCCCTCCGGCCCTCATCCCCTACTGCGGTTTCGACGAGATTCGTCGCAAGTAGTACGAAGACTCGAAAGGGGGGGCAGGGCCGACGACGCGGCGCTCCGCGCGCCCGCTTCGACGCGGCCCCCCCTCGCTCCGCCCTCCTCGGCGCTCCGCCCTCCAGGCGCTCCGCTAGGCCTTCGGCTCGGCGCTTCGCGCCTCCGGTGGGCTCCGCTACCCCCTCTCCTTCCATGGAGGCGCCCATGTCCGGCCCCTTACCCCTCCTCCCGAGCGAAGCGGCGGAGGCCGCGACGATGGATGCCGCCGATACCGCCCCGCAAACGAGGCAGTCGATCCTCGAGGGACTCCGCGAACTCGGCGTCCGAGAGGGCTCCGTCCTCCTCGTCCATTCTTCCCTGAGCGCCCTCGGATGGGTTTGCGGCGGAGGGGTCGCCGTCATCCAGGCCCTCCTCGACGCCCTGGGCGAGAGGGGCACACTCGTCATGCCCGCCCATTCCGGCGACCTCTCCGATCCTTCCACATGGTCCTATCCCCCCGTGCCCGAAGGCTGGTGGGCTCGTATCCGCCAGGCGATGCCCGCCTTCGAGCCGGCCATCACGCCGACCCGGGGAATAGGCCGTATCCCCGAACTCTTCCGCTCCTGGCCCGGGACCCTTCGCAGCTCCCACCCCCAGGTGAGCTTCGCCGCGCGAGGGCCCGAGGCGGCGGCCATCACCGGCGGCCACTCCCTCGACTACGGCCTCGGCCCTGGCAGCCCCCTCGCCCGGCTCCGCGAGGCGCGTGCCTCCGTCCTCCACCTCGGCTCGGGCTGGGAGAGCACGACAGCCTTCCACCTGGCCGAACACGAATGCGAGTGGCCGGGCAAGGCGGAGGTCGCCCTGGGCTCGCCCCTCCTCAGGGAGGGCGAGCGGGCTTGGACCGAATACCGGGACAACAATTACAATTCAGACGACTTCGGCGCCCTCGGCTCGGACTTCGAGAGAGGGGGCCGGGTCCTCCGCGGCGGGATCGGAAGGGCCGACTGCCTCCTCTTCGACCTCGGCGAGGCGGTCGAGTTCGCCAAGGAATGGCTGCCGAGTCACCGATAAGGAGGGGCGATGAAGCGAGGGGATCGCGTCATCGCGACGCTCGAGGGGCGAGCCGCGGACAGGCCGCCCTTCATGCCCATAACGATGCAGTCAGAGGCCTCCGGGCCGCCTCCAGCGGCGAACTTCTCGTCGAAGGATGGGTGGAGGGCCCCTGCGCGGAGGCCGCCAACCTTCGTGGCCTGAATCGCCTCATGATCGACTTCTTTGACGAACCCGGCTTCGTGGGCGACCTTCTCCGCTTCGTGCGGGAGCTCGAGATACCCTTCGCCTCGCGCAGATAGGAGCCGGGGCCGCCTTCGTCGTGGGCGCGGGTTGCGAAATACCGCGGGACACGCCCCACGCCAACATGGACGCGATGCGCGCGGGAGCCGAGGAGGCTTGGGCTGAAGACCAGGCCGCGTGGAAACGAGAGATGCTCGGGAATAGGGCTCTTCGGCAAGATCGGACCAGGCTCTCGAGCTTGTGACCACTTCGACAAATCCGTTATCATGGCGATTCCGGCTGTCGCGATTCCGCCTCGGTCGCAGCATTAAAAAGGATGGACCAACATGACCGAAGGAGATGGCTTCACGGCGCCGCTTTCCAAAACAGAGACAGTCCGCCCCGCGGCAAGGGCAACCCCGACCAACCCCGACGGAAGCCTCATATCGGCCCGGGGCCTCGTCAAAACCTTCGGCCAACTTCGCGCGGTCGACGGCATCGATTTCTCCGTCGCCAAAGGCGAGGCCTTCGGTCTCCTCGGGCCCAACGGCGCGGGCAAGTCCACCGCCATGCGGATGGTGGCGAGCGTCTCCAAGCGGACCGAGGGCGAGCTTTCCATCCTCGGCATGGACCCGAGCCTTCGTGGCCCCGACATCCGCGCCCACCTCGGCGTCGTGCCGCAGGAGGACAACCTCGACACGGAGATCAGCGTCCGCGAAAACCTCATCGTCTACGGCCGCTATTTCGGCCTTCCCTTTCCCTACCTCCGCCGCAAGGCCGAGGAGCTCATCGACTTCGCCCAGCTCAAGGAAAAGGCCCGCGAAAAGGTCGACAACCTCTCGGGAGGCATGAAGCGCCGCCTGACCATCGCGAGGGCCCTCGTCAACGAGCCCGACATCCTCCTCCTCGACGAGCCCACCACGGGCCTCGATCCCCAGGCCCGCCACGTTCTCTGGGACCGCCTCTTCAGGCTCAAGGAAGCGGGCGTCACCCTGGTCATCACCACGCACTACATGGACGAGGCCGAGCAGCTCTGCGACCGCCTCATCGTCATGGACCACGGCCGCATCATGGCCGAGGGCAGCCCCGCCTCCCTGATCCGCGACCACTCGAGCCGCGAGGTCGTGGAGCTGCGCTTCGGATCGGAGCGCAACGCGGCGGCCGCGGCAGCCCTTTCGGCGGGCGGCCTCCTCGGCGAGGGCGACAGGGTCGAAGTCCTGCCCGACCGCCTCCTCGTCTACACCGAGGACGGCGAGGGGACCCTCGCCCGCGTCATCGCCGCGGGCCATAGCCCCCTCACCTCCCTCGTCCGCCGCTCGAGCCTCGAGGACGTCTTCCTCAGGCTCACGGGCAGGAGCCTCGTCGAATGACGGCAGGCGGCTCGAAAGCGCGGGGCGGCACCGCCACGGTCGCGAGGAGCGCGGCGGAGCTCCTCGGTCCGAGGCGGAGCGCCCGGAGCCTCCTCTTCGGCGCCTGGTACGTCACCGAGCACCAACTCGTCATAATGCGGAGCTACCTGACGACCATCCTGATGGGCTCCGTCCTCAACCCCGTGATGTACCTCTTCGCCATCGGCGTGGGCATCGGCTCCTTCGTCGACTCGAACGCGGGGGGCGCCGGCGTGGGCGGCGTCTCCTACCTCGTCTTCGTCGGCCCCGCCCTCCTCGCGAGCACGGCCCTCACGGTGGCCTTCGAGGAGTCGGCCTTTCCGGTCATGGCGGGCTTCAAGTGGCAGAAGGTCTTCTTCGCGATGAACGCCACGCCGGTCTCGGGGGGCCAGATCGCGACAGGCATGCTCCTCGCCATGGGCCTGCGGGTGACCTTCACGGTGGCGGCCTTCTGGGCCTTCCTCGCGGCCTTCGGCGCGGCGCCGGCCTCGACCTCCTTCCTCGCCGTGCCCGCCGCCCTCCTCGGAGGCATGGCCTTCGGCGCCATCATCGTCGCCTTCGCCTCGGGCATCGAGGACGACGAGGGCTGGTTTACCATCCTCCAACGACTGATCATAGCCCCGATGTTCCTCTTCTCGGGCACCTTCTTCCCCCTCGAGAGCCTCCCCCTCGGAGTGCGCTGGATCGGCTGGATCTCGCCCCTCTGGCACTCCACCCAGCTGGGCCGCATCGCCACCTACGGCCTCGCCGAGCCCCCAGCCCTCCTCGCCTCCCACCTCCTCTACCTCGGCGCCCTCCTCGCCCTCGGCCTCCTCGTCTCCTTCCGCAATTTCGAGCGGAGGCTGGCCGCATGAGCGGCATCTACGCGGGCCGCCCCCAGGCCATCCTCTACCGCTCCTTCACCGCCCTCAAAACCTCCAATTGGTTCATCATCGTCACCGGCTTCTTCGAGCCCCTCTTCTACCTCCTGTCCTTCGGCCTCGGTCTCGGGGGCCTCGTCGGCGCCGTGGCCGGCCCCGACGGACAGCCCGTCTCCTACGCCGCCTTCATCGCCCCGGCCCTCCTCGCGACCTCGGCGATGAACGGGGCCATCTACGACTCGACCTGGAACATCTTCTTCAAGATGCGCTTCGCCAAGCTCTACGACGCGATGGTCGCCACCTCCCTCGGCACCCTCGACATAGCCCTCGGCGAGATAGCCTTCGCCCTCCTCCGCGGCCTCGCCTACGCCACCGCCTTCACCGCCGTGATGTACGCGATGGGCCTCGTCCATTCGGCCTGGGGCCTCCTCTGCATACCGGCGGCCCTCGTCGTCGCCTTCGGCTTCGCCGCCTGCGGCATGGCCGTCACCTCCTACATGAAGACCTTCCAGCAGATGGACTGGATCACCTTCATCCTCCTGCCGATGTTCCTCTTCTCGGCCACCTTCTACCCCCTCAGCGTCTACCCCCCGGCCATCCAGCTCCTCGTAAAGGCCCTCCCCCTCTGGCACGGCATAGCCCTCATGCGGGGCCTCGCCCTGGGCACGCCGGGGCCCGAGCTCCTCTGGGACCTCCTCTATTTCGGCGTCATGATCGCGGTCGGTCTCTTCGTCACCGCCCGGAGGCTCGAGCGGCTCTTCATGAGCTAAGGCGGTCCCGGAAGGCCGCGTAGGAATGGCGGAAGGCCGGGGTGGCGAGTCGGAAGGCTGCGTAGGAACGGCGGAAGGCCGCGTAGGAATGGCGGAAGGCCGGGGTGGCGCGAGGGAAGGCCGGGGTGGCGCGAGGGAAGGCCGCGTAGGGATGGCGGAAAGCCGGGGTGGCGAGGGAGAAGGCCGCGTAGGAACGGCGGAAGGCCGGGGTGGCGCGGCAGAAGGTCGCGTAGGAATGGTGGAAGGCCGGGGTGGCGCGGCAGAAGGTCGCGTAGGAATGGTGGAAGGCCGGGGTGGCGCGAAGGAAGGCCGCGTAGGAATGGCGGAAGGCCGGGGTGGCGAGGGAGAAGGCTGGCCAGTGTCGGTTTCGTGGGCCTGGCTGCAACAATGGACACGATGAATGCTCCATCCGACGAAGGGAGGCTTTGTCGAAGGCCGAAGCGCCAGCGGGGCGCGTAGAGAGGACAGCAGCCGCATAGGAATAATCACAGGGCTCGCTGGAGGAGCCGCGAAGTTTGTAGGAGGACCCGCAAGGCCTGGGGGCAGGATCGCCGGGCCCGGAAGAAAGACTCCAAGCCTCGTAGGAATAACAATGAGCTTCGCACGCGGGGCGACAGGGCGGAAAGGGCATCATGTAATGCAAGGTTGCAGCTTCTCAGTCGCCTCGCACTGCTCGGCTCCTTCGTCGGGGTTCGCTTCACTCGCTAACGCTCATTCCGCTCACCCATATTGCGCCCGCCGACGAACCTTCGCTTACGCTCAGGTTCGTTCTTTTCGGCGGGCGCAACGTAAGCAACTGGAAAACGTTAGGCGCAATTTCCCAAACAAAAATAGAAAAGTGAAATATAGGATAAGATGAAATATAAGGCTACTTCTACCGGCTAATTGTTAGCTAATTCCTTGATGCGTAAATAGAAGGCATGCTTCCCACACGGAAAAACTCATTGACAAGAACGCAATATTGCCTGAATATTGTCTTGCTGACTAAAAATAGCATTAAGCAGGTAGTTCAAGCTAAGAATCGAAATAGTCAGTAAAAGGTGGGAATCATGAAATCGAGGAGAGCGCTCAGATTTGTGGCCGCATCACTAGGAATACTGCTCGTACTTACGTCTTGCCAAGCACTATTAGGTTATGCTTCAACGTATACTGTAACAGTAACACAAAGTTCTGGCGGTAGTATTGCGATTTCTCCGACGAAGACCCAATATTCCCCTGGGGACGTTGTTTCAGTTACTGCTACTCCTAGCAGCGGATATGTTTTTGTATCATGGAATGGCGCACTTAGTGGATCAACAAATCCAGCAACCCTTACAATCAATAGCAATGCGACTATAGGTGCGGTATTTGCACTGCAGCAATCGCAGCAATATACAATTACCCTAACTCAGACTTCCGGAGGAACCATTTCTATTTCTCCGCAGAAATCAACCTACTCGAATGGAGATTCTGTTATTGTAACAGCAACTCCTTCTTCTGGATACACTTTTGGATCCTGGAGTGGAGGGATTAGCGGAACAACTAATCCTATTTCTATCACAATAAGTAGTAACCTAACTATATCGGCAACCTTTACAGCTCCTTCGCCGAGTATTTCAGTAAGTGGTAGTGCTTCATCAAGTCAGAATTATGGATCGCTAAGTGTTACCTACACGATTACGAACAATGGTAACACCCCAATTTCAATAACTAACGGAACCTACATAATCTATGGCTCAGCAGGTTTGGCATTGTCTGATTTCGTAAAGACAACCGATACTCTAGTCCTAAATACTCCGATTCCAGCGGGCCAATCAGTAACATTTAGCTTTGGTGGATATTCAGCTTCATATGTTCCATATTCACTTAAGTTTACCTTCTATTATAGCGACTCTTACGGACATACTGGGACTTATGTAGCGACAGGGAATTGTGCTGTCGGTCCATAATTTAAGGGCAGAATAGTAGTCGTGAGGGAATTGCGGAGCGAGGACCAATGCTGATGAGTTTTGGCAACTGCGCCTGACAACACACTAGCAACTCCTCAGTCGCACAGCTCGGCTCCTTCGCCGGGGTTAGCTGCACTCGCTTCGCTCATTCCGCTCACCCATATCGCGCCCGCCGGCGAACCTTCGCCTTCGCTCCGGTTGGTTCTTTTGTGTTATGTCAAGCAAAATTCCCTGAAAAAACCGCGAGGCATTCCGGAAAACGCCGTGGGGAATTCCCGACTTTCACCGCCGGATTTTCCCTGTTGAAGGAAGGCGGCAGCGGCGACGCCTCCAAC
>Ga0307376_10000237_pt1 | contig 73802 bp, 54 predicted proteins | sample TR2MG_FD_202536 | JGI IMG/M metagenome (GOLD analysis project Ga0307376, IMG submission 202536) | Soil microbial communities from Risofladan, Vaasa, Finland - TR-2 | ecosystem: Environmental > Terrestrial > Soil > Coastal area > Acid sulfate soil | place: Finland: Risofladan, Vaasa | collected...
CTGATCGACTCGAGCACGGGCCGGTCGGGCACGTAGCGGAACGAGAGGGAGCGGAACTCCACGTCGCCCGAGAGCCGCCCGTCGCCGCCCGGTTCGGCTGCGGCGGGAGCGGCCGCGTCCCCTCCGGGCTTGCCCGCCGCGTCCCCGCCGACCTTTCCCGCCGCGTCCCCTCCGGGCTTGCCCGCCACGTCCCCTCCGGCCTTGCCCGCCGCGTCCCCGCCGACCGCGGCGGCTCCGGAGAGCGAAGCTTCCTCCTTCTCGTCGAGCACCTGGAAGACGCGCTCGGCGCCGGCCATCGCCGACTGCAGGACGTTGTACACGTTGGTCATCTGCATCAGCGGCTGGAAGAAGTTGCGCGTGTAGAGGATGAACGATGCCAGGAGCCCGATGGAGAATCCCGCCCAGCTCCGGAGAATGAGCCAGCCGCCCAGTCCCGAGACCACGGCCAGGGCCAGGCTCGTCATGACCTGCATGAGCGGCATCATCAGGGCCGAGGCCACCTCGGCTCGGCCGCCCGCGTCGCGGGCCCGCGCGCTGATCCTCTCGAACTTCTCGAACTCGGCCTCCTCGCGGCGGAAGGACTGGATGACCCGCACGCCCGTCACCGATTCCTCGATCGAGGCGCTCAAGGCTCCCACGTTCTCCTGGTTTTCCTTGAAGGCCTCGCGGATGCGCTTGCCGAGCGAGCCGGCGACGAGGGCCATGACGGGCACCGTGAGCAGCATGAAAAAGGTGAGGGGCAGGTTGAGCGCGAACATGGCGATGAGGACGCCCACCATCGAGAAGAGGCCGCCCGCAAGGTTGGAGAAGCTCTGCGACAGGGCGTTGTAGATCATCTCGATGTCGTTCGTGAGCCGGGAGAGGAGGTCGCCGACGCCTTTCTCGTCGAAGTACGACATGGGCAGCCTCTGGATCTTCTCGAAGGTGTCCTTCCGGAGGCGATAGACGATCGAGTTGCCGACCCTGACCAGCATGATGCCCGAGACCGAGTCGGCGACCCAGGACCCCAGGTAGATGCCGAGCAGGACGAGCATGGACCTGAGGAAGGCCGGAAGGTTCTTGGCTATCTCCAGGTCCCGATGGATCGCCTCGCCGATGAGGGCCGGTCCGAGGGTCTTCAAGGCGACGCTGGCGATGATGATGAGGGTGGACAGGCCGACGAAGAGCGCCTGGGGGCCGAAGTAGCGCAGGAGGCGCAGCGCGGCTCCGCGGAAGTCCTTGGCGTTCTCGATGCGCACCGAGCCGGGGCCGTGGCCCGGCCCCATCCTTCGAGGCATCGTGGAGCCCCGTCCGGGTTGCGCCGCGCCGCGGATGTCGCTCATGCGCTCACCCCCTGGGTCTCGCAGATCCCGCGGTAGATCCCGTTGTCCCGGTACAGCTCCTCGTGGCTGCCGATGCCCGAGACGGCCCCGTCGTCCATCACGACGATGCGGTCGGCGCGCCTGACCGCGCTCGCCTTCTGGCTCACGAGGATCATGGTCTTGCCGCCGAGCTCGGAGAACAGGGCCTCGATGACGCGCGCCTCGGTCTCGGCGTCGAGGGAGGAGGTGACGTCGTCGAAGATGAGGATGTCGGGGTCGGCCGCGACCGCCCGCGCGATCGCCAGGCGCTGGCGCTGGCCGCCCGAGAGGCCCGCGCCCCGCTCGCCCAGGATCGAGTCCCAGCCCTTCTCGGCGACGAACTCCTCGGCGGCGGCTATCCTCACCGCGCGCTCGAGCTCGGCCGCCTTCGCGCCGGGCCGGCCGAAGGCGACGTTGTCGCGGATGGTCCCGGTGAAGAGCACGGTGTCCTGGAAGGCCAGGCAGACGCGCCTGCGGAGGCTGTCGAGCGCGTAGTCGCGGAGGTCCCGCCCGTCGACGAGCACCGAGCCTTCGACCGGGTCGTAGAACCGCGGCACGAGCGATATGAGAGTCGACTTGCCCGCGCCCGTCGTGCCGATCAGGCCGAGGCGCTCCCCCTCGCCGATGGCGAGATCGATGCCGCGCAGCGCGTTCTCGCTGCCGGAGCGGCCCGCTTCGGCGCCGCCCGGGGCGCCCGCCGCCCTGCCGTCGCCGTAGCGGAAGCTGACTCCGCAAAACTCGATGCGTCCCCGAAGCCGCTCGGGCCGGGCGGCGGCGGGCTTTTCCGTCAGCTCGGAACGCTCGGCGAGCAGCCGCTGCAGCCGCTCGGCCGAGGCGGCGGCCATGCTGATGAAGTTGATGACGAAGCCGAGCATGAGAATCGGAAACATGGCCATCATCGCGTAGTTGTTGAACGCGACGAGCTGGCCGAGGCTCAGGCCCCCGACGACGCCCCGCTCCGCCTGGGCGATGATCTGCGTGCCGCCGATCCAGAGCGTGATCAGCACCGCGCCCTGGGCGAACAGGAAAAAGAGGGGGAAGAGGGTCGAAAGCGAGGCCCCCACCCTGAACGAGATCCGATTGAGCTCGCCGTTGCGCAGGGCGAAGCGCCGCCTCTCGGCGTCGCGGCGGGCGAAGGCGCGGACGGTCTTGGCCCCGGCCAGGTTCTCCTGGACGACGTTGTTGAAATTGTCCATCGCGGTGCGGACCTTCATGAACAGGGGCTTCACGAAGCTGGCCACGAAGAGGAAGAGCAGCATCACCGCGGGCATGAAGATAGCCATGATCGTGGCGAGGCGCCGATCGGTCGTGAACATCATCCCGATGCTGCCGGCGATGAGGACGACGGCCTGCACGACGACGAGCAGGCCCATGCGCACGAACATGCGCACGGTATTGACGTCGGAGTTGAGCCGTACGATGAGCTCGCCGGTCCGGTATCGGTCGAGCGTCGAAAAGCTGAGGCCCGAAGCCTTGCGATACAGGTCGTTGCGCAGGGCGTAGCTCATGTCCTGGGCCGCCGAGATGGTGAGCCGGCTCGAAGCGAATCCCGTCACGGCGGCCACGATCCCGGCCGCCAGGATGGCCGCCGCGCCGGCCCAGACCACTTCGGCGACTCCGCGGCGGATGCCTGAGTCGATGATCCATTCGGTTATGCGCGGCTGGATGACGCCGAGGGCGGAGGAGAGGATCAGGAGAAAGAGAGCCAGTACGAGGGTGCGGGTATCCTTCCGTAGATAGCTGAACAGGCGGAAGAGAGCCTTCATTGAAATCCTTTCGGCGTGTCGGCGTATCGGCGATGAGACCGCCCCTGGTCGGGGGCATGGGACAGGCAGATGTAAGATACCTACGGGAAAGCCCGAGGGCAAGGCCGCTAGCCGCACGGTCATGCCCGGCGGCCCCGAAGTGGGCTATACTATAGACAGAAGCCGTCTGGGCGCGGCGCAGTTCGTCGCTCTGCGTTTGCCTGCGGGAGGCTCCCCGTGGATGGACCTTCGGGCGATGAGGGGCTGGATTCGCTGTCTCGCTTCGAACTCGTCAGCGAGTATGTGGAAAAGTACTATTCGCTCGAGCCGCCGCGCAGGACGAGTCTGGAGCGTGAGCTGAAGCGGCGCGGCCTGCCGCTCCCCTCGATGCCGCCCGGCCCGCCGCCGCGGCCCGCCCCCCGGCCCCCGGACGACCGCATTTCCATCGGCTGCTTCCTCGACTATCTCATTCTATTCTTCCTTCCAGCCGGCGCGCTGTATGCGTGGATCTTCCTGCTCGAACGGATCGTGAAGCGGGATTCCGCGCGGGAAGCCCGGCATCGGACCATCCAGATCTTCGTATCGCTCCTGTACGTCATCGGCGAGGCGCTCTGCGCGCGCCTGCTTCTGGACGAATGACCTGCCGACGGCTATCTCCCTTGATACCGCGCCCCGGGCGCGGCATAGTACTGGGCGGAGGCTCGCATGACCGACGACGGACGCGATCCGGATATCGATGATCTCATCCGACTTTCCGTTTTCTCCTCGATCGGCACGAGCATCGTGGCGGAGCATTCGATCCGTGGCGTCCTCGATCGCGTGATGGAGCACATCGGCCTGTTCTTCGGTCCGCTCAATTGGTCGCTCCTGCTCGTCGATGCGGCCCAGGCCGAGCTCGTGTTCAAGCTGGTCGTCGGCAAGTCGGCCGACAGCCTCATCGGCCGGCGAATATCCATCGACCGGGGGGTTGCCGGCTGGGTGGCCAAGAACGGCGTGCCGGCGATAGTCGAAGACGCCCGCGCCGACTCCCGCTGGTCCGACTGGATGGACAAGCTCACCGGCTTCGAGACCAAGTCCATCATCGCGGTGCCGCTCCGCTCGGGCGACAAGGTCTTCGGCGTGATCGAGCTCATGAACCGCCTCGACGGACAGCCCTTCACCGCCTACGACATGCGCGTCCTCTCGACCATCGCCGACTTCGCCGCCATCGCCATTGAAAAAGCCTACTACCTCGCGGAGGCGCGGCGGCTCTCCGAACTCGACCCGCTCACCGGCGCCCTCAATCGCCGAGGCCTCATGAAGGCCATCGAAAGGGAGACCGCGCGGCTCGCGCGCTACGGCGGCGACCTCTCCGTGATCATGGCCGACATCGACAAGTTCAAGTCCATCAACGATCGCTTCGGCCACGCCGCCGGCGACGAGGTGCTCAAGACCGTCGCCGATCAGCTCAGGACGGCCGTCCGGCAGGCCGATTCGCTCGCGCGCTACGGCGGCGACGAGTTCCTCATCCTCCTGCCCGCCACGAGCCCCGAGGAGGCCGAGATCGCGCGGGTGCGGTTCAAGTCGCTTCTCGACAAGGCCGGGGCGGCCCACGATCCGCCCTTCTCCGTGACCCTCGGCGCCCACACCTCGAACGAAGTCGACTTCGACGAGCTTTTCGACGAGTCCGACCGGGACCTCTACCGCCGCAAGGCGACGCCCCTCGCCCTGGGGCAGAACCTCCTCGCCGCCCTCGACGACGAGGCCCGCGGCGAAGCCGAATCCGGGCGCCGGGACCGGCAGCCATGACGGCCGACATCTTCACGCTCTGCGATTTCGCGCAGGAGAGCGACGGCAAGCTCACCGTGGTGGGCGCCTTCGATACGATCTACGCGCGCCGCTTCCCCGCCATGCATCCCTCCATGTGCCTCGCCGTCCGTCTGCGGTTCTTCATCCACGAGGCGGGGCGCCACACGATTCGCATAACGTTCACCGCCCCCGACGGCGTCGAGCCGGTGAAGGCCATAGACGGCGAGACCTCGGTCCAGGATTTCTCCGGCTCCTCGCGCGTGGTGCACAGCGTCTTCACGCTGCTCAATACGCCGATCGAGCGCGAAGGCACCATGGGCATCACCCTCACCGTCGACGGCCGGGAGCTCCTCACGTCGCCGCTGTACGCCAAGAAAGTGACCTGAGCTCGGATCGGGCGCGCGCGCGAGTTCGGCATGCGATCGCGGCGCGGCCCCGTGGACAGCCGGCGCGGCCCCGTGGACAGCCGGCGCGGCCCCGTGGACAGCCGGCTCAGAGCGCGAGGCGCGGGAGCAGGGCCGCGAGCGCCAGCAGGCAGAAAAGCTCCCCCGCTATCACCGCCGCGCCCAGCGCGTCTCCCGTGAAGCCCCCGAGCCTCCGCCGATAGAGCCGGGCCGACAGGAGCCCGCCGCCGGCCGCGCCGAGAAGCGAGCATCCGGCGGCGACGGCCCAGGTCCAGGGTTGCGCGCCGAGCGCGGCCCCGGCCGCGAGAGGCAGGCTCGCGACGGCCCAGCCCAGCGCCAGCCGCCGTGCGGAGAAGCCGCGCATGAGGCTCCCGAGACCCGAGGGCCTGGCCGGCCGCTCCAGGATCGGGACCAGGGCCGAGGCGGCCCTGCCCGACACGGGGGCCGCGACGAGGGTCGCCAGGACGGCGGCCGAGTCCAGGCGCAGGATGGATCCCAGCGCCGCGACCGAGGCAGCCAGCGCGAAGAACCCGAAGAAGAACGCATACGTGCCGATCCGCGAATCCTTGAGGATCTCGAAGCGGCGTTCGGCGCCGATCTGGCCCGTGAGGGCGTCGGCGGTGTCGAGCAGCCCGTCGAGGTGGAAGACGTTGAACCAGAAATACTCGGCGAAGAGAGCCCCGATCGCCGCCAGGTACCTGTCGCGGAAAAGAAAGCCGAAAACGCCCAGGCCGACGAGAGCGCACAACGCGGCAGGCAATCCGATCACGGGCATCCAGAAGTCGGAGCGCGAGAAGTCTGGCTCGAAGGAATAGCGGACCGGCAGGCGCGAGACCAGGGCGAAGACGCTCAGGAAGCGGCGCAGCGGCGGACTCGGGCGGACGCGCATGCGGCTACTTCACCTGCAGGGGAAGGCCCGCGACCATGAGTATCAGGCGGTCGCAGGCCGCGGCCAGGCGCGCGTTGGCCGTCCCGAGCAGGACGCCGTAGCGCCGGGCGAGCGGATCGACGGGCACGAAGCCCATGCCCACCTCGTTGGTCACGACGACGATGTCGCGGGGCAGCCGCTCGATCAGGGAGCCGAGCATCGGCTCGAAGTCGCCTTCGCGCCCGTAGTAGAGCAGGTTGTTGAGCCAGAGGGGGATGCAGTCGAGGATCATGTTCTCGGCGATCCTCTCGTGGATCTCGAGCGGCTCCTCGATCGTCTCGAAGCGTCCTTCGCGCTCGGCCCGGTGCCGGGCGATCTTGTCGCGCATCTCGTCGTCGAAGGCCAGGGCCGTGGCGAGGAAGCGCCGGGGCTCGGCGAAATCGGAGGCTAGCTGGAGCGCGTGCCTGCTCTTCCCCGACTTGACTCCGCCCGTCACGAGTGTGCGCATGGAAGGGTCATAGCGCGGAGCCCCGGCCCCGGTCAAGCTCGGCCCGCGGATCGGCCCCGGGCCCGTCGAGGCCGACTGATTCCCCGCCGCGGCTCTCCCCTTGAAATCCCGCCGAGCCTCGAATAGACTGCGCTCACGTACAGGCGCCGCAAGGCTTAATTGGGAAGCCGGTCCTACTCCGGCGCGCCCCCAGGCACTGTAAGGAGACGTCGAACCCATCCGGAGCCACTGCGTAAGCGGGAAGGCCAGGGCCGAAGGGGTGTCTCCGAGCCAGGAGACCTGCCGTACGCCGTGCCCTGGGCGCGGAATCGCTCCCTTATTCACTGGGTGCTGAATAATGACGGTTCGCGGAATACCCATCCATTCCCCAACTGACAGGACATCGCCCTCCTCCCGACCCTGATGCCGGGCCGCGTGCTCATGGTCCAGGGGACCGCTTCGTCCGTGGAAAAAAGCCTCGTCGCCGCAGCCGTGCCCGGAGGGGAGATAGGCCGCGCCCAGGCCCTCCAGGCGGCAGCCGCGGAAATAGAGCCTCGACATGGTCCAGATCGAAAGGATCGCCGGGTTTCGATGAGACCGGCCGATAGGGCGGGGGCTTCCCCCGCGAGAACCCCGATGCCGGAAAGGGCTTTCGGATAGGAGCGAACATGACAAGGCTTGAAAGAACTATCGCGGCGGTGAGCGAGCCGGACCGCGCCGCCGAAGAGTCCGCGCGCGAGCGGCAGTCGCAGCTCACCAAGCCCCCGGGCAGTCTGGGCGCCTTGGAGGAGCTGTCCGTGCGCATCGCCGGGATGAAGGGCGATCCGCGGCCCAAGCTCGGCTCCGGCGCGGTCTTCGTCATGGCCGGCGACCACGGCGTCTGCGCCGAAGGGGTGAGCGCCTTTCCCCCCGAGGTCACCCGGCAGATGCTCCTCAATTTCGTGCACGGCGGAGCGGGGATCAACGTCCTCGCGAAAAAGGCCGGGGCGCGGGTCGTGGTGACCGACGTCGGCGTCGACGCGGACATCGCGAGCGCGGCCGGGCTCTACCTCAGGAAAGTCGGCCGAGGCACGCGCAACATCGCGTCGGGACCGGCGATGAGCCGGGACGAAGCCAGGCGCTCGGTCGAGGCGGGGATCGAGGTCTTCGAGTCCGAGCTGGCCAAGGAGGAATTCGGCATCGCCGCCACGGGCGACATGGGCATCGGCAACACGACCGCCTCGGCGGCGATCGCGGCGGTCATGACCGGCTCCGCGCCCGCCCGGGTCGTCGGCCGCGGCACGGGTGTGGACGAGGCCGGCCTCAAGCGTAAGACGGCGGTGATCGAGCGCGCGCTGGAGCTCAACAGGCCCGACCGCGCCGACGCGCTCGGCGTGCTCGCCGCGGTGGGCGGCTTCGAGATCGGCGCCATAGCGGGCAGCATCATCGCCGCGGCGGCGCACCGCGTCCCGGTGCTCATCGACGGCTTCATCTCCGGTGCCGGCGCCTTGATTGCCCGCGGGATATGCCCCGCCTGCGCCGATTATATGATAGCCTCGCACGTCTCGGTCGAGCCCGGCCACCGGATCGTGCTCGCTTCCCTGGGGCTCACGCCCCTCTTCGACCTGGGCCTGCGGCTCGGCGAAGGGACGGGCGCCGCCCTGGCCATGATGCTCTGCGACGCCGCCTGCCGGGTCCTCGACGAGATGGCCACCTTCGGCGAGGCGGGGGTGTCCGAAGGATGACCCCGATGGAGGGAAAAGTCATGCGAACGAGTACTGCCCGGTTCCGGCTCTTGTCGATCGTCGCCGCGTCCTTCGTCTTCGGCGGCGTCTTCGGCGGCGCCCGTCTCTGGGCGCAGGCCAAGGGCGTGTCGGCCGTCGACTCGCTCGGGCGGAGGGTCTCCCTGAGCGCCCCGGCGCGGCGGATCGTCTCGCTCTCGCCCGAGGCCACGGAGACGCTCTACGCCGTGGGCGCCGGGCCGGCGATGGTCGCCGACACGACCTACTGCGATTATCCGGATGCGGCGCGCGCGCTCCCCAAGGTCGGAGGCTTCTCGCCCCAGACCGTCAGCATCGAGAAGATACTCACCTTGAAGCCCGACCTCGTGGTGACCGCCGGCCGGCTCCACGCGCAGCTGGAGGCCGCGCTCGTCAAGCTGGGCATCCGCGTCTTCGCCTACGAGCCCGAGAATTTCGTCGCCATAGCCGACTGCATGATGTCCCTGGGCGAGCTCGCCGGCCAGAAAAACCAGGGGATCAGGGCCGCGGCCACCTTCACGGCGGCGATCGAGAAGGTGAAGTACCTCACCTCCTCGCTGCCCACGGTACGGCGCCCGAAGGTCTTCTGGGAGGTGAGCGGCGAGCCGCTCATGACCTGCGGGCGAAAGTCCTTCGCCCATCAGCTCGTCGACGCGGCGGGCGGGCGGGACATCTTCGCCGACCTCCCGGGCCCCTGGCCCGTGGTCAGCGCCGAGGAAGTGCTCACCCGCTCTCCCCAGGTCATCATCGGCCCCGACGATCTGGGCGAGAGCCTCAGCGAGGCCAGGCTCGCGGTCAAGCCCGGATGGAAGGAGATCCCCGCGGTGCGGGAAGGGCGCATCTTCCTCGTCCCGGCCGACCTCGTCTCGCGGGCAGGCCCTCGCCTCGCCACGGGCCTGCTCGCGGTGCTCAAGGTCATCCATCCGGAGCTCGTCCCGTGAGATCCCCGGAGGCCGGCGCCTCCCCCCGGTTCCTCCGCTCCGGATTCGGCGCCGGCCTCGCCGCGGCGGCCTTCCTCGCCGCGCTCTTCGGCAGCCTCTGCCTGGGGGCCGCCCCGATAGCGCCGCAGAAGGTGCTCGCGGCCCTCGCCTCGCGCTTCTTCCCCGGAGTGCACGCCGACCCTATCGCGGTCACGATCGTCTGGGAGCTGCGCCTCGCGCGCACCCTCGTGGCCGGCGTGTCGGGAGCCGCCCTCGGCTGCGCCGGGGCCGTGCTGCAGGGCCTCTTCCGCAACCCCCTCGCCGATCCCTACGCCCTGGGCGTCTCTTCGGGCGCCTCCCTGGGAGCCGTCGCCGCACTCGCCTTCAGGATCGCCTCCCCGATCGCCGCGGTCGGGGCGGTCCAGGCGCTCTCCTTCGCGGGCGCCCTGGCCGCCGCGGCGCTGGTCTGGGCGGTAGCGCGCTCGGGACGCTCCCGGGCGCCCGGAGCCTCGCTGCTTCTCGCCGGGGCGGCCATCGGCTCCTTCCTCGCGGCCCTGGTGTCGCTCATCGTCACCTTCGACCAGCGCGACCTCCAGCGGGTGTTCTTCTGGCTGCTCGGCGGCTTCGGCGGCAAAAGCTGGACCGACCTGGCCGCGGCCCTGCCGGGCACGACCGTATCCATCCTCATCGCCTTGGCCCTCGCCCGGCCGCTGGACATCATGGGCGCGGGGGAAGAAGCCGCGTCTTCGCTGGGGCTCGATGTCGGGCGCACCCGGGCCCTGGCCGTGGCCTCCTCCTCCCTGGGAGCGGCGGCCGCGGTCTCGGCGGGCGGGGTCATCGGCTTCGTGGGTCTCCTGGGACCGCATCTGGCCCGGCTCCTCGTCGGAAGCGGCCACCGCAGACTCATACCGGCCTCGGCCGCCACGGGGGCCGCCCTCCTCATGGTCGCCGACGCCGTGGCACGCTCGATAGCCGCTCCGCTCGAGCTGCCGGTCGGCATCGTCACGGCCCTCGTGGGGGCGCCGCTCTTCCTCCGCCTGCTCGCGCGCCGCGGCCCCTCGGGAGTGGAGCAATGAAGGCCGTTTCCGTCGCGCGCGGCCTCGCCTGCGGCTATCCCGACCGCCCCGTGCTCGACCGCGTCGACCTCGAACTGAGGGAAGGCGAGGTCCTCGCCCTCATCGGTCCCAACGGCTCGGGCAAGACGACGCTCTTCCGGACCCTCTCGGGCGAGCTGCCGCCCTTGGGTGGAGAGGCGCTCCTGGAAGGCCCGAAGGGACTCCTCCAGGCGCAGTGCCTTTCGAGGATGGAGCGCGCGAAAATCGTGGCGCGGGTCCTGCAGACCGAGTGGCCCTCCTGGCCGGCTTCCGTGCGGAGCTACGTCGAGGCGGGCACCTTCGCGGCCACGGGCTGGTTCGGCGCGCCGGGGGCCGAGGAGCGGCGCGCGGTCGACGAGGCCTTGGAGGCCGCCGACCTCGGCAGCCTCGCCTCCCGGCCGGTCACCGAGCTCTCGGGCGGCGAATTCCGCAGGGTGCTCGTCGCCCGCGCCCTGGCCCAGCGGCCCAGGCTCCTCCTGCTCGACGAACCCGCCGCCGATCTGGACCTCGGCCGGCAGATGGAGGTCCTGGGCCTCCTGCGCGACTTCGCCGCCCGGGGCAGGGCCGTCGCCCTCAGCGTCCACGACCTCAATCTCGCGGCCCTGGTGGCGGACCGGGTGGCCCTTCTCTCGCACGGCACCCTGGCGGCGATAGGAGCCCCGCGCGAGGTGATCACCGCCGAGACGATCGCGGCCGCCTACGGCGCCACGGTCCTCGTCGGCGACCACCCCCTGAGCGATCTCCCGCAGGTGATCCACGCGCCCTCCTGGCTCGAGCGGGGCGGCAAGGGCTAAGGGCGCGGCGCGAGCCGCGGCCGGCCCGACGTACGGCCCCGGGGGGCCGCGGTGGCCCGGGATCGGCTGCGTGAGCGGGGCGCCGGCCTAGGCTTCGGCGGGGTCCCGTCCGAAGAAGAGGGCGAGCTGGGCGTGGACCTCGGGATATTCGGAGCGCAGAAGATGGGGCTTTTCGTAGAAATATTCGCAAGCCACCGCGAAGAACTCCTCCGGGGACTCGGCCGCGTAGCTGTCGATGCGCGGCCCCTTGCGCCTGGCCGAGCGCCGGTTCGGCGGCCGCTCGGTCTTGCCCCGGATATCCTCGAAGGCGGCGGAGAAGGCCGTCCGCCAGGCGACGGAGTCCATGCCGGGCCGCAGCGGAGGGCAGCCGTCGAAGGAGCCGTCCCTGCCGTCCAGCTTGTGCGCCATCTCGTGGATGACGACATTGTAGCCGTCGCCCCAGCCCGAGGCCTCCACGTCGGCGCGGGAGAGCGCCACCGGCCCGAGCGAGAAGGCCTCGCCGGCGAACTCGTCGTCGTACTCGTGGACCACCCCGGCCTCGTCCACGTCCTTCTGTCGCACGTCGTACTCGCGCGGCGTGACGATGATCGTGGACCAGTCGTCGTACCAGTCTATGTCGAGGCCGAGGAGGGGCAGGCAGGCCTGCGCCGCTATCGAGACCTTCAGTTCCTCGTCCAGCTCCACGCCGTCCACGGGGTCGAAGATCTTCTCGCCCAGGAAGATCGTCGCGAGCTCGCGCAGCCGGCTCCGGTCCTCGGCTCCGAGCCAGCGGAAAATGCGATGCTCCTTGAGCGCCCAGTCCCACACTTCGTCGGGGACGGGCGAGCGCTCGAGAATGCGGCGCCGGCGCGCGGCGCGAAACGGCCTGAATCCCATGATGGCGGCGAGCATACCTCGGAGCGGATGGCCCGCGCTAGAAGCCGATTCCCTCCGAGCGGACCGGAACCGCCGCCGGCAGGCCTTCGAATTTTCCGCGCTCCGGCGCTATACTTCGTGGGACTATCGACAGGTTGTCGAAATGCCTGAGGCATTCCAACACTTTATCGGCCCGCTGGCGAGCGTCGACGGCCTAGCCGGATACCCAGCGCGCGTCAAGGAGCGTAGACATGAAGCGTCTGTTCATGGGCATGGTACTCGCGGCGAGCGCCTTGGCCGCCTGGGCCCTCCAGAGCGTCGAGCTCGGTCGGATCGACTATGTCGAGGGGACGGTCACGATCAGCAGGGTAGGCAGGATCATCTCGAATCCCAACATCGACGATCCCCTGCTGTCGGGCGACCTCATCAGGACCGGCGGAGACGGCCAGGTGGTCATCGCCATGGACAAGGCCACCGGCATGCGGGGCACCATCACGGTCGATCCCCGCTCCACGCTCTACCTCAAGCTCGACTTCATGAAAGGCCAGAGCCGCACGACCGTGGATTTCCTCACCGGATCCATGCGCTCCAAGGTGACCAAGATCGCCGGCGAGCCCCGGGTCAACGTCGTCACCGACAGCGCGACGATGGGCGTCCGCGGCACCGAGTACGGGGTCGCCGTCTCGGTCAACGACGACGTGCTCGTCACCTGCACGCGGGGCGAGGTCGCCGTGACCGACGGCACGAACGAGGTTCCCGTCCCCGCCGGGCACGGTGTCGTGAAGAAGCCCGATCAGGGCTTCGAGGAGATCCCCGTGGCGATTTCCTCGGTCAAGGACTTCACCCAGCTCTGGATGACCGAGGAAATCGACGCGTTCAAGGCCGACGCGCCCCGCGCCCTCGCCGACTACGCCGAGCGCTACCGGAACCTGGAAGCCCAGTTCGTCGAGGCCTACAAGCCCTTCCAGGAATCCCCCACGCCGCGCAAATGGGCCGAGGAGGACCAGAGCGGCGCCAAGATCGATCCCATGTCCCCGGAGGTCCTCCGGGAGAAGAAGGAGATGGCGGGCTACCTCTTCAACATCCGCAAGGTGCTCTTCATCTTCGAGCGGGTCTACTACCGCGTCGATCAGATCTCCGCCATCGTCGCGGGCACCGACGCGGAAAAGGCCCTCGTGGCCCCGGGGCTGACTGCGGGCGCCTTCATCGCCTCGGTCAAGGCCGACCGCGACAAGCTGGCCGCCGAGGTCGCCAGGTATCGCTATATCGCGTCGCTCTTCGCTGAGCGGGACGCCGGGGGCGGCTTCTTCGGCAACCAGGACGACTTCTTCTCCTCCTCCGACGGCTTCTGAGCGAAAGCCCGCCGGACCGAGCCTCGGCCCGGCGCCCGGCCCGGCGACTCGACGCCCCGCCGCCGAGCGTCCACGGCCGGGCGCTCGGCCGAATTTGCCTTGCGTGGCGCCGCACATTAGGCTTTGGCTTGATGAGCAAAGCCGCCAAGCTCGGTTCGTCGCTTAAAAGGGGTCGCGCTATCGCGGCCCTGGTCGCCGTGGGATTCGTCTTGTTCGGCGTTCTCGGAGCGGAGCTCGGCGAGTCGTACAGAAGTTCCCTCGAAAAGGTTCGGCTGCAGTCGTCGAACATGAGCCTCCTCCTCGCCGAGCGCATCGTCGGAACGCTCGACGAGACCGACTATGTCCTGCGCGACGTCGCCGGGCGCATGCTTCCCCGGGCCGAATCGGCGCCCGTCCCGCCGTCCCCCACCGAGCTCGCCCGCATGCTCGCGCAGAAGGCCTCGACCCTCGAGCAGGTATCGTCCCTCGTCCTGTACGACGCCAGGGGGGACACGCTCGCCTCGAGCGACCGTCGCGCCGATGGAGGCGCCTCGGGCCGGCGGTTCTTCGAGGCCCTCTCGGCTTCCGCGAACCTGGATTCCTATGCCTCGCGCGTGTATCGGGCCCCGAGCGGCCGCCATGTCGTCACCCTCGCGCGAGCCATACGCGACTCACACAGCCGTCTGATCGCCGTGGCCGCGGCGGATATCGACACGGACTGCTTCCAGGACGAGTTGTCCAAGCTCGATGTGGGTTCTCGGGGTTTCGTGACCATCCTCGACGCCGGACTGCGGATCGTGGCCAGCCTGCCCGCCCGAGCCGAGTCGGTCGGATCAATGCCGGCCGATGCCTCGCTGACCGCCCTCCTTGAAAACTTCGCGGCGCACAACGGTCCGGGCGCCGTCGACTACGTCGCCAGCGGCGATTTCCTGTACTCGATTCGCGCCTGCCAGGATTTCCCTTTCTTCGTCGTGGTGGCCGGCGCCCGCTCCGAGGCCCTCGCCCTGTGGACGATCCGCCTGACGGGCTACGGCTTCACGGTGGCGCTCGTCAGCATCCTCCTCGTGCTCCTGGCCAGGAGCGTCACCACCGACCTCCGAAGGAACGAACAGCTCGCGCACTACGACGTGCTCACCGGCCTGCCCAACCGGGTACTGTATTTCGACCGCATGGCGGGGACCGTCGCCCGCGCCAAGCGCGAAGGCAGGCGCTTCGCCCTCCTCTACGTCGACCTCGACGGCTTCAAGCCGATCAACGACCACTTCGGGCACGCGTCGGGCGATTTCGTGCTGCGCGAGGCCGCCCGGCGCATGCGGTCGGTGCTCAGGGATTCCGATACGGCCGCCAGGATGGGCGGAGACGAGTTCACCGTGCTGCTCGAACAGGTTTCGCGGACCGAAGACGCGGCGCTCGTGGCCGAGAAGATCGGCGCGGCGATAGCTGAGCCCATAGCCCTGCCGGACGGGCGGACCTGCAGCGTCAGGGCGAGCGTCGGTCTCGCCATATTCCCCGACGACGCGGGCGACGGAGAGGCCTTGCTCAGGTTCGCCGACGCATCCATGTACGAGCGCAAGCGGCGGAAGGCGGGGCTGAACGGCGCCGGCGCCTGAGAGGGCCGGCGCCTGAGAGGGCCGGCGCCTCGCTTTACCCTCGGCTCCCCAGCCGCTATCATGCCCAACCGGAGGTGGAATGTGATCACCGTGCTATCGCTCGGCGGCTCGATCGTCTCGCCCGAGAGGCCCGACACCGAGTTCCTCCGCGCCTTCGCCGCGCTCGTGCGCGAACACCTGGCCGAAGACCCGCTCCGGCGCTTCATTCTCGTCGTCGGCGGCGGGGGCCCGGCGCGCCTGTGGCAGAAGGCCTACCGCGACTGCCTGGACGGCCTCGAGCCCGGCTCGGACGAGGCGCAGGACTGGATCGGGGTCATGGCCACGCGGCTCAACGCCCAGCTCGTGAAGGCCGTGCTCGGCGAACTCTGTCCGCAGGAGGTCGTCACCGATCCCAGCTCCGTCGGACTCTTCATGGGCAGAGTGCTGGTGGCGGCGGGCTGGAAGCCGGGCTTCTCGACCGACTACGACGCGGTCCTCCTCGCCCGGAAGTTCGGGGCCGAGCGCCTGCTCAACCTGTCGAACATCGCGAAGGTCTACACCGGCGATCCGCGGACCGATCCCGGCGCCACGCCCATAGACGCGATCTCGTGGAAGGACTTCCGGTCCATCGTGGGCGAGGACTGGACGCCGGGCAAGAACCTGCCCTTCGACCCCGTGGCCTCCCGCCTCGCGTCGGAACTCCGCCTCGAGGTCGTCTGCGCCGCAGGCCGCGACCTGGACAATCTCCGGGCCATTCTTTCCGGCAGGTCCTTCCTCGGGACGATCATCGGCCCGGACTGAGCTCGGCGCCCTGGGCGGCGTCGAGCTTGGCGAGCATGGCGGCGTAGCGCGTCTTGTCCGCAGCCTTTCCGAGCTCGTCCGCCAAGGCTACCAGGGCGGTCAGAGCCTTTCGGACCTCGACCGGCTCGCCGTTGGCCAGGGCCGAATCGAAGCAGCGCCGCCAGTAGTCCCAGGCCTCCGACTTCCTGTCCATGCGGGTCGAGATGCCGGCGAGGGCCGCCAGGTCTCCGGCTATGCCTCGGCCGTTTTCGGCCCGCTTGTCGGCGTCGAGCGCCGAAAGCGCCATGGCCGAGGCTTCCTCCAGGCGATTCTCGGAGACGAAGAGCGAGGCCATGACGTAGCGGTTCGCGGCCAGCTCGATCCAGCGCCTGAGGCCGAGGTTGATCGAGGCCGCGCGCTCCAAGTCCGCCAGTGCCTCGGGCTTCCGGCCCAGGGCGGCCTTGGCCACGCCCTCGTCGTGGAGCGCCACGGCCAGGGAATTCCCGTCCTCGCCCGCGAGGGCGGCGGCGCGCTCGAACAGCGCCAGCGCCCCTTCCTTGTCGCCTTCCCGGTAGCTGACCTCGCCGAGCCCCGAGGTGGCGAGCGAGGACGCCGGCCCCGAGCCGGCCATGCGGCCGTAGTCGAGGGCGCCGGCGAACTGCGAGCGGGCCTCCTCGGGCTTGCCCGCCGCCAGATAGGCCCGTCCGAGCGAGGTGTGCGACTTCGAGACTCCGTCGAGATCGTCCACCGACGAGTCGGCCTGGAGCGCCTCGCGGAAGTATTTCTCGGCGAGATCGTACTGCCCCGTCGCCATGAAGCCGTCCCCGAGCTTGGCGTAATCGGCCGCCTTGTTCCGTATGTCGTACACGGCGTCGGGCGGCTTGGGCGCCGAAGAGCAGGAGGCCAGGGCGCCGGCAATGGCCGCGGCGGCCAGAACGGCGGTCAGCGCCGCCCGCCGGGGTGGAGACGAGATCGAGGCCGGGCGTCCTGCGCGCGGCGGCCGGGCAAGGAAGGAAGTCGCCGGGAAAGCGGTCGCGCGCATCAGAATTGCCCCTCCCTCATGCTCTGGTAGGTCGAGTCCTGCTCGGTCCTCTTGGGAATCCCTCCCCTCAGGAGCGGATTGTTCTTGAGGCCCTCCAGGACATCCTGGGCCTGCTTGATCGCCGTGCGCCCCTCGTCGAGCGTCACCGCGATGGAGGGCATCTGCGCGTTGAGCGACGCCGTCATTTCCTGCACGTTCTTGAGGCTGGCCTGCAGTTCGGCCAGGCTCGAGGAGATGTTCGAGTAGAGCGCGCCCTTGTCGTCGAGGATGGTCTTCAGCGAGCCCTTCGCGTCGAGCAGCCGCGGGATGAGGCCCGTCGGATCGCGGATCGCCGTCGTCGTGGCGCGCAGGTTGTCGGCGATGACCCCGATCGAGCCGGTGATGCCGTCGATCTTCGTCATCGTCTTGGAGGTCTCGGCGAGGATGTTCGCGAGCGGCGTGTCGCTGCGGCCGGCGACGGCCCGGTTGACCTCGGTGAGCGTCCGATCGACCGTGATGACCGTCTTGTTGAGGTTCTCGAGGAGGGGGCTGACGTCGGCCAGGAGCCGCGTGATCGTGTCGTCCTTGGGCGGAATGTCGACGAGGCCCTGCTCGATGAGCCCGCGCCCTTCGGGGGAGTCGGCCATCGGGATGAAGCTCCCCTCCTTGAGGACCACGTCGCTCTTGCCCGGGTCGAAGAGCAGCTGCGTTCCGAGCCCGATCGGCGAGGTCACGAGCTCGAGCACCGAGTTCTCTCGGACCTTGGGATAATACTTGTCGAAAATCGCGAAGTCGGCGTCCACCTCGTTCCCGTCGTTGAGGCGCAGGCGCTCCACCTTGCCCACCTGGAAGCCCTTCAGGTAGATGGGCGTGCCGGGCGAGGCGCCCGCCGCCGAGTCGAGCCGGGTCGTGAAGCGATAGTCGCGCGAGAACCACCGCTGGTTGGCGCCGAGCAGGATGATTCCCGCGGCCAGGGCGAGCAGCGCCACCATCACGAAGAGTCCGACCACCCGGTCGGCGTATCGTATCCGAAACTTCATGTCCGCTCCTCCCCGCCGCCCCGCTCCGCTTCGTCGCCCTCTTCGGGCAGGGCGTTGATGATGTCGCCCAGGATCGCTCTTCCGCCCCCGCCTTCTCGCGACGGCTTTTCGGCCTTCTCCGCCTTCTCCGACTCGAGCACGGCCCCGTCCTCGGCGAAGGCGTCGGCCCAGGCCCCGGCCAGGCCCCAGGACTTCTCGCTCGCGGGCGCGGCGCTCCGAGGCTTCAATCTGCCCGTGAGGGCGCGCACCGCGCCTTCGCTCCACCCGACGGCCTCGTCGTAGGAACCGAAGGCCATGAGCCCGCCCGAGCCCAGGACCGCGATGAAGTCGGCGAATCTGCCCACCAAGTCCGAGCGCGAGGTCACGACGACCAGGCTGCGGCCCCGCTCCTTGAGCGCCGCCACGAGGCCCACGACCCGCTCGGAAGCCGCCTCGTCGAGGTTGGCGAAGGGCTCGTCCATGAACAGCAGCTCGGGGTCGAGGATGAGGGCCCTCGCGAGAGCGATGAGGCGGCGCTCTCCCGACGAGAGATCCGAAGGTCTCGCCTTGAGGTCTTCCTCGTATCCGACCAGCTCCACGACGCGGCGGACGGCCCTCTCGACCTCGGCCGGGGAAGAGCCCGGCTCATGCACCCGCACCGGCAGGGCGAGGTTGTCGAAGAGGCTCTGGTTGGCCCAGAGCGCCCCGTCCTGGAAGACGAAGGCGCTCTTCCGCCGGAACTGCGCCTCCTCCTTCCGGGACAGGTGAGCGAGCGATTTCCCCCTGTAGAGTATCTCGCCGGAATCGGCCGGCCGCAGCCCCGCCGCCGTCTTCAGGAGGGCGGACTTGCCCGAGCCCGCGGCGCCCATGAAGAAGGACGCCCGGCCCTCGCTCAGCGCGAACGAGACGTCGCGGAGGATGTCGAAATCGCCGCGGCGCGCGCCGACGGAACGGAACTCCAGGACAGGCGGTTCGCCCACGGCCCTAGCCCACGTACTGGATGGTCGTCAGCACGACATCAGCCAGTATGACGAGCATGAAGCTCGATCCCACGGCGCGGATGCCCGCCACGGGCACCTCGGTGGAGGAGCGCTCCACCGAGAAGCCGCGGTAGAGCGAGACCACCGAGACGATGACCCCGAACACGAAGGCCTTGAGCAGTCCCATGCCCAGGTCGCCGGGCCGCAGCACGGCCGCGAGGTTGCGGAAATATTCCTCGAAGGCTATCGGCTTGATGAGCTGGACCACCGCGAAGGAGCCCAGCAGCCCGAAGAGGTTGAAGTAGACGTCGAGCACGAGCATCGATATCACGACGCCGAGAAAGCGCGGCGCCGCGAGGTAGGAGATCGGATTGACCCCGACGGAGACGTAGGCCTCCATCTCGTGGGCCACCACCATGCCGCCCAGTTCGGTGGCTATGGCGGTGCCCGAGCGGGCGATCACGATGAACGCGGTCAAGAGCGGCCCCAGCTCCCGCGTGATGACGATGAGCAGCATGGTGTACATGAGCCTGCTCTGGCCGAACTCGGCGAGCAGGGAGGAACCGATCAGGTTGATGGCGGCTCCGATCGCTATGGCCACGACCGCGGAGATGCGCAGAGCCTCCACGCCCGTGAAGAGGATCTGCATGACCAGGACCTTGAAACCGACCTGGCGCCGCCGCACGAGGAGGGCCGATTCCTTGACCACGCTGACGAAAAATCCGAGGCTGTAGAGGAATTCCCCGGCTCCGCGCCGAACGTTTCGTCCCAGACGGTCGAGCATACACCCCCCGGCGCGCCCGATCGGGGCGGCGCTCATTGTACCTGTATCGGCGAAAGCGGACGGCGACTCGACGAGACGGCTCAATCCGCGCCGAACAAGCCCGAGAGAACCTCGCGCGTGATCGCGTAGAGGGGCGGAATGCCCTCCCGGGGGCCCATGCGCTCGGAGAGGCTCTGTCCGGCGGCCAGGGGCAGATCGCTCACATAGTAGAGAAAGCGGCGCCGCGAGGAGGGCCGCAGCACTCCCAGCTCCTCCGCTTCGAGCAAGGCGCGCAGGTACCAGATGCCTTCCATCTCGAGTCCGATGCAGCCCCAGATTCTCCGGTAGAATTGTAGCATATCACGGTTCTGCAGGAGCGTCCCGCCCACCGTCAGCAAGGGACCCGCGTGGACCGCGCGGCCGGGAAGGGCCGCCTCCAGGCGCGCGACCGTTCGCCCGTCCTCGCCCGGCAGGGGCTGGAAGGCGTCGTTGGCCTGCTCGACGAAGGCCGTAGGCAGGAGGAGGTCGCCGCGCGATCCCACGAGCGAGCCCGCCTTGCCCAGCACGTTGACGCTCCGCACATTGCGCCCGAAGAGGAGCAGCAGGCTGCGCATGATCTCCTCGGCCTGCTCGCCGAAGGCGTAGTCGATGTTGACGATGAGCGCTCTCTCGGGGCAGCGCGCACGCGCCACCGCGGGGTCGAAGCCGTGCCCGCAGACCCGCGGGGCGTCGATGAGCTGCACCTGGATGCCGGTGGTGACCGTCTCGGGCAGGCGCACGATGCCGCATTCCTCCTCAGTCGCGGCGAGTTCGGCGCGGCGATCGGGAAAGGCGCCCAGGTACCGGCGCGAGAAATTGTAGACCTCGTCGAAGGGGTTGTCCCAGAGCGGCTCGCGAAGCCCCTCCCGTTCGGCCCAGGCCAGGATCTCGTCCTTTCGGCGGACGAAGAAAGGATTGAGGCAATTCGAGACCGAGTGCGTGTTCGACGAGACTATGTGGACCTCGAGCTCGTCGGGAAAATCGCTGGGCCGCGCGCCGAGGAGAGCCTCGGCCGCTCCGCCGACCTGGCTCGCCCAGAGCTCGGCCAGGCGGCTGTTGTAGTTGTTCGTCTGCTTGCGCACGTCTATCGAGAAGGCCTGTCGATGGAACACGATGTCCCGGATCCTCGCGGGGGCGTCCGCGGGCCAGAGCCTGCGCAGCTCGCGCCGCTCCTCTTCGCCGAAGGTGAGGCGGCCGAGCAGCTCCTCCATATCCTCGTCGTCGGCGCACTCGCCGTCGGCGCCGACCTGGTCCGAGGCCCGCCGGCCGCAGCCCGAGCGCGCCGCGGGCCGCGCGCCCTCCGGGGCCGGGCCCGCCGGGGCGGGGTCCGCATGGACCGAGGCCTCCGACTCGGCCGCGGCGAGGATGAGGTCGGGGTGGTTCAGCCGATAGCGGATCTTCCGCGCCTCCACGGCGAAGATGCACAGGCAGGTGACGAAATCGACGAGATCCGAGAGGCCGTCCCGGATGAGCACCATGTCCTTGCCGCACATCATCTCATACACGAAGCGATGGCGCGCCTCGGTCGGCACGAAGGGGAAGAGCCGCTCGGGGCTCGCGTAGACCGTGGGCAGATTGTCCGTCAGCAGGAAGACGAAGGTGCGCGTGAGATTCTCGGGGAGGCGGCGCACGGCGTAGGCCAGGGCCGCCCAATCGATGTTCGCGCCGTCGGAGGCGAGCGGATGGAGGGCCGGATCGATCGCCTTGTAGTGCTCCACGAGGCGACGGATATCGATGTTGCCCACGGACACCGAGCGGAGGATCTCGGCATTGAAGCGGTCGAAGGCCTCGAAGAGCCCCAGCCCCTCGCGCAGCTTCACGCCGAAGGCCTGGGCGAAGGAGCGCGACTCGGCGAGCAGCCGCAGGAAGCGCTCTCCCGGAATGACGAGGCAGGTCGAGGCCTCGAGGGCCCGCATCTCCAGGAGGCGGGGGTGTCCGAGCAGGCTGGACCGCTCCCCGAAATAGGAACCGGCCTCGATCACATTCATCCGGAAGGGAGGCATCCTCGTCGTATCCACCGATTCGACCGAGCCTTCGAGGAGCACGAACACTTCCTTCGACATCGTGTCGCCCTGCCGTATGAGGACCTCGCCGGGCCCGAAGGCGCGCCGCTCCGATTCGTCCATCAGGCTTCGCAGCTCCTCGCTCCGCAGGTAGCTGAAGGGAATTATCGCCGAGATTCGATCGACCGTACGTTCATCCATGAAATCCAGAGTAATGCCCGGGCTCATCCAGGCGCAAGCTCCGGCACGCGGAGGCGCCCCTAAGCTATTGCCGACGCGAGGACGGAGCGGGTAGTCTATCCGAAGCGCCGCAGGCGCGCAAAACATGAGCATCGACCGAGCGACCTACAAGTCCGACGGACTGCTTCTCCTCACGGCGGCCATCTGGGGCCTCGCCTTCGTCGCGCAGCGGAGCGGCATGGCCTCGATCGGCCCCTTCGCCTTCAACGCGGCGCGCTTCGCGCTCGGCGCCGCTTCGCTTGCGCCCCTCATTCTCGCCGGCCGGCTTCGCGCCCGGAGCGGCAGGCCCGGAAGGAGCGACAGGCCCGGCAAGGCCGCCCACGCCCCGGCCGCGAAGGGACCGGTCCCGCACGGAGAGGCCCTCGGCAGTCCGCTCGGCGCCGCGGCGAAGGCCTGGCGCATCGCCGCCGCCGGAACGGTGCTCTTCTGCGGCGCCAGCCTCCAGCAGGTGGGCATCGTCACCACCACCGCGGGAAACGCCGGCTTCATCACGAGCCTCTACGTCGTGCTCGTGCCCATACTCGGCTTCGCATTCCGGCGCTCGTCCGGCACCGTCTACGGCCCGGGCATCTGGGTCGGAGCCGCCGTGGCCTTGGTCGGCCTGTACCTGCTCACGGTCGGCTCGGGCCTGCACATGGCTCCAGGGGATCTGCTCGAACTCGTCGGCGCCCTGTTCTGGGCCGTGCACATCCTCATCCTGGGCCGCTTCGCCAAAATCATGGACGCTCTCGAGCTCGCGGCCGGGCAGTTCGCCGTCTGCGCCGCCCTGAGCCTCGGCGGCGCCCTCCTCTCCGAGCCCGCTCTTTTCGGGGGCCTGGCGCCCGCGGCCTTGCCCGTACTCTACGGCGGGCTCTTCTCCATCGGCATCGCGTATACGCTGCAGATAGTGGCCCAGAAGTCCGCCCATCCGGCCCACGCCTCGATCATTCTCTCCATGGAAGCCCTCTTCGCCGGCATCGGAGGAGTGGTCATACTGGCCGAGCCGCTGACCTGGCGCCTGGCGGGAGGCGGCCTTCTCATGCTTTCGGGCATGGTCGTGTCGCAGCTCGGGCCTATCGGAGCGCCGACATCCCGGGCGGAAAGGAGAGACGCATGACGGACGACGACATCGAACGCAGAAGGGAAGCGGCCCTGGATCGGCTCACCGAGGCCTTCGCGGCCGACAGGATCCACATGGAAGACTACGAGTCGCGCGTGGCCGTCGCGCAGAACGCGCGCGACGATGCCGAGCTGGCTCGCGCCCTCGCGGGGTTGCCCGCCCTCGGGGATGCGCGCTCGGGCTTCTCCGCCGGACGCGCCGCGGCGCCCGGCAACCGGATAGACACTCGCCTGTCGGGCGGCTCGAACATCGCCTGCGTCATGGGCGAGCGCCGGCTCGAGGGCGATTGGCTTTCGGGCGACCGGGTGAGCAGCGCCACCATCATGGGCAGCACGAGCCTGGACCTCCGCGGCACGGCCCTGCCCCCGGGACGGCTCAAGATCGAGGCCTTCGTCTTCATGGGAGAGCTGAGCATCGTGGTTCCGCGCGGGCTGGGCGTGCGCCTCAACGTCTTTCCCTTCATGGGCGACGCGCGCATGGACCGCGACGTCGAGACCAGGATCGAGCCGGGCAAGCCCTATCTCGAGATCGGCGGCTTCGCCATGATGGGAAGCATTCGGGTAGTGTCGGGCGACTAGCCTCGGCCGTGCCCCGGGCTCGACCCGGATCGACGACTCGGGTCCGCTCTATATCTTGTCGATCAGCATCGAGCACTTGCCCGAGGGAATGGGGAGCGTCTTTTTCTTCTTGCCCAGCACGTTGATCGTGAAGTAGTAGAGCTTCTCGCTCTCCATGTGGATCTCCCAGCCCCGACCCGACTTGTTCGAGAGAATCGTGACCAGGTTGCGCTTGAGCGAAAGGTTCTCGATGCCCATGATCTCCAGGTTGGGTATGATCCAGTCGACCGTCTTGCGCGGCAGCGAGATGTACAAGCCCACGATGTTCTCGATCATCATCGAAATGGTCGAGAGTCCCGTGTAGGCCAATAGCTGCGGCCTCGGCCAATCGGTCCGGCCTTCCCAGACCGCCTTGCCCTCGTTCTGCGGCTGGTACGCCTCCCAAAGGACCGACTTCTGCTCGCTTGAGCGGTGGGCGCCGTGCTCCTTTTCCTCCCCGTTCAGGTGCATCGAGTCGAGGACGAAATACAGATGCCTGATGGCGCAGTCGCGCGCGAACTCGTACTGATTGTACTTTTCGAGCCCTTTGATCACCATGTAGGTGAAGGGCGGCACCACCGATCCGCGATATCCGCCTCCCTGCCTGTCGTAGTCGGGATGATCGGCCGAAAGCGTCGGGAAGGGATGCTCCGTCCCGAAGACCGCGGGATCCTTCAGGTGGGCTATGAGCCGCTCGGCGCGATCCTCGTTCGGAATCTCGGCGAGGAGGGGCCAATAGCCGCCGATGGTCTTGGTCTTGATCTGCCCTTCGTTCCTGTCCAGATCGTAATAGAAGCCGTCGTCGTGATCCCACATCTGGGAATTGATGCGGGTCTTGAGGGAGAAGTAGCTTCGCTTGAACTGGAACGAGGCTTCCTTGTCGTTGAGTATGTCGCCCAGCGCGGAGAGATAGAGAGCGTTCATGGCCATGGCCGCATTGAAGTCGGAGAGATAGAAGGCGTCGCCGCGGGGAGAGTTTTCCATGCCGGAGGCCGAAAGCGGCACCCCGTACAGGCCGTTCTCCCGTTTGAAGGTCTTCTCCATCCATGCCCAGTGCCGCTGGAGCGTCGGCATGACGTCTTTCACCCGCTTCTTGTTCGCGGTCTTGTGATAGAGGTTGTATTCGGCCCAGGCGAAGAGGGGGAGACCCAGGCCTTCGGGATTGTCCTTCGGCAGAATAGGCTTGGAGGTGGCCGCGTCATAGCGCGAACGAATGGCCCCGTCCGGTTCCTGCAGGGCATACAGGGCATCCAGACCGCTCGCCGCGGCGTAGATCCGGTTGGAATAGACGAGGAAAAATGAGGAGAATGCGGCTTCCATGAGATCAATCGCCGGCTGCGGCGGATAGTCGAAAAATTTGAGCTTTTCGACCGGGGTGCCCGGGGCTCCGGTCGTCCAGCAATCGGTAATCCACGCCCACGTGCGATCGTATATCTCGACGAAATCCTGATCATAAAAATGCACACGTGGAAAATCTCTTTTATTCAACGACAACCCCTTGTTGAACCCACACTGACCACATTTTTGGGCCGCGAAATGCGGTAAACTTTTCAATCAATTTCAACAAATTGAGGTATTTTGACTAGCTAGTCACTATAACGTCCTTTACGCGCCTTGTCAAATTGAAGGCATCGCAGAGTATCCAACCGCAAGGCTCTCCATCGCTGCACAAGCGTGCCAATTTGGCCATAGGAATAAAATAAGAAATTTTGTGGCCGGCGGCTTTGACTTTTCGCTTCTCGTGAGTAAATTTATTTATAGGAATGTGAGTGTCGGATCAGGGTTGTTTTCGACCATTCGGCAGCACTTCCTCGACTCCATGGGGGATAGAGGAAGCTGGAACGGAACGGTGAGGAGGGTCCTTCATGGAAACCCCGCCTGAGAGTTCCAGGCCGGCCTCGAGTTCGTAGACGGCAGGCTAGGCACCGCGTCACCAACCCCGAGGGAACCGGCCCCGATTCGGACCCCCGCGAGGAGCCGTCAGGAGCCCTCGGAGCTGGTCCGATAGAGGTAAGCCGGCGCGCAGGACGCACAGGGCTACGCGTCGGGCACACGAGGGATGGGTCGAGCCATAGCAGCTCGAGAATGCTTTTTTCAAAGCATTGCACTCTGCGCCGCCATACGGCAAAGGCTCCTAGAAAGCCTCTTACGCAGAGCGTGCAGACCAAGGGAGCCGGACGAGTCTTCGTCGGCTCCCTTTTTTTATCTCCGCGTCGACCGCAGCCCTCCGCGGCACTTCCTCGATCAAGAGCGCTTATATCTCTTCCGATATATGAAACGCCCATGATTATCACCCTGATGAAGAACGCCAAAGACGGTCGCCTCCACTATTACACCGTCCACGACCGCCAGCCCGTCCTCGATGCGCCCTACGCCCTCTGCTCAGCGTGGAGAATCGGCATAGGGCGGGAGCGGGAGCGCCTCTACCGTTTCCAGTCGGTCGTCGAACGCGACAAGATGATCAGGACGCTCGTCTCTCGACGCCTGCACGACGGCTATCGCCTGATCTACAGCTTTTCGCGGGCGGGATTCGCCGGCGAGACCGATATCCTCCTCGAGGAGGCCTTCGTCTCAACGGGCGGCGGAACTAAGGGAGAGGCCGCCCGGAGCACGAAGCGCGGAAGCTCGGGAAGGAACTGTCGGCCGGAGCCGCCGGCTGCCGCCGAGGGCTGAAAGCCGGCGGCCGGATGGGCTCGCTCCAGTCGAGAGGAGAAAGCAGCTCGATAGGAGCGACGCCGCGCGGCCGACGAGGGACCGTCAGCTCGCGCCGTGAAATTCGCTCTCTCGCCACGAAAGGGTCTTCGACGGACAGGGGTCCGCCCACACAGCCTGCGGGACAGGCCAAGGCCTCGATGTAACGTATTTCTGCAAGCTCCCCCCGTTCGAGAGCCTCGAAGGTTTCGATCACCTTCGCTATACCCTCTACCTTCATCGACCTGCCATCGCCCGAGGCTTCGCCGGCCTCATAGGGGAAGCCCCGGCCCGGAGCGGGCGAATCCGGCCGGGACGCGCGGGAGGACAGGATGGCCTTGAGCGGCGGGTAGATGTCCTTGAAGCCGATGACCCCGTCGATGGCCGACTTCCCGTAGCCGAGGGGGGCGCGGGTCACCGACACCTTGCCGGCGCAGGGCGTTAAGAAAAAAACGCCGAGCCCTTCCTCTCCGCGGTGCATCGTCTCCTTGACCATTCTCGCGGCGACCTCCATGGGAGGTATCAGGGCTACCACATGGGGGATGAGGGCGGGAAAGCGAAGCTGGACGATTCGGACCACCGCGGGGCAGGCGCTCGAGATGAGCGGGAGGGGCGAGTCGCCGTCCCGAAGCTCGGCGAGAAGGGCCTCCGTGGCTCCGGCGATCAGCTCGATGGCTTCGGAGACTTCGAAAACTTCGTCGAAGCCGAGTTCGATGAGACCGGCCAGGATCCCGTCGACGCTCTGCGCCTCGTCGAACTGGCCGTACAGGGCGGGCGCCGGGATCGCCACCGTGCGGCGATAGCCTTCGATCATCGAAAGACAGTCGGACACGGCCGTCTTCGCTCCGCGCGGACAGACGCGAACGCATTCGCCGCAGTCTATGCAGCGTTCCGGATCGATGAAGGCCAAGCCCCGCTCGACGAATATGGCCTCGGTCGGACAGCTCTCGACGCACAGCGAGCATCCCGCGCACTTCTCGGGTTCCAGCCTGACGGCATGGAAGGAAAGATCGGGGGCTGCGGCGCCGGAGTTCTTCGGTTGGTTCGTGGACATCAAGACTATGCCATCTCCCGCACGCCGCCAGAGCGCAGCCCCGCTTCATAGAGCCTGCCGCAGACAGAGGAGACCTCGAGATCGGGCCGTTCCCCGCCGACGACCAGCCGCGCATCGAGTACTTCTTGAAGCTGCCGAAGAGTCATGGTGTTCGTCGACTGTAGCACGAAGGCTCGCCAACCTCAAGCGCCGCTTTCTCTAAAGTGATTCCCTGCCATTCCGATACTCTGATCGTAGGAATTCCACGCCGATGCGCAACGTTCGCTGAGGCAGGGAGGCCCTATTCGTCGACTCGGGCGGATGGAGTCGCGGGGGAACGTACGCAGAACCGGCGCCTAATGCAGCCGGCAAGGAAGCCGAGACGGCCATTGTGCCGCCCTTAGCCCGGAAAGGAGTAAGGCCATGATCATTAATCACAATCTCAGCGCCATGTTCGCGGAGCGTTCGCTCCAGAACACCAATCAAGCCATCGACAAGGATATGGAGAAACTGTCTTCGGGGATGCGGATCAACCGCGCGGGGGACGACGCCTCAGGGCTCGCCGTTTCCGAGAAGATGCGGTCGCAGATTCGCGGTCTCCAGCGGGCGTCGAAGAACGCGCAGGACGGCATCTCGTTCATTCAGGTGACGGAAGGCTACCTCCAGGAGTCGCAGGACATAGTGCAGCGGCTTCGCGAGCTCGCGGTGCAGTCGTCCAACGGCGTCTACACGAGCGAGGACCGGATGATGATCCAGGTCGAGACCAGCCAGCTCGTCAGCGAAATAGACCGGATAGCCAGCCACGCGCAGTTCAACGGGCTCAACCTTCTGACGGGCAGATTCGCCCGCCAGGGGGCGACGAACGTCGTGACCGGGTCCATGTGGTTCCAAGTCGGGGCCAACATGGATCAGAGAGTCCAGGTCTTCGTGGGAACCATGACAGCCAAGGCCCTCGGCGTGAGGAACATCGGCGACAACTCGATCATCTCGCTCGAGACGCCCGACGGCTCCAATCGCGCCATCGGCACTCTCGACGAAGCGCTCAAGCGGATCAGCAAGGAACGCGCCAATCTCGGCGCCTACCAGAACCGCCTCGAGTACGCGATCCGCGGTCTGGATGTCGGCGCAGAGAACATGCAAGCCGCCGAAAGCCGCATTCGAGACACCGATATGGCCAAGGAAATGGTCGCCTACACGAAGAACCGGGTGCTCGCGCAGGCCGGAAACGCGATGCTCGCCCAGGCGAATCAGAAGACTCAAGACGTGATGGCGCTCCTCCGTTAATCTCCCGTCCGACGACGAAGAAGAGCGGTGCGGCGAAAGTCGCGCCGCTCTTTTTTTTGGCATTGTCCACGGCGAACGGCGCGCTTATAATCCCCTCGATGGACGCGCTCAACAAAGAGAAGAAGCACGAGCTGATACGGCGCGTCTTCCCGGATCTCCGCTACGGGGGCGACCCCGATATCGAGCGGTACTTCGAGCTTCGCCGGGATCGCCGCCTGGCCGATGCGCTGTCCGTATACAACGGCAGCCTCCGCGCCCGCTATCCCGACGACGCCTCCCGCGTCACGCTGCTTCGCCTGTACCGTGAGGGCGACCCGCGCTACGCGAGCTACCAGGAAGGCCTCATCCTCGAGCTGGCCGGCAAACTCGCGCAGAGGATAGCGTCCAACATCGACCTCGTCGTCGCCCCGCTGGAGCGAGCCGATCTGTCGAACGCCTTCACCGCGCTCAAGGCCGTGGAGTCCGTGCTGGCCCGCTTCGGCGGCGATTCCGAGGCCGCGCTCTCCCAGCTCACCCGCTACGAGGAATTCTCCCGGATACTGGACCATCGCAGCCTGCTGTCGCACCGCGCCCTCGAACTGGTGCGCGAATACGACGCCGTAGCCCGCGCCGACTCCCCGGCGGACTACGACTTCATCGCGCGGAGCGAGGCGATCGAACGTCGCAGGCGCGCGGGCGGAGCGCGGCCGAGCGCGGCCGCTCCCGACGAGCGCTACGACTTCGTGGACATGAGCCGGAAGAGGGAAGAGGGCCGCAAGGCGAGAGAAGGCGCGCGAACCACCTACTTCGATCCTGCCAGAATCAAGTTCACGGCCGAGGACCGCGCCCGCGTGGAAATTCCCTCCACCATCCGCCGCCGCGAAGACAAGGTGCTCCTGTTCTGCGCCAAGTACTGGAACCAGGCGCGGGACCCGGCCTTCGATCGGCTCGTCTTCCTCTATTCGCGGAAGTACGGCAGCAACCATTACGAGATTTTCCGCGCCGTCAAGCTCGGCCGCCAGCGCGGCGCCAGCGACGACGAAATCCTGAGCGCCGTCTCGGGCATCCTGACCACCAGTTACGACTATTCCGTCTCGGGCGACCTCTACATGCAGGTCATGTGGCGCCGCCTGCGCAAGCGCATGGAGGCTCGCGCCACCGAGCACCGCCTGGCCGCGCCCGGCCCCGAATCGCGCGTGCGCGCGGCCCACGCCGAGCGCCGCAAGGTCCTGGGCTCGGGCGGCACGGAGAGCCGCGTGAGGCAGGAAAGCCCTTCCGGCGCGGAAAGTCGGCCGAGAAAAACCGAGCCGCCCCAGCGGTCCGCGCCGGCGGTTCGGCCGATCGCCTCGCCGCCTGCGCCGGAGCCTCGCGCCTCGGTTCACGGAGCGCGCGCGTCGGCTCCCGAAAATCGCGTCCCGGCTCCCACGCCGGGCTTCGCTGCGCGAGCTCCGGATTTCGCCCTCAGGGACGCCTCGGCCAGAGCCGAGCCGCCGGCCGAGCCCCGCTCCCGCGGCCCGGCCGGCGGGAGCGGACTGAGGACCACGCTGCCTACTGCGCCGGCGCCCGAGCGAAGGACCCCGGCTAGTCCTTCTCCGGTGCCCGTACGGAGGGCGCCGCCCTCGCCTTCTCCCGCGCCCGAACGAAAAGTCGCCCTTTCGCCCAGCTCGGCCCCGGAAAGGCGAGTGCCGGCAGCTCGGAGCGACCCGCCCGAACGCCGGGCGAGTTTCGGGGAAAGGGCCGCAGCACAGCCGGCAGCCGCCTCGCCATCAGCCGTCGGCCTCGCGGCCCTCGGCATCGCGGCCGCAGGTACCGACAGCGCGAGCGCCGCCCCTGTCGGGCGCGGCGCGGCCGGCTCCCGACACGGGCGGGCGCTGCCCTCCGCAGCCGCGGCGAGCCAAGCCGGGAAGGCAGCGCCGGGCCCGCGAGGGGAGCCCGCGCGAGCCGCGCCCGCCCTGACCAAGGCGGCGAAGGCCAGCGGTTCGCGCCTGCTCGCGGCCGCCCCGGCCGCCCCGGAACCGGTGCCGCGCATCGAAAGCCGCGGCGGCTCCATTTCGGACAGAATACGCGCGCTCTCCGGCAAGGCCTACGATGTCTATCGCGAGATATTCCTGGAGAACGTGCGGACCCACATCCATCGCCACCTCCTCGCCCATCAGACGAGAAGCCACGGACTCTTCGACACGGCGGCGAACGACGCGGAAGATCAGGTCTACGCCTTCATGGCCGCCCACTACGACGACCCCTTCATGGACTGGGAGCGCTCGGCCGAGCGCGGCGCCGTCGAATCCTTCGGCTTCGAGCTGCCTTCGCTCGACCCCGTCATCGAGGCCTGCTTCAGACGGCTTTGAGACCCTTGCCGTGAAAATCGCCGGTCCCGCTCGGCGGCGACCGACGCCGATTCCGGCCGAAACCTGACGATATCCCTCGGCTCGGCCGACGCGGCCTTGCCTCTCGGGGAAGAAAAAAGATATATTTTTCATCTTCACGCGAAAATCGCGAGAGGAGAAGCCGTCTGTCGGCGTTCGCATCCGTCGCCCAAAGGAACCATGAATGACCGTAACCAAGGATCGAGTTGTCAGCATCGACTACAATCTCAAGGACGCCGAGGGAGAGCTCATAGACTCATCCCCGAGCGGAGAGCCGCTCGTATACCTCCACGGGAACAGCAATATAATCAAGGGTCTCGAGAAGCATCTCGAGGGGAAGTCGGCCGGAGATCAGGTAGACTGCGTCATTCCCCCGGCCGAAGGCTACGGGGAGCGCGACGAGAGCCTCGTCTTCAAGGTCGACAAGAGCGAGTTCGGGCCCGACGCCGAGGTGGATGTCGGCATGCAGTTCGAAGCCCACGGCGAGGACGGCACCCAGATCGTGACCGTCGTCGGCGTCGAGAAAAGCGAAGTCACCATCGACGCCAACCACCCGCTCGCCGGCGAGGAACTGCATTTCTCCGTCAAGGTAGTCGAGGTCCGCGAGGCCACCGCCGAGGAAATCCAGCACGGACACATCCATGACGCCGGGGGCTGCGACGACTGCGGCTGCGAAGACGGCGATTGCGAAGACGGGAGCTGCGGTTGCGAAGGCGGAAGCTGCGGCTGCGAGGACTGACGCAGCCGGACTCCTGACATGCGTCTTCGCCCCCTCGATGCGGCGGCGGTGCTGCTCGCCGTCGCCGCGACAAGCCTGGCGGCGCGCTGGGCCTAGGCGCCGTGGCGTCGAACGCCGTGCAGCTCGGCCTGGCCCGGTTCCTCGTGTCCGGCGAGGCCGCCAGGCCCGTCGCCCCTCTTTCTCTCGCCATCCTTCTCGCATCGATCGGCCTAGGCAAGGCCAGCATCCTGCCCGGCATTCGGCTGCCCGGGCGCTTCGGCTCGATTGTCGCTTCGGCCTTCGTCTAGTATGATAAAATCGATGAGTATTCCGGTATGGTACGCCCCTCGACCCTGTTCGAGGATCCAGATACGCTCATGCTCAGGGTTTCCGACGACCAAGCCGTCGTCGCCCCGGGTCCGCGGCGAGCGCATCTACCGAGCAGAATCGCCATCCTCGCCGCCCTGACCGCCCTCGCCTACACTGCTTTGATTCTCGCCCGGTTTTGGAGGTAGTATCGTGAAGCTCAGGACCAAACTGGTCGCCCTCACCCTCGTCCCCTTGGCCATCGCGCTAGCCCTCGGCTCCCTGTTTCTCGTGCAGCAATCGCGGGACTTCAGCGAGACCGGCGCCACGCTCGCCAATCTCGGCTATCTCCGGGCGGCCAGCGCCTTCATCAGCGCCATCCAGGTGGAACGCGGGACGGCCAACCTCATACTCTCCGGCGGCGCCGATCCCGGCCAGCTGGACTCCCAGGTCAGTCGGACCGACGACGCCGAGAAAGCTTGGCGCAAGGCGCTCGCGGGCGCCAAGCTGCCGAAGACCTCGATCGATACGGTAGAGCAGGCCATGACCTCCTTCAAGAGCTTCAGGTCGGACATCAAGAGTAAAAACGCCGATTCGAAGGCCGCCTTCGCCGCCTATTCGACCACGATCGACAGGCTGCTCGACTCCTGCGAGATGGCGGCCTCGACCGCGGTCTCCAGCTCGATGCACCGGCTCTTCGGACTGGTCATCCTGGAGGAGGCGAAGGAGCAGACGGGAGTGCTCCGAGGACTGCTTTCGAGCTACGTCGCGGCGAGAAAGCCGATCGACGACGCGAGCGTTCTCGGCCTGACCAGCGACTACGGCGCCATTTCGGCGCTGCTGGACTCGCCGGCCCTCGCGCTCGATCCGGAAGACGCCCAAGCCCGCGACGCCATACTGCAGTCGCCGGAATACTCTTCCCTGGGATCGGACCTTCTCGACGCGGTGAAGAATGCCGGAACCGGGCGCTTCTCCCGCGGCGGCACGGACGTCTTCGGCGCGGGCACGGCGGTCATAGGAAAGATCCAGGAAATCATATCGGACGAGCAGACCACCATCGGTTCCGATCTGACGGCGAGCCTCTCCGCCCTCCGCGCCTCCTTCATCACCGTGGCGGCGGCCCTCGCCATCGTGCTCTTCGGCATCATGGCGGCGGCCATCGTCGTGATGCGCTCGGTCCTGCTGCGGATCGGGACGTTATCCTCGGCCTTCCGGGATATCGCCGCCGGGGAGGGCGATCTGACCAAGACCGTCGACGCGCGTTCGGGCGACGAGCTCGGAAGCCTCGCCCTCGACTTCAACGCCTTCGCCGGCGCGTTGCGCGAACTCGTCGATCACGTCAAGGCCGAGGTCAAGACTTTGTCGAACGGGACCGAGGAACTCGCCGCGAACATGACCCAGACGGCGAGCGCGGTGCAGGAGATAGCCGCGACCATCGATTCGATCAAGCAGCAGGGCCTCAATCAGAGCGCTTCGGTCACCGAGTCATCCGCGACGATCGAGGAGATCACCAAGAGAATCGCCACGCTGGGCCGGGCGATCGAGCGGCAGGCCGAGAACATCGCCGTCTCGGGCTCGTCGATCGAAGAGATGGTCGCCAACGTGCAATCGGTCACCGCCAATATCGAGCGCATGGGCGCCTACTACCAGCGCCTCGAGTCGAGCTCGGGCGACGGGCGCGAGGCGATCGTCCGCGTCGCGGCCCAGGCCAAGGACATCGTCGATCAGTCCGAGAACCTGCAGGAGGCGAATGCGCTCATCGCGGGCATAGCCGCGCGCACGAACCTTCTCGCCATGAACGCGGCGATCGAGGCAGCCCATGCCGGCGACGCCGGCAAAGGCTTCGCCGTAGTCGCCGACGAGATCCGGAAGCTGGCCGAGAACGCCGCGGCCCAGTCCAAGACCGTGGCCCGCAACATCGGCTCGATCCGCAAGGTCATCGCCGCCGTGGTCGAGTCCTCCCAGGATGCCGAGCGGACCTTCCAGGACATCGTCGAGCAGATCGGCGTGCTCTCGCGGCTCGAGGAAGAGGTCAAGTACGCCATGCAGGAGCAGAGTTCGGGCTCGGCCCAGATCCTCGATTCGCTGTCGAAGATGAACGAAGTGACGAGCGAGGTGCGCTCCGAGTCATCGTTCATGAACGAAGGCGGCGCGACCGTGCTCGAGGAGATGCGGCGGCTCATCCGGCTCACGGCGGAACTGGAGAACGGACTCAACGAAATGGCCGCGGGCGCCACGCAGATCCGCGAGGCCGCCGCGGCCACGAGCGAGCTGACCCTGCGGGCGGCCCAGTCGGTCAAGAACCTGGGCGCCGAAACCGAGAAGTTCAAGACCTGAGATAACGGTCGCCCCTCGGGGAGCGGCCGCGGATGGCGGCCCCGCCGGGGCGCTCCCTCAGATCGTGAACTTGTCGGTGGCTTCCTTGACCTCGGCGATGAGGGCCGAGTTCTTCGAACTCAGCTCGATGGTCTGGGCGATGGCGTCGTTGATTTCCTTCGTTCCGCGGGTGACTTCCTCGTTGTTCTGGACGACGACGGTATTGACGTTGCGCAGGCGCTCCACCTGCTCGAGGATGGCCTGATTGCCCACGGCCATCTCCTCCGAGCCGCGGCCGATCTCGCGCGTTATGTCCTTGAGCCTCACCAGGCCTTCGAGGACGTGGCGGCCGCCCTCGCGCTGCTCCGACATCGCCGCGCCGATCGTGCTCACCGCCTCTCCCAGCGCCCCCGATTTTTCCAATATCGAAGCGAACGAGGTCACGGCCGAGGAAGACGCGCTGCGGACCGACTCGATGGCCTGCGACACCCGCTCCAGATCCCCGGTGATGTCCCTGCCCTGCGAAGTGGATTGCTCGGCGAGCTTGCGGATCTCGTCGGCGACGACGGCGAAGCCCTTGCCCGCATCGCCCGCGTGGGCTGCCTCGATGGCGGCGTTCATCGCGAGCAGGTTCGTCCGGTCGGCTATCTCGGTGACGAGCCTGGCCGCCTCGTTGAGGTTCTCGGAATAGCGGACGATCGCGGCCACAGCCTCCCCGACCTCGTCGATGCGGGTCTTGCCTTCCGTTCCCTCGGCGGCGAGGCGCGCGGAGGCCCTCGCGGAAGCCTCCGCGATCGAGGCCACGGATTCCACGTTCGCTATCATCTCCTCGACCGAGGCCGAGGATTCGGCGATCACGGACGACTGGCTGGAGATCATGGTCGACAGAGCGTCCACCGAGCGGGCCAGCTGCTCGATCGCGGCAGAGACTTCCCTCACCGCCGCCGATTGCTCGTCGAACTGCCCCTTCGTGTTGCCGATGTTGCTGTTGATCTGGATGACGGCGGCGCCCGTCTCTTCCATGGTGGCGGACAGGCCCTGTCCCGTCCGCTCGAGTTCGGCGAGGCGCTCCTTGATGATGCCGACCAGGCAGCGCAGATCGACCACGAGCCCGTCGACGCAGGCGGAAATCTCCCCGAGCTCGCCGCCGAACTTCTCTCCGGCTTCGACCGTGAAGTCGCCCGAGCCGACCTTGGAGACGGTCCGGACGACGCTCGTCAGCGGCCTGGCTATCGAGCGGACGGTGAGGAGCACGAAGGCGAGCACGAAGAGAAGCATGGCGATCGACACGACGGTGACCACGCTCGCCGCCTGCGCGGCGGCGTCCCGGCCCTGGGCTGCCGCGTTCTGCGCAATCTCCTTGGCCTTGCTGTTCAAGTATACGAGATTGGCCGACAGAGCGTCGAAGCGGAGGGCCGCGACCTGGAAGAGATCGCTGGCGTCGGCCTCACCAGCCTGCATGGCGGAGGAGGCCTTGGTGGCGGCATCGGTGAAGACGCCGTACGCTTTCCGGATATCGGCGAACATCGAGGTCACGTCCGCGTCGGCCTGGAGCGAGGTGAGGTTGTCGAGCGAGACCTTCGAGGACTTGAGCGCATCGACGAAGGTGGCGTCGGCCCCCGCGAGCTCGTCCGAGCGTCGGAGCAATGCGGTTTCGACGCGATAGAGCGCGATCCAGGCCGTATAGGCCCGCTCCTCGAAATCGGTGTTCGCGAGGAGGAGGGCGGAGTTGGACGCCTGCAGGCGGACCGTGCCCGAGAGGCCGTTCAGCGAGCCCCAGGCGATGTAGAGATTGACCGCCATGCCCGCGGCGACCACGATCGAGATCACAATGAGCTTGGCCAATATGCTCATGTTGGAGAAGATGCGCAGTTTCATCGGAACTCCTGGTCGCGCATATATGTTCGCGAGAGAAGCGCTCTGACAAGGTGAGCCACGTGCAAAATGCGGAGGCATCCTGCAGGTGCCACCCAACCCTCGGTGCTAAAAAGGCAAGGCCTGTCTTAACACTACCATATTTCCGGAACGATGGGACTCCTGCAAAATGCAGCTGCATTTTGCAGGAACCACCTAAACTTGCGGTGCATGTAGTATTGCACAGCCCCGCTAAAAGTCAAGTTTTCGTCATGACAATATTGACGAGTTTGTCCTTCACGACGATCACCTTCGCCACGGCCGCGCCTTCGGTCCATTCCTTGACCTTGGGGCGGGCGAGCGCCGTAGCCTGCAGCTCCGGCTCGGCCGTCCCCGCGGGGGCCACGAACCGGTCCCGGATCTTGCCGTTCACCTGGACCACGATCTCCTTCTCCTCGTCCGCGCAGAGCGCCTCGTCGAAGCTCGGCCAGGTCTCGCGGGCGAGCGTGCGTGCCGGACCGCCCTTGTCCAGCCGCTCCCAGAGCTCCTCCGCCAGATGCGGGGCGTAGGGCGCGAGGAGGAGGACGAAGGGCTCCCACAGGGCGCGCGGCAGCGTCTCCAGCCTCCCGAGTTCGTTCGCGTAGATCATCATCGCGGAGATCGCGGTGTTGAAGTTCAGGGTGGCCGTGTCGCCGGTCACTTTCTTGATCGTCTTGTGCAGGAGCTTGAGCTGCTCCGCCGCCGGCGCCACGGAGGCCGCGTCGCCGCCGGAGCGCTCGCCCAGGGCCCAGACCTTTTCGAGGAAACGGCTCACGCCGACGAGGCCCGAGGTGGCCCAGGGCTTGGAGACCTCGAGCGGTCCCATGAACATCTCGTACACCCGCATCGAGTCGGCGCCGAACTCGCGGACGATCTCGTCGGGATTGACGACGTTGCCGCGCGACTTGGACATCTTCTGGTTGTCGTCGCCGAGGATCATGCCCTGGTTGACGAGGCGCATGAAGGGCTCCGGCGTATTGACGAAGCCGAGGTCGAAGAGGACCTTGTGCCAGAAGCGCGAATAGAGCAGGTGGAGCACCGCATGCTCGGCGCCGCCCACGTACAGGCTCACGGGCATCCAGTACTCGATGCTCTCCTTCGAGGCGAAGGCCGCGTCGTTCCTGGGGTCGAGATACCGCAGGTAGTACCAGCAGGAGCCTGCCCACTGGGGCATGGTGTTCGTCTCCCGCTTGGCGGGGCCGCCGCACTTCGGGCAGGTGGTGTCCACCCACTCGGGGACCTTCGCGAGCGGCGATTCGCCGGTGCCCGTGGGCGCATAACTCTTCACCTCGGGCAGGAGGAGGGGAAGCTCCGACTCGGGCAGGGGGACGATGCCGCACGATGGGCAGTGGACGACGGGAATGGGCTCGCCCCAGTAGCGCTGCCGGCTGAAAAGCCAGTCGCGGAGCTTGTAGTTGACCGCCCGCTTGCCTATGCCGCGCTCCTCGAGCCAGGCTGCGATCGCCCGCTTGAAGTCCGCGGTGACCATGCCGGTGAAGTCCCCGGAGTTGACGGCCACGCCCTCCTCCGTGAAGCACTCGTCGGGGTCGCCGCAGGTGCCGATCTTGGCCTCGGGGCTGCCTTCCTTCGCCACGACCTGGAGGATGGGCAGGCCGAAGACCTTGGCGAAGGCCCAGTCCCGCTCGTCGTGGGCCGGGACGGCCATGATCGCTCCGGTGCCGTAGGATATGAGCACATAGTCCGAGATCCAGACGGGAATGCGCCGCCCGTTGACGGGGTTGATCGCGTAGGCGCCGGTGAACACGCCGGTCTTTTCCTTGGCCAGGTCGGTCCGCTCGAGATCGCTCTTGCCGGCGGCCGCCTCGACATAGGCCTCGACCGCCTGGTGCCGCTCTTGCGTCGTGATGGCGTGGACGAGCGGATGCTCGGGGGCGAGCACCATGTAGGTGACCCCGAACAGGGTGTCCGGCCGCGTGGTGAAGATCTCCATCGTCTCGGTCCTGCCCTCGATCCCGAAGACGACGCTCGCCCCCTCGCTGCGGCCGATCCAGTTGCGCTGCATGAGCTTGACGGCCTCGGGCCACTCGACCAGGTCCAGGTCGGAGAGCAGGCGGTCGGCGTAGGCCGTGATCTTGAGCACCCACTGCCTGATGCGCTTGCGCGTGACCTTGGTGCCGCAGCGGTCGCAGGCGCCGTCCTTCACTTCCTCGTTGGCGAGCCCGGTCTTGCAGGAGGGGCACCAGTTGATGGGCATGTCCGACTCGTAGGCGAGGCCGCGCTCGAAGAGCTTGAGGAAGATCCACTGGGTCCACTTGTAGTAGTCGCTCTCGCAGGTGGCGATCTCCCGGTCCCAGTCGTACGAGAAGCCCAGCGACTTGATCTGGCCGCGGAAGCGGTCGATGCTCGCGTGCGTGGTGACCGAAGGATGGGTGCCCGTCTTGATCGCGTGATTCTCGGCCGGCAGGCCGAAGGCGTCGAAGCCCATGGGGTGGAGCACGTTGTAGCCGTTCATCCTGAGGTAGCGGCAATAGATGTCCGTGGCGGTGTAGCCCTCGGGGTGGCCGACATGGAGGCCGTCGCCCGAGGGATAGGGGAACATGTCGAGCACGTAGCGCCGCTTCTCGCGCGGCACCGCGGGATCCTCGGTCGACTTGAAGGTCTTGTCCCGCTCCCAGCGTTGCTGCCACTTCTGCTCTATCTCGCGGAATGGATACTTGGCCATGAAGATGCTCCCCCGGACTTTCGATGCGGACGATTGTTCGATGCCGCTCGCGGCGAAGTCATTGTAGCGGAGCGAAGGCGCGCCGTTCAAGCTTGCCGGAAGGGGCTTCGCGGGCTGAGGCCCGGAGCCGCGGCGCGGAGGAGGGAGCCAGGGCGGCTCCTTCCCCGGGTCGGGGAAAAAGGCCGTCCCAGAGCCCTGCCGGGCCTCGGGACGGCCAACGCGCCGCGAGGCGGCGCGTTTCAGTCCAGGATGCAGGCCGAGAAGTGCCCCGGCGCGACCTCCTTGAGCGGAGGCCGCCCCTCCGAGCAGGCCGGCATGGCGAAGCGGCAGCGCGGATGGAAGTGACAGCCCGAGGGCGGCCGGATCGCGCTCGGAATTTCGCCGGCGGGGAGATCCCGCTCCTTCGACACCCGCGGATCGGGCACGGGCACCGCGTCGAGGAGGGCCTTCGTGTAGGGATGGTGCGGGTGGGAGAACAGTTCGTCCTTCGCCGTGATCTCGACGATCCGCCCCAGGTACATGATGGCGATCCGGTCGCAGAGGTATTTGGCCGTGGCCAGATCGTGCGTGATGAAGAGATAGGTGAGGCCCATCTCCTCCTTCAGGTCGCGCATGAGCTGCATGATGAGCGCGCGCACCGAGACGTCGGCCATGGCGATGGGTTCGTCGGCCACGAGGAAATCGGGCCGGGTCACCAGGGCGCGCGCCAGGACCACTCGCTGGCTCTGCCCGCCCGACAGCTGATGCGGGTATTTCCGGTACAGGTATTCCGCCGGCGCGAGGCCCACCTTGTTCATGATGTCGAGCACCATGCCCGGCCGCTCGCGCCTCGAGCCCATCTTATGGATGAGCAGCGGGTGGCCGATGGCCTCTCCCACGCTCATGCGGGGGCTCAGCGAGCTCACCGGGTCCTGGAAGACTATCTGCATTTTCTCCCGCAGGGCCTCGAACTCGCGCGTGGAGTAGGTCGTGATATCGTCGCCGCGGTAGTCGACGCGGCCCGAAGTCAGCTCGATTAGGCGTATGAGCAGGCGGCCGGTCGTGGACTTTCCGGAACCGCTTTCCCCCGCCAGCCCGAGCACCTCGCCCTCGGCTATGTCGAAGCTCACGTCGTCGACGGCGTGCACGGCCAGGCGCTTCTTCGTGAACGAATCGACGAGGTTGCCTTTGACGGGGAAGTTCTTCACCAGATGCTCTGCCCGAATAAGCGTCGCCATGTCACACTCCCCCTTCATAGAGCCAGCACGCGGTCTGTCGCCCGCCGTAGTCCTTGAGCGGCGGCACCCGCGAACGGCAGATGTCCATCGCCTTGGGGCAGCGCGGCGCGAAAGGACAGGACTTCGGCTCGCCCACCAGGTCGGGCGGGCTTCCCGGCATGGCGTTCAGCTCTTTCTGCTCGAGCAGGATGTTGGGCACGCAGTTCATGAGCCCCTGCGTGTACGGATGCAGCGGCTTCTCGAAGATCTGGTTCACCGTCGCCAGCTCGACCAGCCTCCCGCCGTACATCACGGCGATGCGGTCGGCCATCTGCGCCACCAAGCCCAGGTTGTGCGAAATCAGCACGACCGTGAGGCTGTACAGCTCGTGCAGCCGGATGAGCAGCTCGGTGAAGCCGGCCTCGACGATGACGTCGAGGGCCGTGGTAGGTTCGTCGGCGAGGAGGATGTCCGGGTGGAGGATGAGGGCCAGGCCGATCATTATCCGCTGCCGCATGCCGCCCGAAAGCTGGTAGGGGTACTCCTTGAGCCTGTTCCCCTCGATGCCCAGATCGGACAGGATCTTCTTCGCCCGCTCGATGCATTCCGCCACGCCCGTATGGGGCTCGTGCACCTGTATGGCCTCGATGAAATGCCGCTCGACCGACATGAGCGGATCGAGCGAAGTCAGCGGATTCTGGAAGATCATGGCTATGTTGCGCCCGCGCATATCCAGAAGCGCGCGATCGTCCATGCCGAGGATATCGGTACCCTTGTACAGGATGCTTCCCGAGCTGATCCTCCCCGGCGGCTTCATGAGTTTCAGTATGGACAGGCCGAGAGTGGACTTGCCGCAGCCCGACTCGCCGACTATCCCGAGCACCTCGCCCTTGTAGAGCGACAAGGTCACGTCCTGCACGGCGTGCACGGTGCCGATGGAGATTGGATAGATGATGGACAGGTCCCGGATATCCAGGATCGGTTCGTTCGCGGAATCGGGCATCTTTAGTACTCCTGCAGCCGCGGGTTGAGTATCTCGGAGAGGCCCTCGCCGAGCATCGTGAATCCGAGCGCCAAAAGCATGATCATGAGGCCGGGATAGGTGATCATCCACCAGACCCCGGAGGGCAGGAACTTCTTGCCCATGGAGAGGTCCATGCCCCAATCGGGCATGCCCGCGGGGAGCCCGAGGCCGATATACGACAGCGCCGCCTCGGTCATGATCGCGTCGGCGATGTTGAGCGAGAAGACGACGACCACGGTGGCGATGACGTTCGGGAAGATGTACTTCGCGAGCACCGTGGGCCTGCGGGCGCCGATCGCGTGGGCCGCCTCGACGTAGAGCTCCTGCTTGATCGAGAGCGTCTGCCCTCGGACTAGCCGGAAGTAGGTCGGCACGTAGACGACCGCCACCGCCACCGTGATGTTGATGACGCCCGGCCCGAGCATCGCGGCGAAGGCGATGGCGAGGATGAGGCCGGGGAAGGAGTAGATCGAGTCCATGACGAGCGAGAGCGCCTTGTCGCCCAAGCCGCCCGAGAAGCCCGAGACGAGCCCGAGCGGGATGCCGATCAGGGCCGAGGCGAGCGAGGCCGCTATGGCGACGCCGAGTATGGTGCGCGCCCCGTAGACGATGCGGGACCACACGTCACGGCCGAGGTTGTCGGTGCCCATGAGGTGCGCGGCGCTCGGCGGCTTCATCTGGGGGCCGGCGTTCATGTCCTCCGGCCTGAAATGCGTGAACAGGTGGGGGAAAAGCGTCATGGAAACGATGGCCGCGATCACGACGGCGCCGGCCACGAGGATCCACCATTCTATGCGGTAGCGCTTGGCGGCTGCGGAGAAGCGGCGGATCAGGCCGGCGGCTATCCCCGCGGGCGAGTACTTGGCGGCCCTGATCTCGGGGCCGCTCGATGTTGCGTTCATTGCCTGCCCTCCTAGAGCTGGACCCGCGGGTCTATGATCGCGTAGACGATATCCACGATGAGCGACACCAGGCTCACGAAGAGGGCGTACACGATGATCACCCCCTGCACCGTCGGATAGTCCCTGAGGTAGATGCGCTCGAGGAGGAGCCGCCCCATGCCGGGCCAGGAAAAGGTCGTCTCCGTGAGGATGGCTCCGGCCAGCAGGGCGCTGAACTGGAGTCCCATCATCGTCACGATGGGGATGAGGGCGTTCTTGAGCGCATGCTTGTACACCACCTTGCGCTCGGGCACGCCGCGGGCCCGACTCGCGAGCACGTAGTCCGACTTGAGCACGTCGAGCATGTTGGCCCGCGTCAGCCGCACGAAGACGCCGGACAGGGTGATGCCGAGCGTGAAGGCCGGGAGGACCAGATGCATGAGAACGTCGCCCAGGGCGGTGAAATTGCCTTTCATGAGCGTGTCGAGGACGTAGAATCCCGTCCTATCGAAGTCCGAAGAGATGATCCGGGCTCCGACTCTCCCCGCGATGGGGAAGAGGGGAAGGAACACGCCGAATACCATCTGCAGGATGAGCCCCATCCAGAACACGGGAATGCAGTACACGATGTTGGCGTAGAAGCGGATTCCGAAGTCCTGCGCGGTGCGCCGTTTCCTGGAAGCGCGCACGCCCAGCGGAATGCCGATCCCCAGGGTGACCAGGAGACCGAAAAGAGTGAGCTCGATGGTCGCGGGAAGCCGCTGCGAGATGGGATGGGAAACCCGCTCCACGAAGATCATGGAGTTGCCCAGGTCGCCGTGGGCGAGCTGGCCGAGATAGTCGATGTACTGCTCGAAGATAGGCTTGTTGAGCCCCAGCTCCGCCTTCTTCTGCTGGATGACGTATTCGGGCGCGTGGCCGCCGAGCATGGCCGAGACCGGGTCGCCCGGCATGACCCTCAGGACTACGAAGACCAGGGTCAGGAGCACGAAAAGCATCGGAATGGTCAGGAGCACGCGCATCAGGAAATAGTTGAGAATGCGTCGCATCGGTCCCCTCTTATAGACCGAGCCCTCCCGAGTGGGAGGGCTCGGTCGCGGATCGTGATAACTCCAGGCGCGGCTATTTTACGAAGCGCAGCTGGTCGTAGTTGAAGATGAGGGGCGGCCCGATCTTGACGCCCTCGACGTTCTTCCGGGTGAAGATATAGAGGTTGCCCTGGAAAATCGGGACGGTCAAGGACTCGTCCGGCCACATGGCCTGGATTTCCTTGAAGATCTCGCCGCGGACCTTCGGAGACAGGCTGTGCTGTTCCTTGGTGAAGAGGTCGTCCCACTTCTTGCTCGAGAAGTAGATTCCCTCGCCGGCCGAGGCGTCGGTCTGCGCGAAGGCGGCGGTGTAGTCGTCCGGATCGACGTAGTCGGGGTACCAGCCGAGCAGATAGGCGGGCATCTGCTTGTTGTTGAACTGCTGCTTGTAGGTGGCCCACTCGGCGCTCTTCACGGTGACCTTGACGAGCGGGCAGCGCTCGATCTCCTGCTTGAGGACGTCGCCGAGATTGACTTCGGTGTCGCCGTAGTGGGTGGGCGTGTACCAGAGGTCGAAGGCGAAGGGATTGTCCTTGGTGTAGCCGAGCTTGGAGAGGATCTTCTCCGCGAGCTTCACGTTGCCGTCGCCGAGAGCGGCCTTGAAGTTGTTCTCATGGTAGGCCATGCCCATCGGCACCATCGAGTAGAGGGGCTGTGCCTGGCCGAGGAACACCTTCTGGGTGATCTCGGGCCTGTTGACGAGGGCGCCGATGGCCTGGCGAAGCTCCTTGTTCTTGAAGACGCTCTGCGAGCACTCGAAGCAGAGGAAGCGGATGAAGGGGCTGGCGATCTTGAAGGTGTTGAGCTTGGGATTCTTGGCCAGATCGCTGATGTCGGAGGGATTCAGGGTCTTGTAGGCCAGATCGATCTCGCCCCGCTCGAGCGCGAGCCGCATGGTGGTCGCGTCGTCGAAGTAGCGGATGATGATCCTCTTGATGTGCGGCTGGGGGCCGTAGTAGTCGGGATTGGCGTCGAGCACGACTTCCTCGTCGCGCTTGAAGGAGGTGCACTTGTAGGGTCCGAGACCCACGAGGGCGCCGCCCTTGAGCTCGCTGGGGTTGGTGATGAAGTGGTCGGCCGGGTAGACGTTGGGGCTCAGCGGGAAGTAAGGCGGGTTGCCGGCGACGAGAGCGGGGAAGTAGGGAGTCGGCCCCGTGAGGATGAACTTCACGGTGTAGTCATCGACGACCTGCACTTCCTTGACGAACTGCGTGACGAGCCACGAGGGGTCGCCCTTGAGGGCCATGACGCGGTCTATGGACCACTTGACCGTCTCGGCGGTGAAGGGGGTGCCATCGGTGAATTTGAGTCCGTGGCGCAGATAGAAGGTGTACTCGTCACCTGTCTTGTTGATCGTATAGCGCTCGGCGAGGGCGGGCACGACCTTGTCGGTGCCCGGCTCGTAGGCGAGCAGACCCCGATCGATGTTCTGGAAAATGTCCCAGGTGTGCTGGTCGTAGGCGCTGGCCGGATCCATGACGGTCACCTTGTCGGTGGTGCCGTACACCAGGGTGGACTGGGCCCAGGCCGTGCCCGCACAGAGCAGGGCGAAAGCCAGAGCGATTAAAGTAAAACGACGTTTCATAAAGCCTCCTCATGAAACCGCAAGATTCCCGTCATTATCTTTTCGGATTCCGCGGATGTCAATGTTTTTCTCAGAGTGGCGCGCCGGAAACGCCTATCTTCCCAGGTTTCTTCGATGAGGTTATGATATGAAGAGTCTTATCCGGTCGGAGGACCTGTGAGGATTCTCCCGAAGCGTTTCTTCGACGAATTTTTCCTTTATTCGAGTCAATTCGTCGTCTTTTTCATCCTGATGCTCCTGATCACGCCGGCGACGGACTCGCTCAGACCGGCGGCACTCCTCATCGTGGTCGGGTTTCTCGTCATCCAGATACTCCTTCTGGTCGGCCAGGGCAACAAACCCGTCCTCCGCGTGCTGTTTTCCTTCATCACGCCGGCCGGCTACACCCTCGTCAGGACCATCACGGGCAGCTTCCTCCCCTACGACATGGCCAATCTCCTGCTCTGGGCCGCCGCTCTCTATGTCGGACTCTTTCAGGCCGTCGCTCTCGGAGCCCGGAGCCGCAGCGTCAAGCAGCTGGCGGAGACCTTCCTGGCCATCGGGGCCGTGCTCGTCTTCGTCTTCTTCTATTTCTATCTCGACCTCCACCTCAGCCTTTCGCGGCGCCTCGCCGCGGGCGCGATCAGCGCGGCGAAGTATCGCGCGGCCCTCGACATCCGCGCCTTCCTCCCCGCCTTCATCGCCTTCCTCGAATCGCCGCAGAACGGCTTCATGGTCTTCGGTGCGGCCACCTTCGGCATCATGCTGCTCGTGAGCAAGGTGAAGGCGGTCAACCTGCGGTCGCGGATGGAACGGCTCTTCAACGCCATACGTCTCGACGAGAGCAGCCTTCCCGAGCACGCGGAGGGCCAGCAGGCCATCGTCACCGTGCTTTCCGCCGACATCCGGGACTTCACGGGCATAGCCGAGCGGGTGAGCCCCGACCGGGCCGTGGCGATCCTGAATCGCTACTACTCGCTCTGGGCCCTGGCCGCCGACAAGCATGCGGGCAGGGTGGCCGGCATAGTCGGCGACTCCGTTCTCATCGTGTTCGGACTCCTGGGCGAGAAGGACGCGGCCGAGCGGGCGCTGGCCTGCGCCGACGATTTCACCAAAGCGCTGCCGGGGCTCCGCGACGATCTGCAGTCGGCCTCCCTGCCGGCGCCCCAGGAGGTCAGCATCGGCATACACTCGGGCCCCATAGTGGCGGGAGAGCTCGGCATCCAGGGCTCGAGGCGCCTCGGCGTGTTCGGCGACGCCGTGTCCGTGGCGGCGCGGCTCGATTCGCTGTGCAGGGAGTTCAAGCAGGAGCTGATCGTCTCGCAGCCGGTGTTCCGGCAACTCGGCCTCGACAGCCAGGCCCGGCTCGTCCGGATAGGAGAGGTGCTCCTGCGCAACAGCACCCAGCCGGTGCCGGTCTACGGGCACAAATAAGGCGGCGAGCCTGACGATTCGGACAGTACGCTAGACTCCGAGGGCGTGGCGCTTGACCTTCTTGGTCGTCGTCTCCTCCATCCGCTGCCTGAGCACCGTCACCTTGGCGATCTTCTGGTAGGGCAGGAGCTTCTGGTTGACTTCGTCGACGATGTGCCGCAGCCGGGCTTCGGCCGCGCTCCAGTCGACGGCGGCAGGCGCCGAGGTGCCGGCCGCGCCGGCCGCCTTCAGGAGAAATCGCTCGGCGCTCGGATACAGAAGAGCCTCGATCCCCTCGCTCTTCATCTTCGCATCCTCGAGATAGCCGCGCACGAGAACCTGCTCGACCTCGTCGTAGAGCTGGAACCGGTTTTCGATCTCCTCGGGGAAGACGTTCTTGCCGCCCTCGGTGACGATGAGGTTCTTGGCCCGGCCGGTCAGGTACACGTAGTCGCGTTCGTCCAGATAGCCCAGGTCTCCGGTCTTGAACCAGCCGTCCTCGGTGAACACCTCGGCCGTCTCCTCGGGCATCTGGTAGTAGCCGGCCATCACCATGGGCCCCTTGACGGCGATCTCCCCGACACCGTTCTCGTCGGGGTCGAGGATCTTCATCTCGACCCTCGGGACGATGCGCCCGACGCTTGTCTCGATGTAGGCGTCGGTGGGATTGAGCGTGATGATCGGCGAGGTCTCGGTGAGGCCGTAGCCCTGGACGAAGTCGATGCCCAGCTGGTTGTACAGCCGGAAGACGCTCGGCGCGAGGGGTCCGCCGCCCGAGATGCAGATGCGTATCGAGGCCAGGCTCGCCTTGTCGAGCAGCGAATGGAACATGCTCTTGCCGGGATTGACGCCGCTCACCTTCTTGATGAAACCCGATAGCGCCATGAGCGTCCGGACGAGGGCGTAGACGAGAAGCCCCTTCTCCCGCACCGCCTTGAGGATGCCCGAGAGCACCTTGTTGAAAAGCAGCGGCACGCCGAGGAACATCGTGATCTTCGCTTCCTTGAGGTCCTTCAGCACCTGCTTTATGACCATGCGCTTGCCGAAGACCACCTCGGCTCCCACCGAGATGGCCTCGATGAAGACGGCGAGCATCGTGTAGGAGTGGTGGATGGGCAGGAGAGCGTAGAAGACGTCCGTGGGATAGACGCGGAGGTTGGCCTGGGACAGATAGCAGTCCGAAACGAGATTCCGGTGCGTGAGCATGACACCCTTGGGCTTCCCCATAGTGCCGCTGGTGAACAGGATGGCGGCCAGCTCGGCCTCGCCCGGCAGCTCGGCCGAGGCCGAAACCGAGGCCGCCGCCGCCTGGAGCGAGTAGATGTAGTTCTCGCGCCCCGAGGCGAGCGAGAAATAGCCCTTGAGGCCGGGGCAGGAGGCGCGGAGCTCGGAGGCCTTCTCCTCGTCGCTGAAAAGGAGCGAGGCTCCGCCCGCCCGCACGAGGTTGCCGATCTCGGCCGCGCTCAGCTGGTAGTCGATGGGCACGACGACCGCCCCGGCGAAAAGCGCGGCCAGGTAGGCCACCGCCCATTCGGGACTGTTCTTGCCCGTGACCGCCACCCTGTCGCCGCGGCCTATCCCGAGGGATCGTATGACCCCGGCCACGCGCTCCACGACGGCGAGGGCCTCGGCGTAGGACAGGCTGACGCGATCGGGCTCGTAGACCGTGAAGCAGGCGCGCTCCGGCAGGCGCTTCGCCGTCAGCGAAAACAGCTCGGGGAGGGTCGGCCATTCGCCGGCGAAAGCGCTGCCGCGGAACTCGTCCAGGAACTTCCAGGGAGGAGGGGCTTCTGTCTTCATATTCACCTCGCATCGCCGATCCTACGATGCGTAGCGGACCGGCCGTGTGGCGAGTATGATACTTTCATGCGACACGTACCCGCAAGTAACCTTGGGCTCGGCGAATATGTTATTCTCTGCGAGGGAAACATGGGAAAGCCTTCTTTCGTCCGAGACGAGATCACTCCGCGCTCGGTCATCGCGGTCCTGGCCTTGTCCTTCGCGCTCGGCGCAGCCTTTCTCATGCTCGCGCTCGGGCTGGCCTCCTGCTCGAGTTCGGTGGTCGGATCGATAGCCCCGGAAGGCGGCGCGGAGCTCACGATCGACCTGGCGATATCTCCCCCGCTGGCCGACAAGCTGCGCCGCCTGTCGCAGACCCAGCCGGGGAAGCCGCTCTTCGACTCCTCCGCCATCAGAAAATCGATCGAAAGCCGAAGCGACCTTCGGCTCGTCTCGCTCTCCGAGCCGAGCCCGGATTCCGTCCGGGCCGTCGTGGCCGTCCCCAGCATCCTGCGGCTCGCCTCTTCGCCCGAGCTCCGCGGTACGAGACTGATCGCCATCGCCAGGGGGCCCGGCTGGCAAGAGCTCCGCGTGCGGCTCGAGCGCGGCCACGCGGCGGCGCTGACCAGGCTTTTCCCCGGCATAGACCCCGACCTCGTAGACTCGCTTTCTCCGCCCGCGCTCGAGACCGATCCGACATCCGTATCCGACTATCGAAGCATGCTCGCGAGCGTGTTCGGCGAGCGCGTCATGCCCGCGCTCGACTCGGCCCGCCTCCGCGTGAGCCTGTCCGCGCCGGCGGAGGTGCTCGATTCGGGCGGAGGCAAGCTCGAGGGGCGCACGCTCGAGGTCTCGGTACCCGCGATAGACGCGCTCGTGCTCGAGAAGCCCATCGAGTTCTGGCTGCGCTGGAAGAGCTGAAATTTGGAAGGCCGCGCTCTCGCGCGGCCTTCCGTTTTAATAAATACCGGGTTTGCCTAAGATTATTTTTACTTGTCTGTTTTTACCTGTTTTTTCTATTGCGGCCGCTCCCTCGGAAGGGCCGCTATTTTTACCTCGGGCTTTTACATCTCGTTGCCGAGTAGCCTTATATAAGCAAAGCTTGTGCCACTGCGATCGTTCTTTGATAAAATTCGACAAATATTTCTATCGCTCAATTGTTTATTATACATGTACTTATATAAAGCAAAGCGAAGAACTGCTTTTTGCCATTCGGAAGCGATACTCTCCGCCCTGTGAATATATTCGCACTAGTGATGAGTAGGCGCGATGAATAGCGTCTCATTGCCTTGTTTGATAAATATTTAGCAAGGCTGTGCCGCGGCGCGTATCTGTGCAGATATTCACACCCCTAGCCCCTCGATATCCTCCGCCGCATCGCCCTTGCCGTCTGCGCCACCGGAGCTCTTGAGCCGCTTATTCAAGGCGGTCCGCGAAAGACCGAGGAGATCCGCCGCGATGCCCTGATTGCCCTTGGCGCGACGCAGGGCCTCGCGGATGAGCTCGTCGCTCGCCTCTCGGATCGTGGGCAGTCTTTCCCAGGACGAGAAGCGGGTCCGGTCGTCGACGGAGACTCTCCGTGCGCCCTGCTCGCGGCCGGTGCTCCGGATCTTGTCGCGGAAGCTCTCGAGCGAAAGCGTATTGCCCTTGCTCCTCGAAACCGCGTCGTAGACCATCGACTCGAGCTCGCGCACGTTGCCGGGGAAATCGTAGGATTCCAGGAGAATCACGAGCTCGTCCGGCACCAGGGGCGCGGTCCTGCGCTCGAGCCGCTCGGCCGCGGAGCGCGCGAAGTGCTCCAGGAGCAGCGGCAGGTCGCCGAGCCGCTCCCGGAGCGGAGGCAGCTCCACCAGGTGCGTCTGGAGCCGGTAGAAGAGGTCCAGCCGAAAGGCGCCCGAGGCGGAAGCTCCGCGCAGATTCTTGTTGGTCGCCGTCACCACCGCGGCGTTCGAGGCCTTGGGCAGGTCGGAGCCGAGGGGGTAGTAGCGCCTGTCGTCTATGAGCCGCAGCAGCTTGACCTGCGAGCCGAAGGAGAGATCGCCTATCTCGTCGAGGAAGAGCGTCCCTCCCTCGGCGCGCTCGATGAGCCCGCCGCGGTCGGCATCCGCCCCGGTGAAGGCGCCGCGCCGGTGCCCGAACAGCGAGTCCGAGAACATCGTGTCGTCGAGCCCCGCTATGTTGAGGCTCACGAGCTTGCCCTTCCGTCCGGAGAGGATGTGGACGGCCTCCGCGACGAGCTCCTTGCCCGTGCCCGACTCGCCGATGACCAGGATCGGCTTGGGCGAGGCGGCGACCGTCTCCACGTACCGCAGCACGCTCAGCATGCGCTCGTCCCTGGTGACGATCTTCGCGAAGGCGGGCGACTCGGGGCGCTTGGCCGAGAGCAGCGTGTTCTTGAGCGCGGAGTAGTCGCTCTGGAGCTCGCGGATGGACAGGGCGTGGCGGATGCTCGCCACGAGCCGCCCCGATTCCGCCGTCTTGGGCACGTAGTCGAAGGCGCCGTTGCGCATGCACTCGATGGCGCTGTCCAGGTCGCTCACCGCCGTGGCGACGATGACGGGTATCTCGGGATGCCGCTCCCTCGTCTCCTGCAGGATGCGCTGCCCCGGCAGGAGAGGCATGAGAAGGTCCAGCACCATCGCGGAGATCTCGCGTTCGGAGACGATGAGCGACACCGATCTGGGATCGTCGCAGAGGATCACGTCGGGGAAGCCCTCGAAGCGCAGCAGGCGTTCCATGCGCTTGAGCACGTCGGGGTCGTCGTCTACGACGAGGATGGGTGGTCGGGCGGTTTCGCTCATTGTTTCAACTCCTCCGCCGGCGCCGCCGCCGGGAATACTACTCGCACCGTGGTGCCGCGGCCGGGCCGCGAGTCGATCTCGATCTCTCCGCCGCTCTCGCGGACTATGCCGAGCGAGACGGGCAGGCCCAGGCCCGTGCCGCCCGAGTCGCGCTTGGTCGTGAAGAAGGGCTCGAAGAGCCTGCCGCGGATGCCGGGGTCTATGCCCGCTCCCTCGTCCCGGCATTCCAGGACGACCGTACCGCGGCCGGGATCGGCGAAGGTGCGCACGGTCACGCCGCGGTCGGGGTTGTCGAGAGACTGGAGCGCGTTCTCGAGGACGTTGACCGCGACTTGAGTTATTTTCTGATAGCTGGCCCTGACCGCCGGCAGGCCGGCGGGAGCTTCCAGCCGGAAGCGCAGAGTCCGGCGCTCGATGAGCGGAGCCAGGAGGCGGGATGCGTAGGCGACCACGGCCGAGAGGTCGACGTCCCCGGGCGGCTCGGACGAGGAGTCGCGGGCGTAGTCCTTGAGGTCCTCGACGATCTTCTTGATCTGGCGGCCCGCCGCGTAGGTGTCGTTCACGAGCTCGGGCAGGTTCTCCAGGAGCTCGGGCGCGCTCCAGCCCCGGATGGTGAATCCGCCGGACTCCTCCATGAGCCGGCGCACGATGGGCGAGAGTTCGGTCCACACCTCGGCGATCATGGGCAGGTTCCGAAGCACGGCGTTGTTGGGCGTGTTGATCTCGTGCGCCACCCCGGCGGCGAGGACGCCCAGGGTCTTGAGCTTCTCCAGCTCGGCTACCTTGCGCCGCGTCTCCAGGATTTCCTGGACCGCCCGCTTGAGGGCGATGTGCGTGTCCACCCGGGCGAAGAGCAGCTCCCGGGGGGAGAGCTTGGGGATATAGTCGCTGGCACCGACGCGGAAAGCCTCGGCCAGCGACTCGGGGCTCTCGCGCTCGGTCATGACGATGACCGGCAGCTCGCCGAGGGGGCGCAGCTCGCGGATCCGCTCGCAGGCGCGCAGGCCCGAGCGGCTCGGGTCCGTGGCGTCGAGCAGGACGAGATCGAAGCCCTCCTCGTCCCTGGCCAACTGGGCCGCGTGATCGCAGGAGAGGAGAGGGCGCACGCGGTACCCGCGCTCTTCCAGATAATGCTTGAGCGCCTCCAGGAACACCGGGTCCTCGTCGGCGACGAGGATCAGGCCCTTCCGCGAGCCGTCGTCGAGGGTCTCGCCGAGATCCACTTCCGCCCTGGCCATGGCCGCCGGAGCCGCCAGATCGGCTCGCGCCGCCAGGGGCAGGGCATGCGCGCGGCGGCCGTGCTGCTCGAGGGGCCAGGCGGAACGCAAGGGCAGGCGGACCAGGAAGCGGTTCTCGCGGTCGCCGCGCTCGTACTCCAGTTTCCCGCCCAGCCGTTCGACGAGCAGACGCGTCACGAGCAGTTCGAGTCCCGGGCCGACGGTCTCGAAGCCCGCCATGCCGACCTCGCCCAGGCCCCTCGCGATGACCTCCACGGGGAGGGGCGGACCGCTCTCGGCGACGCTGATGCAGACCGTCTCCGCCTCCGACCGCGACTCGAGGTACACCCGTCCGGAGCCGCACCTCCTCAAGGCATCGGAATAGAGATTGTAGACGACTTGCTGCACCGCGCGGATATCGCTTCTCATTTCGAGGTCCTCGAGGGAGCGCTCCAGGACGATATCCTTGCCGGCCGCGAGATAGGCGCTCACCGCCGTCGCCCCGTCCAAGGCTTCCCTGAGCGGGAAGCGCTCGACGGTCAGCGAGATATCGCCGCGGCGGAGCTGCGAGTAGGTCGCGATCGTCGAAACGTTGTTGAGGAGGCGGAGCGCCTCGGCGTGCACGAGGGACACGAGGCGCCGCGCCTCGCTCTCGCCGCGCCCCGCCACGACGGAAGCCAGGCGGCCGAGCAGGCCGATGATGCCGTACAGGGGAGCGCGGAACTCGAGGCTCGTCGCCACGAGGAAGTCCTCCTTCACGGCGTTGGCCCGCTCCAGGAGCTCGATCGAGCGGCTCTGTCCCTCCTCCTTCTCCAGGCGCATGGAATTGACCGTGTCGGAAATGCCGTAGGCGAGGATGAGGACTTGGATGAGCGCGCCCAGCTGCTCTCCCCGGGACCAGAGGAAGCTCGAATAGCCGCCGATGAGGCCGAGCGTGCCCAGCTGGGCGGCGGCCGCCCCGGCGAGGCCGAAGATCCACGCCGCCGTGAAGTAGTTGGCCCGGCGTTCGCGCCGGTAGACGCAGCGGAGGCCCGCGGCCAGCATAGCCGCCAGAGCCGTGAACAGCAGGACCAGGCCGATGCGCATCATCCGGCGATAATCGAAGGCCGCGAGCCCGGCGAGGAACAGGGGAACGAGTCCCACGTAGACGAGGAGCAGCTTGTCGAGAAGCGGAGCCCGTCTCCCGGTTTCCATGTAGGCTCGGCCGAAGAGGAATATGCCGACCACCATGGCGCCGGCGAAGAAGGGCGCGGCGCGGCGCTCGAACCACAGGTTCCCCGGCCAGAGGAACCAGCCGCCGGCGCCGTTGGCCGCCAGCAGATAGAAGAACAGCCCCACGAGATACACGAGGTAATAGGCGTAGGAAAGCTCGCGCAGCGAAATGACCAGGAAGATCGTGTAGACGAACACGGCGATCACGACGCCGAGTATGAGCCCCACGAAGGCGGTATCGGCCGCATCGGCGCGGATGAACCGATAGGCGTCCCAGATCGAGGCGCGGATGCGCAGCGACTCCTGCGAGGCGAACCGGATATACACGGTCTTCACTTCGCCGGGGCCGATGGTGAGCCGGAAGAGAAAATCCGAGACGGCGTGCCCCTGGCCGCCGGAGGGCTCGGCGGCGCCGGCTATCTGCGTCTCCGAGCGGCCGTCGGGATCGACGATGTACACGGTGACCGAATCCGTGTTGTTCGGACCTGCGGCGATGAGCCAGGAGCGGTCAGAGGCGGCGCTCCGCACCGTGAAGCAGAGCCAGACGGCCGTATCGGTGTAGCCTCGGTAGAGGTCGGCAGGCCGGCGCAGGGGCTTGAAGAGCTCGGGATCGGGGACGAAGCCCAGCGAGGCGGGGGCCTCTTCCGGCCGGCGCTCGTCGTACACCAGGGCGAGCCGGGCGACATCCACCCTCGTCGTGTCGTCCCGCAGTTCGATGACACGGTCGCGCAGGCCGGGCGCCGTCTGCGGCCGCGAAAGGTCCGGCGGGACCTGCGCCGCCAGGCCGGGCGCCGCGGCAGGCAGCAGGGCGAGGACCAGGACGAGGGCCGCGAGAAGTCGGCCGGCCGGTCCTCCCCGGAGCTTCGCGCGGTCCCTCATGTCTCCCGCTCCCGGGCGGCGAGGATTTCGGGCAGATCGACGGGGGCACTCACCTTCGGCCTTCCGCTAGGGGCGCGCCGGGAAGGGGCGTATGGGCACATAGGGCATGGCTTTGCCATTATGTGCGGAGCCGGGTGCCGGGACAAGCGGGCCCCGGACCGCCTCCACTCCTCACTTGTCCTTCTGCCTGGACGGGAGCGAACCGATACTGCTACGGAGGTGAACCATGAAGAGATTGCTCTGCGCCCTCCCCCTAGTGCTCCTCGTCCTCGCCTCCGCGGCGAGCGAGCGCTTCGCCTTCCATTATTCCAAGGGAGACAAATTCCGCATCCTCTCGGAGACCGACGAGGACGTCTACATAAACAAGCGACTCTCCCACAGCGCGAAGATCCTGAACCGGATCGCCTTCGGCGTGGACGATGCCGCTCCCGACTCCTCCTGGGGGCTCCTGTCCGGGACCTTCGAGACCTCGGAGCAGGGCACGGGCAGCCGGGCCTACGTGATCTCCGAGCAGTACGACTCGCAGTTCCGCCGCGACCGATTCGGCCGCTACACCATCGCCGACAAGTACTACATGCCGGTCGTGCGCGACGTGCCCGTCTTCCCCGACCGGGACCTCTCGCCCGGCGACACCTGGACCGCCCCGGGCGAGGAGCGGCACGACCTCAGGCGCTACTTCGGCATACCCGATCCCTACGCCATCCCCTTCGTCGCGCATTACAAGTACGTCGGCCCCGTGAAGCTCGACGGCAAGGACCTGCGTCTCATCACGGTGAATTATGAGATATTCACCCGCCCCGGCCCTCCCCGCGCCTATGCCTCGATCTTTCCCGTCGAGATAGCCGGCTTCTCCAACCAGAAAATCTACTGGGACCCGGCCATGGGCCAGAGCGTCGCCTACGAGGAGCGCTTCGACCTCCTATTCAACTGGTCGGACGGGACGAGGATCGAGTACCGGGGCGCCGCGCACGCGAAGATGCTCGAGGCGACCCTCATGGACCGCGACAAGCTGCAGGCCGAAGTCCAGAAATCGGTCGAAGGGCTGTCCAACGTCAGCGTCCAGAAGAACGACAAGGGCGTGACCATCAGCATCGAGAACATCCAGTTCGCCCCCGACTCGGCCGTGCTCATGCCCGCGGAGCTGGACAAGCTCGCCAAGATCGCGGAGATCCTCAAGCGCTACCCCGACCGCGACATTCTCGTCGCCGGCCATACCGCCAAGGCGGGCTACGCCGAGGGCCGCCAGAAGCTGTCGGAGGAGCGCGCCCGCGCCGTGGCCGATCGGCTCATCGCCCTGGGTGTCCGCACGCCCGAGCACATCAGCGCGATCGGCTACGGGGACACCCAGCCGATCGCGGACGACTCCACCGAGGCCGGCCGCGCCCGGAACCGGCGCGTGGAGATCACGATCCTGGAGAATTAAGGTTCGCGGAGGGAGCGCTCGCCGAGCCCGGATCCGCGCTCCCGGGACGGACCGGAGACGATCGATCCGGAGGAGCCGAAGCGGCCGGCCGAAACAGGTTTCGGCTCGGAACTTCGCTCCCCCGGGAAGCTCAGCTCGCCCAGCCGATCGAGCGGGACGGCCTCGGAGAAGAGAAAGCCTTGGAGGAATCGCGCGCCGCCGTCCAGCGCGCGGGAGAGAATCGCCTCGTCGCTGACGTGTTCGGCCACCAGCTCGATCCCGGCCGATCCGCAGAAGGCCGCGATGCCGCCGTACAGGGCGGCGGCCTCTTCGCGGACCGCGATCTCCCTGACTATCTCTCCGGCTACCTTGACGGCGTCGAAGCGGGCTCCGATGAGACTGGCGTAATTCGAATACCCGGACCCGAAATCATCCAGGAAGACCAGGCCCCCGGCCTCGTGGACGAGCGCGACGAATTCGCGGATCCGGCTGAAGTCGGAAAACACCTCGTGCTCGGTCAATTCCACGATGAGCGAATTGCCGCGCGTGCGCAGCTCGGCGCAGGACGCCAGCAGGCGGTCGAGAAAGGAGGGACGCTCGAGATCGCGATAGCTTACGTTGAGGCTCACCGAATGCCCGGTCAGCCTCGCGGCGTCGAGCGCCTCTCCGAGTATGAATTCGGAGATGCGGGAATCGAGCCCGAGCCTGACCGACACGCCGAGGTAGGCCTCGGGCGAAACGTAGGCCCCGGCGTCTTCGAGCCGGATCAGCGCCTCCAGGAAGCCGATTCCGTCCGCGGCGACATCGTAGACCGGCTGGAATACCGCCTTGATGGTCCCTTCCTGGATGTTCCGAAGAAGCACGGGAGCCTTGCGCCCGATCTCGCTGAGCGGAGCCTGGTCGCCCGAGCCCTGACGATGCGCGATCGAGGCACCCGACGCCGCGGCGTCCGCCAGCGCGGTGCTCGCCTCGTCCATGGCGAACCGCGCCGGGCACCGCGCGCGACAGGAGCTGAACGAGCCGAGGCGCACGGCGAAACGAAGCGGGGATCCGCCGGACAAGGGTTCCCGGGCCGCGGCGTCGAGCACCCGCGCCGCCGCGGCCGAGGGCTCGAATTTCGCGGGCAGCAAAAGCGCGAAGTCCGTGGAAGAGAGGCGGAAGGGCTCGGAAGAGGCCGGGTCCGTCTCCCTGAAGGCGTTCTTCAACATGATCGCCGCCTTGCCGGCGGTGTCACGGCCGCCCTGGTCCTCGAGCAGGCCGCGAAGCTCCTCGAAATTCTGGATGCGGACGACGAGGAGCGATTCGCCCGCCTCGAGCGTCTCCTCCGCCAGGGCGTTCCCGTTCGCAAGCCCGCTGTCCTCGTCGAAGTAGTGCCGCCGCACGATCCAGTCCATGTTCCTGGCGTGGCGGCGCTCGTTCGCCTCCGAAATGGCGATCTGGAACAGCAGCGCGACGAAGGCCATCCCGACCGGGCCGTAGCCGACGGCGATCTTCCAGGCCGTCACCAGACCGAGCAGCTTCGCGGCGACCAAGGCCGCGGCGAGCAGGGCCAGGCCGAGCGAAGCGAGGCGTCCCACTTTCCTGCCGCCCATCAGATAGGTGAAGGGCACGAAGCAGAAAAAGATGACCAGGAAGATGCCGCGCCCCCGCGGCAGCATCACGGCGAGCGCGAATCCCCCGTACAAGGCGAGGAGGAGGAGGGCGGTGACCAGCCGTGTCGGGCCGGTCCTGGCGATGAGGAAGGCCAAAAAGAGAAGGTAGGCGATGGGCACGGCATAGTTGACATAGAGCGGCGTCCGGCCGCTCGCGATATCGGCCAGGAAAAAAGCGAAGGGGAACAGCGCGGCGATGAGCACGGTGGAGAACGCGACCTGTTTGCGGTCCGCCCGGTCGACCTCGGCTATCCCGAGCAGCGCCTGCGAGCCGGGGCTCGAGAACCGGCCGAGACCGGAATGACGGTCCCGGCCGGGCTTTCCCCCGAAGAGCATTACTCTCTCCGGCCCGCCACCGCGTAGACCTTGACCGGCTCGCTCTTGCCTTTGATGCGGGCCGTGAACGGCCCCTCGAACAGGTGGTCGGAACAGCCGGCGGCGCAGGCCTCTCCGACCAGGATCGGCCGGGACACGTGGCGCGTCAGCCGCTCGAGGCGGCTCGCGACGTTCACCGCGTCGCCGAGGGCCGTGTATTCCATCCGCCGCTCGGTCCCCACGTTGCCGACGATGGCGTCGCCCGAGTTGATGCCGATGCCGTAGCCGAACTCCCACTCGACGCCCAAGGAGTGCACCCAGGCGTTCATGGTCTTGAGCGCGGACTGAAGCTCCAGCGCGCAGGCGACCGCGGCGTCGCAGTGCCGGGAATCGGACTCGGGCGCGCCGAACACCACCATGATCGCGTCGCCGATGAATTTGTCGATGAAGCCCCCGTGCTTGATGATGGTGTCGATGCAGACGTCGAAGAAGTTGTTGAGGATGACGATGAGGGTCTGCGGCTCGACGCTCTCGGCGAGCGGGGTGAAGTTGCGGATGTCGATGAACATCACCGTGACGTTCCGCTTCTCGCCCTCGAGGGCGATCTCCTTGGCCATGATCTTGTCCACCAGCGTGTCCGAGACGTAGCGGCCGAACATGTCCTTGATCTGCTCCTTTTCGCGCGCCGCCCGGAGCGCGTCCTCGAAGAGCCGATCGAAGCGCCGCGCGGCCGCCCAGCCGATGAAGCCCGTCGCCGCGAGCACGATGGCCTTGAGGATCTCGTTGAACATGTCGTTGCGCATGATGAGCCCGTTCGAGGCGCTCAAGGTGACCCAGAAGGAATGCTCGACCGCCATGTCGACGATCATGGCGCCGTACAGGACCGCGGACAGGATGCCGGTGTAGAGGGTGTTCACCGGATCGTGGCGCCTCACGGAGAAGAGGATGATGGGAAAGTAGATGACGAAGGAACTGGTGGAGACCAGGCTCGCGATCGAGGACTCGGCAGCGTAGCGGGACAGGTAGGTGGAGGCCGAGATGAGGAGGACGTCGACGGTCGCCGAGGCGAAGCCGTACCAGCGGCGGTAGCCGCGGCGCACGATGAGCAGGAGGAGGACTATCGTGTAGATCCCGGCCGCGCCCACCGCGATGAGGTTCGAGGTGTCGGAGACGGTGAAGCCCTCGCCTCCCATCGCGACCATGAGCAGGACCATCAGCGCCGTCGAGGCGATGAGGATGATGCGGAACACGGCGATTTCGCGTTCGCCCTTGAGCCGGTCGGCGAGAAGCAGTTCGTGCATGAAGCCCTCCCTGGTTCGGGGGAGTATATACGATCGTCCCGCCCACGGCGAGCCTCCCCATCCATTCCGGCGCCGGAACGGAAGGCCGGCGCCTAGGAGGGAGGCCGGCGCCTAGGATGGAGGCCTATACTCCATCCAGCTCACGCGACCGGCCTCGATCGTCTCCCGGAGGCTCCGCTCGACCTTGCTCAGATTCGAGCCGCCGGTCTTCACCTCGACGAAGACCACCTCCTCGACGCTCCCCCGCGAGGCCCCGCGGAAGGCCACGAAATCTATCGGCTTGCCGATGAAGCGCAGGTCGCCCGGATCGAAGGGGAATCCCGGCAGGTAGGGGGCCAGCTGCTCGGCAGTCTGGCCGCCGATCACCGCGCGCGAGCGCCGGACCGCGTCCTCGCGCGCGGCGCCGATGCGCTCGGTGAGCGAGCGCTCTATCTCCAGCCTGCCGGAGCGCCTGCCCAGCCTCAGGCCCAGCACCAGTCCCAGGACGAAGAGCATAGCCACGAGAATGGCTGCGACCACGAGAAGGTAGGAAAGCTGCGGAGGAGAGAGGGAAGCGTCATAGACCATGAGAGGAAGATAGCCTCGCCGCTTTTCTTCGTCGAGGCGTGTCGGGCCGCCGCGTATCCTCGCCGCGTATCCTCGCGGTGGCTGACGAAGGGTCGCCGCGGAGCGTATACTCGCATCGATGCCCTTTCTTCCCGCCCATTCCGACGATCTCGCCGGCCGCGGCCTTCGCCCCGGCGACCTCGACCTCGTCATCGTGACCGGCGACGCCTACGTCGACCACTCGTCCTTCGGCTCTTCCCTGATCGGCCGCCTGCTGGAGGCCGAGGGCTACGCGGTCGGGATAGTCGCGCGGCCCGACCCCGACGACGTCGCGGCGTTCCGCCTCCTCGGCCGGCCGCGGCTGGCCTTCCTGGTCAGCTCAGGCGCCCTCGACTCGATGGTCTCGTCCTACACCGCCGGCCGCAAGCCCCGCTCCGAGGACGACTACGCCCCCGGCGGCAAGAGCGAGCTCTGCCTGCGCGGCGACGGGACGATCGGCCCGGGTTGCCGCGGAAGGCGGCAGGCCCGGCCCGACCGCGCCCTCATCGCCTACTCGACGAAGTGCCGGGAAGCGTACAAGGGCGTCCCTATCGTCGCCGGAGGACTGGAAGCCTCGCTCAGGCGCCTCGCCCACTACGACTACTGGTCGGATTCGGTCAGGCGCTCGGTCCTTCTCGACGCGAAGGCCGACCTCCTCGTCTACGGCATGGCCGAGGCGGCCGTCCTCGAGGTCGTGCGCCGCCTCGCCGCGGGCGCCGGGATCGCCGGGCTGCGCGGCATCCGCGGCACGGCCTGGCGCAGTTCGACGCGGCCCGAGCTGCCCGAAGCCTCCACCGTCTTCCTGCCTTCGTTCGAGGAGGTCTCGCGCGAGAAGCGGACTTTCGCCTCATCGTTCAGGATCCAGTACCGGAACACCGACCCGCACAGCGCCAAGACCCTGGTCGAGGAGTCCGGCGGCCGCTGGGCGGTCCAGGAGCCGCCGGCCTTCCCCTTGAGCCGGCCCGAGCTCGACCGAATCTACGAGCTGCCCTTCGAGCGCGAGGCTCACCCGATGTACCGGAGCTTCGGCGGCGTGCCCGCCCTGGAGGAGGTCCGCTTCTCCCTCGTCTCGAGCCGAGGCTGCTTCGGCGCCTGCTCCTTCTGCTCGATCACCTTCCACCAGGGAAGGGCCGTCGCCTCGCGGAGCCGCGCATCCATAGTCAGGGAAGCCCGGCTCCTGACCGGCCTCCCGGGCTTCAAGGGCTATATCCACGACGTGGGCGGGCCCACCGCCAACTTCCGCCGGAGCGCCTGCCCCAAGATGGACCGCGAGGGAGCCTGCGTCGACCGCCGATGCCTGGCCCCCGAGCCCTGCCCCCGCCTGGAGCCCGACCACCGCGACTATCTCGAACTCCTGCGCGAGCTGCGCGCCGTGGAGGGCGTCAAGAAGGTATTCATCCGCTCAGGCCTGCGTTTCGACTACCTGATGCTCGACGGCGACGAGGAATTCTTCCGCGAGCTGGTGGCGCATCACGTCTCGGGCCAGCTCAAGGTGGCGCCGGAGCACGTATCCGACCGGGTCCTCGCCCTGATGGGCAAGCCGGGCAGGGCGGTCTACGACGCCTTTTCGGAACGTTACGCGAAACTCAACCGCGAGCTGGGGCTCAAGCAGTATCTCGTGCCGTATTTCATCTCGGCGCACCCGGGCGCGGGCCTGCCCGAGGCGATCGAGCTCGCCGAGTACCTGCGCGACTCGGGCTTCGTGCCCGACCAGGTCCAGGACTTCTATCCGACGCCGGGCACGCTCGCGACGGCCATGTACTGGACCGGGACGGACCCGCTCTCGCTCGCGGCCGTGCACGTGGCCCGCGGCGAGCGCGAGCGGGCCATGCAGCGCGCGCTCCTGCAGTTCCGCAAGGGCGAGAACCGGGCCCTCGTGCGCGAGGCCCTGATCGAGGCGGGGAGAGGCGACCTCATCGGCCGCGGCCCCCGCTGTCTCGTGCCCTAGCGGACCGGGCCCGCCTAGCCTACGGTCTCCACGCGGATCATGTTGGTCGTGCCCTGCCTGTCGAGGGGCAGGCCGGCCACGAACACCACCCGGTCGCCCTTCTTGAGCGCCCCCGCGGATTTGCAGAGCTCGGTGGTCTCGGAGACGATCGCGTCGAGGCTCTCGGCGGGGTGTTCGAGGAGGAAGGGATAGACGCCCCAGTTCATGGCGAGCTGGTGGTAGACGGTCTCGTCCTTCATGAAGGCGAAGATGGGCATGCGCGGCCGCAGCCGCGAGATGAGGCGGGCGGCGTGCCCCGTCTCGGTGAGGACGAGGATCGCGGCGGCGCCGCACTCGTAGGCGACGGACACGGCGTTGTACGACAGGATCGCCGGCAGGTCGCCCGCCCGCACCTGGGGCGGCACGTTCCGGTGGTAGTCCGTGTAATCGAAGGCCGTCTCGACCTCGCGGATGATGTTGCACATCGTCTCGACGACCTTCACGGGGTAGCGCCCCATGGCGGTCTCGCCCGAGAGCATGACGGCGCTCGTGGAGTCGAAGCAGGCGTTGGCGACGTCGGAGGCCTCGGCGCGGGTGGGCATGGGACTCTCGATCATCGACTCCAGCATCTGGGTGGCCGTGATGACGGGCTTGGCCGCGAGGTAGCCGGTGCGGATGAGCCGCTTCTGGGCGATGGGCACCTTCTCGATGGCGATCTCGACGCCCATGTCGCCGCGGGCGACCATGATGCCGTCGGCGGCCTCGACGATCTCATCGGCGTTGGCCAGGCCCTTCGCGCTCTCGATCTTGCCGATGAGCTTGCAGGCGCTCGTGCGGCCCGAGGCGGTCTTCGAACGCTGGATGAGGCGTCGCACTTCCTTGATGTCGGTGGCCTCGCGCACGAACGAGAGCGCCACGTACTCGACCTCCTGCTCGACCGCGAAGGTGATGTCGCGGATGTCCTTGTCGGAGAGGAAGGGTATCGGGTAGTCGACGTGCGGGATGGTGAGATGCGCCTTGGGCCGCAGCGAGCCCGGATTGCCGATGCGGACCGAGACGTAGCCCGCGCCCTTGGCCACGACCTCGCCCATGAAGTAGCCGTCCATGAGCAGCACGCGCTGGCCGATGGCGCAGAGCGTGTCTATGACGGGGAGGTTGGTGTAGATGCGCGAAGCCTCCGGCGAAACCAGGGACTCGATGCCCTCCGGCGACCGGGACTCGATGACGAGGGTCGTACCGGCCTCGATAGGCAGGGCTTCGGCGTAGCCGTAGACGCGCACCGCCGGTCCCTTGATGTCGGCCATGATGGCGGCGGGAACCTTGAGCTCGGTGCGGGCCTGCCGCACCATGGCGATGGCCGAGCGGGCCTCATCCGGCGTCTTGTGCGAGAAGTTCAGCCTGAAGACGTTCACTCCGGCGGCCAATAGGGCCTTCACCGTCTCGGGCGTCTCGGACGCGGGACCGAGGGTGGCGATAATTTTTGTTCTCTTGTCGAGCTTGTCCATGTAGCGAGTATCTCCTTAAAGTAAAATGATTCTATCCCTAAAAGCGCTCGAGTGGAAAGATGGAGCGCCGATCGCATTCGGCAGTGTTCCGAACCTTGTTGACCGAGCAGGCTATTCGGGCTTGACCAGAGTGGCTGCGTGCATTATATGAATATGTGTTCATATGTTCATTAGAACCGAGGTCACACATGACTACTACCCTGCCGCGGTCCGCCGAGGGCGAAGGATGGCCGAGCGTCGATCCGCCTGCCGGAGGGGAGGCAAGAACGAAGAAACTTCCGGCCGAAGCCTGCGGCTGTTCCCAGATCCACGCCGCCGGCGTGGAGGCTGCCCTGCGAAGCCTCCCGCCTTCCGATCTGCTCATCGGGATCGCCGAACTCATGAAGGTATTCGGCGACGCGGGCAGGCTCAGGATTCTTTTCGCTCTCGCCGCCGCGGAGCTCTGCGTCTGCGATCTCGCCGCCTTGATCGGCTGCAGCCAGTCGGCCGTCAGCCATCAGCTCGCCCTGCTGCGGGCTGCCCGCCTCGTCCGGAGCCGCCGCTCGGGCAAGAGCGTCTTCTATTCGCTCGACGATTCGCACGTCGACTCCCTGCTCAGGCTCGGTCTCGAGCACGCGGCGGAGCGGTCGCACTCCTCTTCCGGCGGCGCCTCATGAGCCGCGACGGCACGGAAGCCGTCCGCCTGGAGCCCGAGGAGGCCGGCTGCGCGGCCTGCGCCGCGGTGGAGCGCGAGGAGCGCGAGGAGCGCGGCTGTGGTTGCGCCGCCTGCGAAGGGGCGGAGCGCGAGGCCCCGGGCGCCGCGAAGCGGAGTCCCAATCAGGCTCTTCGCCGCGAAATTCTCCTCCTTGCCGCCGCGGCGGCCTTGGGCGCCGCGGCCCTCCTCCTCCGCCCTCCCCTGCGGGACATCCTCGCTTCGGCCGCCTACCTTGCGGCGGGATGGGAGGTCCTCGCGGGCGCCGCCCGCGATATCCGCCGCGGAAAGGTCTTCGGCGAGCTGTTCCTCATGTCGATCGCCACGCTGGGCGCCATCGCCGTCGGCTACTACGAGGAAGCTTTGGCGGTGATGGTCTTCTACCGCGTGGGAGAGCTGCTCGAAGAGTCGGCGACCAGGCGGAGCCGCGCCTCCGTCAGGTCCCTCCTCGACCTCAGGCCCGCGCGCGTCCGCGTGAGGAGGGGCGATGAATGGGTGGAGCTCCCGCCGGAGGAGGTCGCGGCCGGCGCACGGTTTCTCGTGAAGCCGGGAGAGCGCGTCGCGCTGGACGGCCGGATCATCGAAGGCGAGGCCTTTCTCGACTGCTCGGCCCTCACCGGCGAATCCCTGCCGCGGCCCGTCGCGGCGGGAGCCGAGGCGCTCGCCGGCTGCATCGCGCTGGACGGCTCCCTCGTCCTCGAGGCCCTGCGCCCCGCGAGCGAGTCCTCGGCCGCCCGGATAGCCGCCCTCGTCGACGAGGCGGCGGCGAGAAAGGCCCGGATCGAGCGCTGGATCACCCGCTTCGCGGCCGTCTACACGCCCATCGTCGTCGGTCTCGCGGCGGCCGTGGCCCTGCTGCCGCCCCTCTTCATCCCTGCGCAAAGCTTCGCGGTCTGGATCTACCGCGCCTTGGTGATGCTGGTCATCTCCTGCCCCTGCGCCCTCGTGCTCAGCGTGCCCCTGGCCTACTTCTGCGGCATCGGCGGCTGCGCGCGCCGAGGCATACTCGTAAAAGGGGCGCAGACCCTCGAGGCCCTGGCCGGCGTGCGGACCGTCGTGTTCGACAAGACCGGCACCCTCACCGAGGGCAGTTTCCGCGTCATGGCCCTGCGCCCGGAGGCCGGCCGGACCGAGGAGGAGCTGCTCTCGCTCGCGGCCGCGGCCGAGGCCCTGTCCACCCACCCCATGGCGCTGTCGATCCGATCGGCCGCGGCCGCTCGGGGGCTCTCCCTCGGGATCGAGGACGAAGCCTCGGAGATCCGCGAGATTCCCGGCTCGGGCGTCGTGGCCCGCGTGGGAAGCATGCGCATAGCGGCGGGCAACGACCGCCTCCTCCACCTGGAGGGGATAGCCCACGCGCGCTGCGATCCCGACGGAAGCGTGGTCAACGTGGCCGTAGACTCGGTCTTCGCGGGCAGCATCCTCCTCGGCGACGAGGTCAAGGCCGACGCTCCCGCCGCCCTGAGGCGCCTCGCCGCCCTGGGGGTGTCGCGCACGGTCATGCTCACGGGCGACGCGCAGTGCTCCGCCCGGCCGATAGCCGACGAGCTCGGCATCGACGAGCTGCACGCCGATCTCCTGCCCGAGGACAAGATCGACCGCCTCGAGCGGATCAGGGCCTCGGGCGGCGCGGGGCGGACCGCCTTCGTCGGCGACGGGATCAACGACGCTCCCGTCCTCGCGGCCGCCGACGTCGGCATCGCGATGGGTTCCGGCTCCGAGGTCGCCATCGAAAGCGCCGACCTCGTCCTCATGACCGACGAGCCGTCGAGGGTCGGCGAGGCCATCTTCCGCGCCCGCCGCACGAGGAAAATCGTCGCGGAGAACATCGCCTTCGCGCTGACGGCGAAGGCCGCCCTCCTGGGCTTAGGCGCCCTGGGGCTCGCCGGCATGTGGCTGGCCGTCGTCGGCGACGTCGGGGTCGCCCTCGCGGCGGTGGCCAACTCGCTGCGGGCTATGGGCGGCAGCTTTCCCCGCGGCGGCGTCCCCCGCGGCCGCTTCCCCCGCGGCGACTGAAGGCGCCACGGCAACGACTGAAGGCGCCGGTCAGGACGTTTCGCGGGGGGCCCAGCGCTCGAGCGTCGCGCGCAGAACGTCCGTGCCGACAGGCTTCTGGATGAACTCGTCGATGCCGGTGCCCAGGATCCCCCCATCCTCGTCCAGGCCCGAGAGCGCCACGATCGGCGTACGCCGGCGCCGCTCCCGCTCCTCGACCGACCTCATGGCCGCCGCGACCTCCAGCCCGTCCATGCCGGGCATGGAAAGGTCGAGCAGCACGAGATCGAAGTCGGCGCCGCCGAAACTCCGCAGGGCCTCCGGCCCATCCTCGGCGGCGGAGACCTCGGCCCCGAGCCGCTCGAGCAGGCGCCCGAGTATCTCCCGGTTCTGCCGATCGTCGTCCACGACGAGGACGCGCACCTAGGCCGAGCCCTCCGCGGCTGCCGATCCGCCGCGGAGGCGGGCCCAGGCCGCGGCGAGACGGACGGCGCGGCTTCGCGCTACGGCCTGGTCCTCGTCCTCGAGGGCGAGCACGAGCCGCCGCAGAGAGGCGCCGGCCCGCTCCAGGGCGAGATGCGAGAAGATCGAGTCGAGCTCGCGCGCGACGGCGCGGACCGACTCGACACGCCCGCTTCGCGTCGCCGCGTCGACATCTTCGAGCAGCCGGGGCACATCGGCATCGGCGGCGGAGATGGCCTGCCCCAGCTCGGCCCCGCGGCCCGACCAGATGCTCCGGTACGATTCCGAGTCCAGCCGCTCGCGGAGATCCACCGCCTCGTCCATGCGCTCCAGGAGCTTGGGCACGTCTACCGGCTTGGCGAAGACGGCGTCGAAGTCCACGCCCGAGCGCGCCACCTCCTCGGGATCGAAGGCGGTCAGCGCGATGAGGGGAAGGTCGGGGTCGTAGCGGTTCCCCGAGTAGCTTCGTATCTTGCGCCCCAGCTCGATGCCGCTCATCCCCGGCATCTGGATGTCCAGGATGGCGCAGTCGGGCGGCCTTTCCTCGAGCAGGCGCAGGGCCTCGGCCCCGCTGGAGGCGGTGTCCGTGCGGTGGCCGGCGTTCGCCAGAATGGCGGCCATGTACTCGAGGTTGACCTCGTTGTCGTCGACCACGAGGAGCCGATAGACCCGGTTCGGCCCCGGAACCGCGCTCGGCGCGGGGGCGGGCTCCCCGACGGGGAGGAGAATGGTGAAGGCCGAGCCCTTGGCGACCTCGCTGTGCAGCCTGATTTCGCCCCCGAGCGCGCGCACGATGTTCCGCGCCAGCGAAAGGCCGATCCCCGCCCCGCCCCGCTTCGTATAGGGAGAGGCCAGCTGGACGAAGGGGGAGAAGATCCTCCCCTGGTCCTCGGCGGGAATGCCCTCGCCCGAATCGGCGACGGTGACGAGGAGGTAGGGGACATTGCCCGGCCGGCGCTCCACGGCCGCGTCGACGCGCACGAAGCCCTTCTCGGTGAAGGTCACGGCGTTGTCCACGAGGGCCGCCAGGGCCCGCTCGAGCCGGTCGGGGTCGGAGAGGATCGTCTCGTCGGGCACGGGCGCGAGAATGAACTCGAGGCCCTTGGCCTCGGCGGCCGCGCGCGCCGACTCGCAGGCGCGAGCCACGAACGAGGCTAAAGGAAAGGCGTATTTCCGCACCGTGCCCGCGCCCGTCTCGAAGCGCACGAAGTCCAGGATGTCACCGAGAATGCCGAGCAGGCCCTGGGCGCTCGCGATGATGGCCGAGGCTCGGCGCTCGGGCTCCGGGCTGCCCATCTCGATGAGCCTGGCGGCGGCGAGCACGCTGGCCACCGGACTCTTGAGCTCGTGGCTCATCGAGGCGAGAAAGTCGCTCTTGGCCTTGTTGGCCCGCTCCGCCTCCTCGCGCGCCATGTCGACGAGCTCCTCCATGGCCTTGCGCCGGCCTATGTCCTCGCAGATCAGTATGGCGTGGGTGACGCTGCCGGCCGGCGAGCGGACCGGGGAGGCGTGGATGGCCGTCCAGCTTCCGCCGGCCGCGCTTTCGGCGCCGGGGGAGCCGGCTTCGGCGCTCCGGCGCTCCGCCGAGCCGAGCCGCGGCTTCAGGCGCACCTCGTCGCGCACGTCGAAGCCTCCCAGCACGAGCGAGCGGAACTCTTCGGCCTGTCTGGCGTCGATATCGAAGAACGAAAAGAGTTCCGAGCCGAGCACGTCCTGGGGAGCCAGAGCCGAGATCCGGAAAAACGTGGGATTGACGTATTCGACCCGGAAATTGCGGTCGGCCACGAGCACGCCGGCGTTGAACTGGTCCACCGCCTGGTACAGCTCGCGCAGCATCTCCTCGGACTTTCGCCGCAGGGTGATGTCGCGTATGACTCCCACCGAGCCGACGAAGGACGGGATCTCCCCTTCCGGCTCGTACTCGCCGGCGGCCGTCACCTCCCCGTAGGATATGACCGTGGCGATCATATCGTCCGAGCCGGCGCGCGTCCCCGACTTGCGGCGCAGACGGACTTCGAGGTTTTCGGTCCTCCGGTCTATGGCGCGGCGCTCGTTGAAGAGCTTGGGGCTGAGGGCGGGGCCGGTGCGCGCCCCCTTGAAGAGCTCGAGCACGGTGCTGCGGTCCACCACGGCGGCGTCTTCCTCGTTGAGGAGGACCGAAAAGTGCCTGCCGACCAGGTCGGCGGGATCGTAGCCGAGCAGCCGCACCGAGTTGTTGATGAAGGTGAAGCGGCCCTCGTCGTCGAGTTCGTAGACGATGTCGGGGAGGGAGTGCACGAGGTTTTCGTACCTCCGTTCCAGCGAGCTGAAGGCCCCCAGGAAGCGCCTCTTCAGCGCCGACAGGGCCCGGAAATAGCCGCCGACGCGCTCGGCCCAGAGTTCGCCTTCGCGCAGCAGGTAATCGAAGGCTCCGGACTCGAGCAAGTTCGCGGCGCTTCCCTCCTTTTCGGGGGAGAGAAGGATGATGACGAGGTACGAGCGCGGAGGCAGGGGCAGAAGATCGCGGATCTCGAGCCACTGCCCCGCGTCCACGAGGAGGAAATCGGCCGACTCGGCGCGGAGCGTGGCGTCGAGCGCCTCGGCCCACCCGGCCGCGTCGAGCCGTTCCGCTTCCTGCGCGAACGCGGGCTTGAGGCCGGCGGCGCCGATCGCGTCGGCCAGGATGCCCCGCTCGGCCTCGTCGGGAGTGGAGATGAGAACGGTAACCAAATCCTCGTTGTCCATAGCTACAAGTCTGGTCGGAATCGCGCGGGAATCAAGAGCGACTTCCCCGCCCTCCTATCATTTGGGCCTCATTTGATGGCGCCTATGCGGGAGGGCGGCCAGATCCTGAACAGCGCGTAGCCCTCGATGAAACGCAGGTCCAGCGCGAAGGGCTCCAGGTTGGACACGTAGAGAATGGAGGTCGGATCGGTTCCGTCGAGCGAGCGAATGCCGGGCCGCTCATGCTTGAAGCGGAAATCCAGGGAGTTGTAGCGATTGTCGCCCATGGCGAAGTACTGATGGGGCCCGAGGTAGCCGGAGCCGGCGGGAAATTCCGGGAAGTTCCGGAAATCGTAGAGCCGCAGATAGGTCAGGAGATCGCCCGCCTCGACCTCCAGGGAGGAACGCGCCTTGTCGGCGAGAAAGTCCTCGATGGTGGCGCCGGAAGCCATGAGCTGCAGGTCGCGTTCGATCCGGGCCAGAAGGTTCGTCTTGATGAAGAGGTCGAAGACCCGCGTGCCCCTCGTGTAGGCGTCCGCCCCGGAAGCCAGGGCCGGCGGGGCGGCGCCGTAGGCTGCCAGCTCGGAGCGGAGCCGCGCCGAGCGCGCCAGGGCCAGGGCGAGCGGCAGATCCTCGTCCCGCTCGCCGACGCCCATGCGGGACAGGGCGTTGCCGCCCTGGTCTCCGGCCTGGGCGCCCGAGACGAGACTGTCGCGCGAGCTCACGACGAGCTGATTGAGGCGCGGCAGCTGCTTGGCCTCGAACGAGGCGACGCCGGGGCGGTCGCGCTCCAGCTCGGCCTGGATGCGCGAAACCGTCGCCGCGAGGGCCGCGCCCAGGGCCGCGGGATCGGCGGCGTTCTTGCGCCGATCGATGGCGGTCAGCATGCTGCGGATCGACTGGTCTATGGGTATCGTGGCTATGTGGGCGCGCTCGGCGTCGGGGAGCTTCCAGAGATCCACCTGGGAATAGGCGCGGTCCGCGGCCACGGGCGCGAAGCCTGAGTCTCCGGCGCGCTTCGAGTAGAGCACGTCGTCCACCATCATGAGCTTCTCGCCGGGCAGCCCCACGATGCGCTTGACGAGCGGATCGGCTTTGGGGCTTCCGTCGGGCAGCTTGTCGATGTTCACCGCCGTGAAGGTCACCATGGACACGAGCTGCGACAGGTATTTCTTGAGATCCACGTGCTGGTTCTCGGGGTAGCGCGGATTTGCGATGGTGACGACGTCGCCGCGCTTCGGCAGGCGCGCGAAGGGCAGGCGCCAGTCGGTCAGGGGAATGCGCGGCCCGGCGATGAATTTCGCGGTGAAGGGCCGGTCGCCCGACAGGAAGACCGGCACCATCGACTCCGAAGGCACGACGTACAGCTGGAAGATGAAGATGTTGACGAGGATGACGGCGATGGCCGCGAAGGCGAGGGCGTCCACCCATTCGAGGACGATGCCGAGGGGGCCCTTTTTGTTGGCGTTCCGATGGGCCCGGCGCAGCGCGCGATCCTCCAGCTCCTCGCGGGTGATGAGCCCCAGGGCGGCGTACACGGGGGGGCGCGAGGCCGAGAAGAAGAGCGCGAGCCCTATCGCGAGGGAGAGGATGGAAAGCGCGAAAAGGAAGACGACGCGTCCGCTTCCGATGAGAAGGAGATTGGACCAATCGACGCGCGGCAGGGCGCAGGCCACGTAATGGGCGACGAGCCCGTAGCCCGTGAACTTCTTGAAGGCGGGAAAGAGCTCGCGCTTGCCGTGCCGGTAGATCGCGTCGAGGAAGGCCAGCTCGCCGGCCGCGAGGCCGAGGCTTATCACGGCGTAGGCGACGTAGTACCAGGTGAATTGCGGACAACCGGAGAGAAGGAGGGCTGCCACGATGGAGGCCGTCCAGACCAGGGCCAGTATCGCAGGGAGTCGGGCCTTCCCCGGATCGAGGGCCTCCGCCGGGGAAACGCTCTTCCTGGCCGGCGCGGCGGGTTTTCGAGTGCTCTTCATGGAACGACACTATCCCGCGCCGCGGCCCCAGGGTCAAGCGCGTTCCGCATCCCCTATCAGATCGTGAAGGTGCGCCCCTCCCGGGCCATCTCGATCTCGAGCGAGGTCTTGCCGCGGATCCTCTCCTGGTAGAAAAGCTCGAGCTCCTGAAGCTCGGCGTCGGTCCGGTTCGGGTCGTGGTGGAAGAGCACCAGGCGCTTCACCCTGGCCTTGTGGGCCACGTTGATGCCGTATTCGTAGGACGAGTGCCCCCAGCCCACCTTGCCCGCGACGAACTCCTTGGCGGTGTACTGGGTGTCGTGGACCAGGAGATCGGCCCCCTGGCAGAAGCGCAGGAGCTTCTCGTTCTCCTCGCGGGCGGCCTCCTCGCCCTCGCGGGCGGCGTCCTCGTCGTAGTTCGGGTCGGCCGGATCCGTCGGAAAGACATTGCTGAAGGGCTCGTTGTCGTAGACGGTGACGAAGGACTTGCCCTTGTATTCGATCCGGTAGCCCAGGCAGAGTATCGGATGGTTCAGGTACTTGGTCGTCACGAAGATCCCGTCGCCGAGGTCCAGCGTCGTCTCCTTGATCTGCTCGTACTCGATCTTCGCCGAAAGCTCCTCCTGGCGCACCGGCCAGTACCGGTAGGAAAGCTGGGAGCCGATGACGGTCTCGAGACTGTCGTCCTCGTAGCTGATGGGGCCGCGGATGCGGAGCTTCGTGCCCGGCACGTAGATGGGCGTGAACATCGGGAAGCCCATGATGTGGTCCCAGTGCGTGTGGGTGATGAAGATGTCCGCCGAGATGGGGCCCTTCTTTATGTCCTCGCGCATGAGCTTGTCGCCCAGCTGGCGGACCCCGGAGCCGGCGTCGATGATGACCAGCCGATCGTCGCAGCGGACCTCGAGGCAGGAGGTGTTGCCGCCGAACTCGACCGTGTCGGGACCGGGCGTCGGCATGGAGCCTCGGTCGCCCCATATCTTCATCGTGAACATGCGAGACTCCGTTCCTCGGTCAGGCGCCGAGCTTGAGGAAAACCTTGGCCTTCTCGATCTCGGCGTTGACCGGTCCTTCGAGCTCCTCCAGGATGCCCTTCCCGATGCCGAGGAGGGAGTAGACTTCGGGGCTCGGCTTCTCCGGATAGAGGTTCCCGGAGAAACCGATCCCCTCGCGGTTGGCGAAGAAATTGGCCACAGCGACCGTGCGCAGGATATCGCCGTGCTCGCCCGAATAGCCGCCGAGATCGTGGTGCCAGGCTATGGTGTCGGCGATGGCCCCGGTGAGCCGCCAGCTCTCCGCGACGATCCTGCCCGCCTCGCAGTGGTCTATCCCCAGGGTCCGCCGCTCGGCCGCGAAGAGCGAGAGGCCCTCCCGGTCCGCGGTCGACATGGTCCTGACGTAATCGTCCGCGAGGGCGTTGTTGAGGGGGATCTTGCCGATGTCGTGCAGGAGCCCCGCGGCGAAGTATTCCTCCACCATCTTGCCGTCGATGCCCCGGCGCCGGGCCAGGAGCTTGGCCGTGACGCCCACGCAGAGCGAGTGCCGCCAGAAGCCTTCCATATTGAGGGCGCGGAAGTCCTTCTTGCTCGAGACGCGGTCGAGGACCGCCGAGCTCAGGGCGAGATTCTTGACGGTGTTCACGCCGAGCATGATGATCGCGCGCACGAGGCTCGTGACCTGCGTGCCGAGCCCGTAGTAGGCGGAGTTGATGAGCTTGAGCACCCGGCCCATGAGGACCGGATCGAGCTGGATGACGCGGTCCAGGTCTATGGGGCTGGTCTTGGGGTTGTTGCAGACCTCGAGAACCTTGCCCACCGTGGTCGGCAGGCTGGGCATGCCGCCGATGTAGTCGCGAACCCGCCGGAGATTGTCAATCAACGTTCCGCCCCTTATCTCGCCGTATGATGTCTATGAGTTTCGCCAGCCGAGGCGAAACGGGCACGCCCGCTATCTCCATCGGCATTCCGTCGGAAGAGACCACCACCGAGGCGGTCTCCGGGGGTATGGGCCCGGAGAAGTCCAGCACGGGAGGCGGCACGCGCCGCTCGCCTCGCCGCCGCTCCTCCGTCTCGCGCCGGTCGGCATCGCCGCGCCGGTCGGCCTTCCTCCGATCCTCGACGCGGCGTTCGAAGTCGGCGCGGCGATCCGTTCCACCGCGCCGCGGAACTGGCGAGCGCCGCGGATCGACGGCGCGATCGGAGCCTTCCCCGACTGTCTGCCGCTTCCGCTCGCCGGAGGCCAGAAGACTCGGTTCCTGCGGCGCCTCGGCCTCGGCTTCCACTTCCGCCTTCTCTTCCGCTTCGGCCCCGGTCGAGAGGGACTCTATGAGGCCGTCGATCTTCCCCTCGAGGCCCGAGGAGCGGAACTCCTCCTGCTTTTCCGGCGGAAGCGCCTCGGACAGCGATTTCAGGTACTCCAGGAGCTGGGCCGTCGGCGTCCCGAAGATGGACTCTTCGCCGGACTGCCCAGGGCCACCCCGGCTCGGCTCGGCCGCTCCGGAATCATCTTCTCCGCCGGGCGAGGCTTCGTTCCGAGTCGCCCCTCCCGGAGACGGTCCTTCCGGTGCAAGCTCTTCCTGCGGCTCTTCGGCCGACGTCGCTTCAGACGACGGCGTTTCAGACGACGGCTCTTCAGACGACGGCTCTTCGCCCGGCCTTTCGGGAACTCCACCGTCCTCAGACCAAATATCCTCAGGTTCTTCCTCGAAGGAAAGGGAAGAATCCGCATCGGCCGAAGTTTCGTCCTCCTGCGGCTCTTCGATGTATTCGGGCAGGTCTTCCTCCGGCGAGGACTCTTCGGCGAGAGACTCGAGCAGCGGTTCCAGCTCGGAAAGTTCGGGCTCGGGTTCCGGCTCGGGGCCTGGCTCCGGCTCGGAGAGTTCGGTGTCGAATTCCGGCCCCGGCCCCGGCCCGGGTTCCGGCTCGGAGAGTTCAAGGTCCTGCGGTTCCAGTTCGAGCTCGACCTCCGGTTCGAGAAGTTCTGGAGCCGGCGACTCGGGCTCGCGCTCGGACTCGCGCTCTGGCTCGGGCATGGCTTGAGGCTCCGGCTCCGGCTCCGGCTCCGGTGCAGGCGGCGGCTGGAACCGGGGCGCCGTTTCGGGCTGTGGCCTCCGAGCCGGAGCCCGCGGGGGAGGCGCAGCGCCCCTTTCCTGCGGCGCTTGCGGCACCTGCGGCTGGGCTTGCGGAGGTTGGGCCGGCATCTGCCTGGGCTGGGCCGGCGGGTGTGGGGGCTGAGGTGCCTGCATGGCGGGCGTCGGCAAAGGCGGCAGCTGCGGGGGCTGGGCCTGCGGCTGGGCCTGCGGCTGGGCCTGCGGCTGAGCCTGCGGCTGAGCCTGCGGCTGCGGCTGCGGCTGCGGCTGCGGTTGCGGCTGCGGCTGCGGCGCCTGCATCGCGGGCATCGGCAAAGGCGGCATCTGCGGCATAGGCGGATAGCCCGAGGGCTGGAATCCTCCGCTCGGCCAGCTCGGGTTCGCCCCGGGAGCCGCAGGCG
>Ga0307376_10000242_pt1 | contig 72997 bp, 69 predicted proteins | sample TR2MG_FD_202536 | JGI IMG/M metagenome (GOLD analysis project Ga0307376, IMG submission 202536) | Soil microbial communities from Risofladan, Vaasa, Finland - TR-2 | ecosystem: Environmental > Terrestrial > Soil > Coastal area > Acid sulfate soil | place: Finland: Risofladan, Vaasa | collected...
GGAGAGGCCGAAGAAATCGCTGGGTGGCCTGACACCGTCGGCCTACGCCAAGAAACTGGCCGACAAATCGGCTACATTAACCCCCGGACTCTAAAGCCGAGTGCTACTGAAAACCGGGGGGACGTCGAACCTGCTCACAAGGTCACTGCGTGATCTTGATGATCGTGGCCCAGTTCTCTCGTTAGCGGCATTTGCTGAGGAAGCCCTCGGCGAACTATTGAAGGCATTCATGACGCCCTCCGAGGCGACGACACAACTTACTGAAGGATTCAATGCTCCACTGGGAACATTTTCTTCCCGCATTAAGGCCGCCTACGCTATTGGCCTAATAACAAAAGAGCAATTTCTCGACCTGGAGCGCTTGCGTAAGATTCGGAACGAATTTGCTCATAGTTGGAAGCCGGTTGATATTTCAAAGCAAAAGGTTGCGGCGCTGATTGACGGCATGTCCTTCAGTCGCATCGACGATCATTTCCCAGAAACCCCCATTGAGAAAATTCGCAGTTCGATGAGTTGTTTGTTGGTAGAAATCCGTTCATCTACCCATCAGATTCAAAAGAAGAGCCTCCAAGCGAGGTTGGTTGGAAATCATCTCATGCGTGGATTCTCCGGCGACTTCGACGCCCAGATTCAAAACGCCCGTGAAGAGCTAACGAACATTGCGAAAAATTTGGATGGAGCTGAAGACAAGAAGCGCAATTTCTATCTGACGCTTCTTGTCCGACTCAAGGACAGATTGACAGTTTTGGCTAGACCAGAAAGTCCTGAGCAGCAAAAGGCGCTTACCGATTTTCTTGAGGAATATGGAAGTGTGCTGCGTCAAGTCGCAGCCTAACAATCCGCTCCATAGGGACGCTACGCCGGCATGCCGGCTTCGCGCCCCTGAGCTAATACGTTGGGCATCAAGGGAGCGGTTATGAAGGTAATGAAAATTCTTGGGGCCGCTGGAATAGCGGTTGTTCTTTTATTTGTGTTCGTTGCAAATTTCTCTGCTGTAGAGTCCCGTTTCCAGTGTCCTGGGAAACTCTCTTCCACGGATGGCTCACATCCTTTAACCGTTTTCCTGAAACTTGAGGAATACAGATGGTGGGTAGGGCTATGGAGCGAGTCAGACGCGGCCATCCATATAGAGATTCCCAATACCTACGCCGACTATTTTTCAGACGTAAAGAAAGTAGGCGATCAGTATCAAATATTTGACTCTTCGCAAACAATCAAGGGGAACTTCTCTACTCTGAGCAAGGTGCTGGCAATAAATCTCCCCGTGAAGCTACAGACTGATTTCTTTGATGGTACGTGCAAGAAGGCCGATTGATGCCCAACAAATCATTCCAGCGGACCGTCAAAAAGCTGCGCTTTTTGCCATCCGCTGAATTCGAACGTTCGGCCCCAGCAACAATTCCATTCGGAGCAGCATTGAATGATCTCTAGTTTCCAGCTTAAGTTTGGACGAGTTCCGGGAGCCGCAGGAGAGCCAATTGCGGCAACTCCCGTAACCGTATTTGTTGGACCAAACAATTCTGGGAAGAGCCGTGTTCTTGCGGAGATTGAGCGCTATTGTCGGTCCGGCCAAAAGGACGGTAGCTCAGTAATTCTTGAAGATTTGTCGTTTTCCGGGCTTGACGCACATCGCGCTCAACAGGCTATTGAGCGACTTCGAGAGGCCCCCAACCCAGGTGAGTCCGTAAATCTTGATCATCTGTTTATTGGAAGTCGCTACGGTAGAAATCAAGTTCCACTCGCGCAACTGACTCAGTATGTTCAACGCCCGTCAGACAGTCTCCCTGCCTTTTGCCAGTGGTTTCTCACACACAACACGCTGATACTTGATGGTCGCAGTCGTATAAACCTCGTGAACGAGCAGGCCGCAGGCGATCTACAACGTTCGCCACAAAGCAGCCTCCAAGTTCTCTTTCGGAACGATGCGAAACGACACGAGGTTCGCCGCATGGTTTTAGAGGCGTTTGGAACGTACTTTGTAATTGACCCAACCCATCTTGGACAACTTCGAATTCGCCTAGCGGATCGCCCGCCTCGCGAGGATATGGAGGAACGTGGGATACATGCAGATGCAGTCCAGTTTCACGCCGCTGCGCAGCTCATAGATCAAGCCAGTGACGGAGTAAAAGCTTTCACTGGCATAGTCACAGAAGTGATGGCTGGCGACCCGAGTGTCATCCTTATTGATGAACCAGAGGCGTTCTTACATCCATCCTTGGCATCAAAGCTTGGATATGAGGTTTCTCGCGCAGCTCTATCCGCAGACAAACGGGTTTTTGTTTCTACGCACAGTCCATCCTTCGTAATGGGCTGCATCCAGTCTGGCGCACCTGTGAATATCGTTCGACTGACTTATCGCGGGGGTGTGGCGACCGCGAGGGTTCTCCCGAGCGCAGAAATTCTAGAGTTGATGAGGCATCCTTTGCTTCGCTCAACAGGTGTCCTGAGCGGTTTGTTCTATGAATTTGTGGTGGTCACAGAGTCAGATGCTGATCGTGCGTTCTATCAGGAGGTAAATGAACGGCTATTGCAGTTCAAACCAGAATGGGGAATCCCTAACTGCCTATTTATCAACGCTCAGAACAAACAAACCATTCAAACAATCATCAGGCCGTTGCGCCAACTTGGAATCCCTGCTGTTGGGATTGTCGATGTTGATGTACTGAAAGATGGGGGCGCGAACTGGACAAACATACTCACCAGCGCGAACGTTCCTCCCATATCGCACGGCCCACTGGCCGCAATGCGAGCCGCCGTGAAGTCGGCTATGGACGCCACGGGTCGAGACATGAAAAGAGATGGCGGCCTAGCTATCCTTCAGCCTCAAGACCGTGAGGCCGCGCAGAATCTTCTCTCTCAATTGGCCGAGTATGGCGTCTTCGTTGTGCCAGGAGGTGAGCTAGAGTCATGGATGAAACAACTTGGGGTAGGCGGGCATGGCCCGTCTTGGCTAATTGGCATGTTCGAACGTATGGGCGAAGACCCGGCGAACGCCAACTATATACACCCCGCCGATAACGACGTGTGGGAGTTCATGTCGAAAGTGAAGACTTGGCTTATTGACGCCAATCGCAAAGGCATTCCCGCTTAGCCATGATCCTGTGGCCGAGCCCATCATTCCACCGGACCTGCGCGAAAAGCCGCGCAGGCCGGTGAATTCAAACGTTGCCCGGTAAGCGCCGAACACCGGACATATTGAACAGTCAGTCTGAGGGACTGCTCTGGCCGACGAGCCGACCTTCCTGGTGGGTTTGCCAGACGTCCGTTACTCGGGCGATTGCTGCCTGACAGAACAATTTCGAGATTACCTCTGCGGCTGACAAACAAGTTTGATGAGCTATCACATGTCGGTGTTTCGTTGGCCTGGCGCCCGGATATTGTTCCTTTGAGTGCTGAACCAGTCTCGCCGCTGGTTTCCATCATTCCGCCTCTTGATTTCACGTTGGAAGTCGGCAATCAGTTGCTCGGGCATCAGTTTCAACCCGTCCAGTCTTCCAGCCGCAAACCTTTCACTCTCGCGAATTCACGTGTGTTGTGCGTCACCAGGGTGGCATCCAGTGCAAGTGCGTGGGCGGCGATCATCATGTCCATGGGGCCGATGGGCTGGCCGCGTTTTTCCAGACCGGTTCGCAGCTCGCCGTAGAAAACGGCAGCGCCTGCGCCATAGTCGCTCACATCGAAGTCCAGCAGGAACTCATCCAGCAGCGCCTGATTGGTTTTGCGCCAGCGGCTTTTCCGTACGCCGTATTGCAGTTCGGACAATACAACGCTGGAAATCAGGGGGCGTTCGTTGCGCGGCAGCGCATCCAGTCTGGCGAGGATGTTGTGCTGATAGTCAGGCTGATTTCCGGTAAGCAGGTAAATGCAGGTGTTGGTGTCCAGCAGCCAGGCCACGCTTACCAATCCCGCTGGTCGGGTTGCGCGGGTTGGTTGCGTTCGAGTTCGCCCTTGAATTTGCCCAGGCAGGCACGGACATGCCGCCAGCGAGTCGCTGACTTGGGCACCAGCACGATTGTTTCGCCTTCGCGGCGGATTTCGACTTCGTCCTCGGTCAGACGGAATTCCTTGGGCAGCCGCACGGCCTGGCTGTTCCCTTGCTTGAAGACTTTAGCGGTTTTCATGGGGTCATTCCGATAAGTGTATACGTGCAAGTGTACACAATATTTTCGGATGCGTGTCTGCGCCCTATCCTGCCGTATTCACGGCCTGCGCAACAGCCACAACATCATCGGCACGCCGAGCAGTGCGGTGAGCACCCCCACCGGCAGTTCGCGCGGCTCGATCACGGTGCGCGCGAGGGCGTCGGCCAGCACCAGCAGGCTGCCGCCGGCCAGGGCGCAGGCGGGGAGCAGCACGCGGTGGCCGGCAAAGCCGAGCCGCCGCAGCGCGTGGGGCACCATCAGCCCGACGAAGCCGATGCTGCCGGCCTGCGCGACAACCAGGGAGGTGGCGGCGCCGGCCAGAACAAACAGCATCCAGCGCGTGGGGGCGACCGCCACTCCGAGCGAGGCGGCTTTGAGCGGCGACAGCTGCAGCACGTCGAGCCGCCTCGATAAGCTCAGCGCGGCAGCCACTGCCAGCAGCAGCGCCGCCCACAGCAGCCCGGGCTGGCTGGTCCAGGCGAGATCGCCCATCAGGAAGAACAGCATGCCGGGCAGGCGCTCGGCGGGCGTCACGGAGAGCACCAGCGCGATCAGCGCGCCGAAGCCCGCCGCCAGCATCACGCCGGCGAGCAGCAGCGGCGTGTGGTCGCGCGCCAGCAGTCGGCCGCCGAGCGCGGCGGCGAGCGCCAGCGCCAGCAGGCTGCCGGCAAACGCCAGCAGGGATATCCACGGCCACGCCAGCCCCGCCGCCATGCCCAGCAGGGCCAGGAGTCCCGCGCCGCCGGATACGCCGAGCAGATAGGGTTCGGCCAGTGGATTGCGGAACAGGGTCTGCATCAGCGCGCCCGCCAGCGCCAACAGGCCGCCGCAGGCGAAGGCCGCGGCCACGCGCGGGCCGCGCAGTTCGGCGAGGATCTGCAGCGCCAGCTCGCGGTCGGCCGGCAGCGTGCCGGCCATCAGGCCGAGCGCGATGGCGAGCGGGGCGGCCAGCCCGAGCAGCAGCAGCCGGGAGGCGTGGCTCAGGGCTGGGCCGCCTCGGGCAGCAGCGTCACGCGCTGCATGACGATGGGATCGACCGGCACATCGCCGTGCGGGCCGCGATTGCCGCGCGGCACCGCGACGATGGCGTCGACTACGTCCATGCCGTCGACCACCCGGCCGAATACGGCATAGCCCCAGCCGTCGCCGCTTCTGCCGCGATGGTTGAGGAAGGCGTTGTCCTTGAGGTTGATGAAGAATTGCGAGCTGGCCGAATGCGGGTCGGCGGTGCGCGCCATCGCCAGTGTTCCGCGCAGATTTGCCAGGCCGTTGTCGGCCTCGTTGCGGATGGGCGGACCCTTGGGCTTTTCGGTCATGTCCGGCAGCATGCCGCCGCCCTGAACCATGAAGTTGGGGATGACGCGATGGAAGATGGTGCCGTCGTAGAACCCGTTTTTTACGTAGTGCAGAAAATTCTTCGTCGTCCTCGGCGCCTGGGCGGGGAACAGCTCCACCGTGATGTTGCCCTTGCCGGTTTCGATCAGCACGCGCGGGTTGGCCGGCTGGCCGGCGGCGGGGGCGGTGGAGACGGTCTGCGCGCCGGGCTCGCTGGCGCCGCAGCCGGAGATGCCAAGCATCAGTGCGCCGAGAAACAACACGTTTGAAAACAGGGACAGACGGGTCATGGGAATGCTCCAGGATAAAGGTGGGTGGATTTTACTGGCCGGCGTCGCGCGGCCCAAACGCTGCCTTAAGCCCGAACAATCCATTGGAGCCAAAACACCACGATTTGCGTTCGCATTCGTGCCGGGGGCGACGCTACCCCTATGTGTGCATCAATAGGCAATTCGGGTTAAACAGCAGGCAGCAGGGCACGGTCGATGGCCTCGCGCACGACCTCAAGGGGCTGGCAGCCGTTGCTGACCGCGTGCAATTGCGAATCCTGCTGCAGGATCAGCGCGGGGAAGCCCCGCACGCCGGCCTGCCGCGCCTGCCTGAAATGCGCCTGGGTTTTGGCGCGCGCGGCGTCGCTGTCGAATGCCTGCATAAATGCGGCGGCGTCGATGCCGAGACCTGCTGCCAGTTCGGCCAGCGCGCCGGCCTGGGTGACGTCGCGCCCTTCGGCGTAGAAAGCATTTTGGATTGCCCTGAACAGGGGAAAGATCAGCGTCGGTTCGATGCCGCCAATCGCCACCACCGCGCGGCTGGCGGGTTCGGTGTCGTAGACCGCGCCTGGCGGCAGGGCATTGTCGAAACGAAAGGGCTGGCCGGTGCGTTCGTGCACCTGCTGCCAGTGGTGCAGGATGTCCTCGCGCGCCGCCGCCGTCAGCGGCGCGGTTTCGCCAGGTCGCAGCCCGCCCAGCACCAGCGCGATTTTTGTACGTTCGTGGAATTCCTCGCGCAGCGTCTCGATCGCGGGCGAAAACCCCCAGCACCATGAACACATCGGGTCGGCGAAGTACCAGAGGATGGCTGTGCTCATGTTGGATGAGGTCTCTTCAGGATGCTGTGTCATGCGCGTTCTTTTCTGATCCGGGTGATCTGTTCCAGGTAGTTTGCGCCCCATCCCTGAAGCATTTTCAGCACCGGCTCAAGCGTTTCCCCGAATGCCGTAAGCGAGTACTCGACTTTTGGCGGAACTTCAGGATAGACCTTGCGTGCCACGACCTGGTCGGCTTCCAGTTCCCGCAACTGCCGGGTCAGCATTCTTTGCGTCACCGCAGGCATCAGTCGTGCCAGTTCGTTGAACCGTTTGGTGCCGCCCAGCAGATGAAACAGGATGACCCCTTTCCATTTGCCGCCGATCACCTCGACGCAGGCCTCGACCGGGCATCCAAAGTCACAGTCGTAACGCTTGTGGCGCATCGGGTCTCCCTAGTATACAAAATGTAAGTACATGACATGAATGTGCATACTTACATAGATTGAATCCGCCCGATAACATGGCTTTCGGCATTGGGCCATATCACCGGGGAGACCTGCATGGATGTCAGAACCGCAATCGAAACACGGCGCGCGATCAAACAATTCGATCCCGGCCACGTGATGGCCGAGCATGAAATCGACGCGCTCATGTCGCTGGCGCTGCTTGCCCCGACGGCTTTCAACATCCAGCACTGGCGCTTCGTTCTGGTGCGAAACCCGGAATTGCGCGAAGCCATTCGCGCGGTGTCGTGGATGCAGCCCCAAATTACGGAGGCTTCCTTGCTGGTGGTCATTTGCGCGGACGTTAATGCGTGGGAAAAGGAACCTGACCGCTATTGGCGCAATGCGTCCGATGACGTCCGCGAGGGCATGGTGGCCGCCATCGACGGGTATTACCGCGGGCGGCCCCAAACGCAGCGTGATGAAGCGATGCGGTCATGCGGCATTGCCGCCCAGACACTCATGCTTGCCGCGCAGGAGATGGGATACGACTCATGTCCGATGGATCTGTCGGATTTCGATGAAGTCGCAAAATTGATCCGGTTGCCCGAGGGGCACGTCATTACGATGTTCGTCGCCCTCGGCAAACGGGCTCGGGAACCGTGGCCCAGGGGAGGCCAGCTTCCTGTGGACGAGGTGGTGCTGGTGGACCGCTTCTGACCGGGACGCATTCCGTCAGCGCGGTGTGGCCCGACGTCGGTTAGGGCTTGGGGTCGTCGTCGGATTTGGGCGGGCTGTCGTCGTCCATGATGATGCTGTGCGCCGGTCCTTCGAGGTCGTCGAACTGGCCGCTTTTTACCGCCCACAGTATGACCCAGGCGATGATGCCGACCAGTACGAGGCTCAGGGGGATCAGCAGGATCAGAATGTCCACGGTTAGCGGTTAGCGGAGAGTGGAGAGTTGAGAGCGGAGAGCCGCCGGGGCGGACGTCGCTTTGTACTTGAAGTCGGACAGCCGCAGTGCGTTCAGCACCACCAGCAGCGAGCTGGCCGACATGCCGATGCCGGCCATCCATGGCGTGACGTAGCCGAGCGCGGCAGCGGGGATGGCGATGAGGTTGTAGCCGAGTGCCCAGCCCAGGTTCTGGCGGATGATCTGCTGCGTCTTGCGGGCGAGCGCCACGCCTTCGGCCAGGGTGGCGAGGCGGCTGCCGAGCATCACCATGTCGGCGGCGGCCTGCGCGACATCGGTGCCTTCGCCCATGGCGATCGACACCTGCGCGCCGGCCAGCACCGGAGCGTCGTTGATACCATCGCCCACCATGGCGACGATGCGGCCCTGCTGCTGCAGCGCCTTGACGTAGGCGAGCTTGTCTTCCGGCAGTGCGCCGGCATGCCACGCGTCGATGCCGAGTTGCTGTGCGGTGGTCTTGACCGCGCCCTCGGCGTCGCCCGACAGCAGGTGCAGACGCAGGCCCTGCTGGCGCAGTGCGGAAAGCGCGGCGTCGGCGTCGGCGCGCGGCGTGTCGGCCAGCGCGAACCAGGCGATCGGTTCGTTTTTTTCGGCAAGTGCGACCCAGCTCGCGCCGTCATCGGATTCGGGTGGCGGCGCGCCGGCGGTGGCGAAGCGCGGCGAACCCAGGCGGTAGGTGCGGCCGGCGATCATGCCTTCGACGCCGCGCCCCGGGGTGTTGCGAATGCCGTCGGCGGTGACGGAGGCGTTAACGGCTTCGCTCATGGCGCGCGCGATGGGATGTTCGGAGCCTGCTTCCAGCGCGGCAGCCAGCGCGCCGACTTCTTCGGCGCTGCGTCCGCCCAGCGGCACCACGCGGCGCACGCTCAAGCGGCCGTGGGTGAGCGTGCCGGTCTTGTCGAACACCAGGTCGGTGGCGCGCGCCAGGGTTTCCAGCGCGTGGCCGCGCGTGGCCAGCAGGCCCAGCCGGGTGAGCCGGCCGGTGGCGGTGGTGAGCGCGGCGGGGGTGGCGAGGCCGAGCGCGCAGGGACAGGTGACGACCAGAACCGATACCACGATCCACAGGGTGCGGGACGGATCGATGACATACCACGCCAGGCCGACGAAGAAGGTGATCAGCAGCAGCAGGCCGACGAACCAGGCGGCGGCGTGGTCGGCCAGCTGGCCGATGCGCGGCTTCTCGCTCTGCGCGCGGTCGAGCAGGCGCACGATGGACGCCAGCCGCGTGTCGGCGCCGAGCCTGTCGACCCGCACCACCAGCGGACTCGCCTGGTTGAGGCTGCCGCCGACCACTTTCGCATGTGCGCTTTTCGACACCGGCAGCGATTCGCCGGTCAGCATCGCCTCGTTCACCGCGCTGTCGCCCTCGACCACCTCGCCGTCGGCGGGCAACGTCTCGCCTGGACGCACCAGTACGTGGTCGCCCACGGCGAGGCGCGCCACCGGTATCTGTTCCTCGTCGCGCGCCGGCCAGTGGGGCAGCCGCGTGGCGGCGGCGGGGATGAGCTTGACCAGTTCTTCCACCGCGGCGCCGGCGCGGCGACGCGCATTCATTTCGAGAAAACGCCCGGTCAGGAGCAGGAAGACGAACATGGTGACCGAGTCGTAATAGACCTCGCCATGGCCGGAGAAGGTGCCGTAGACGCTGGCGACGAAGGCGGTGCCGACGCCCAGCGCAACCGGTACGTCCATCCCCAGCATGCGCCGTTTCAGATCGCGCCAGGCGCCGATGAAGAAAGGCCACGCCGAATACAGCACCACCGGGATGGTGAGGACCAGGCTCGCCCAGCGCATCAGCAGCCGGATGTCGTCGGTCATGTCGGTGGCGGTGTAGCTCGGCAGCGCGTACATCATCACCTGCATCATGCCCAGACCGGCGATCGCCAGCCGCCTGATCGCGGTGTTGCGCTCGCGTCGGTGGATGTCGTCGGAGCGGCCGGGGTCGAACGGGTGGGCGATGTAGCCGATGTCGGTTACTGCCTTGAGGATCGCCGACAGCTGGATGCGGCTGTTGTCCCAGCGCACCCGAGCGCGGCGGGTGGCGTAGTTGATCTCGACCGACAGCACCCCGGGCAGCCCGGCGATGTGGCGCTCGTTGAGCCAGATGCAGGCGGCACAGACGATGTTTTCCAGGATCAGCGCGGCCTCGCGGATATTTTCCGATTCCGTCCGCACGAAGCTTTCCTGGATTTCCGGCAGGTCGTACAGGCCCATCTGCGCCAGCTCGGCTTCGGCCTCGCGCGCGGTGGCGGGCAGGGCGGTGCGGTGGGTGTAATACGCGCCCTGGCCGCTGTCGATGATGGTCTGCGCGACCGCCTGGCAGCCGCGGCAGCAGGTTTGTTTGGTCTGGTTTTCGAACTGGATCGGGTAGTGCGCGCCGTCCGGCACCGGCAGGCCGCAGTGAAAGCAGCCCGAAAAAGGCGGGGCGTCCGTGAGCCCATGAGGGTGGCTCACGAATCGTCCCGCAGAAAGACGCCACAACGCGGCAAGTCCGGGAGAGAGGACGGACCGGCCGCCGGCGTCGGGCACGGCTTATTTGTAAAACCCGCAATTGCTGCCCCGAACCATCGGATCGATGGCCGGGCTGGCAAGCCGGATGCCGATGCTTGTGACTTCGGCGCCGATACGGGTCGGTTTGACGTGGTGCTGGGTGTGGCCATTCTTCCCTGCTGCAATGTCTCCGGCGCGAAATGCGCCGCGAGAGGGTTCTCTCGGGGGCAAGCCGTTAAACCGGCATTATAAAAGGGAGCGGGTTTCAGTCCCGCGCCCCCGTTTAGCCGTCTCGAAAGAAAACGTAATAGCAGTATTGAAGATGCTCATATCATAATACATTCATGGCACTTGGTCACGATGTGCCGCCCCAAAATGGGGATCAGGCGCCGCATCATGGCGTGTACCTCTGGACGATTATTCTTTGGGGTCGTTCATTTTTCGTTTGTACATGCGCACCAGGTAAATCGCCATGCCGATCATGAACAGGATGGTGAACAGGCTCAACAGGCCAATCGGGCTGGTAAACAACAAATTGAGTACGACATCCATTTCAGTCTCCCTGGGTTTGAATGGTGGATTCGGCATCCGTCGTGAGCGTGACGGGTTGGCTGAATGGGGTGTGCAGCACACCGGCAAGCCGCCAGGTGGAGGCGGCATCGGCGAGCAGGGCGTGCCACTTGCCGGCCGGCATGGCGGGCAGTGAGGTGCGATAGTGCCCGCCCCCCGCATGGCTGAAGGTAAGCGTCTGGTCCTGCCCCTGGCGGGTCGGGTGGGCCAGCGTGAGCTTGAGTCGATCCGGGTAGGCCTGCAGGCGTCCCGCCAGCGTCAGCGCCAGGGTGCCGTCCTCGCGCTTCAGGGTGGCGGTCAGCGCCAGTGCCTGCGCGGCGTCATCGCGCGCCAGCGTCTGGTTGATGGCCAGCCCGGCCTTGTAGTAATCTCCGACCACCAGGCCATCGGCGCTGGTGGTCGCGATCCAGACTGTCGTCACGCCGGCGATGACCGCGGTGGCGGGCAGGCTGATGAGAAACCACGGCCAGAATTCGCGATACCAGGGCTTGCTTGCGGGGGGGCTGAGCGTATTCATGGTCGATGCCTCATCAAAACTAGCGGTTGAAGAATTTGGTGGCAACGTCTTCCTTGATGCGCGGATCGTCGGTGGCCTGTATCGTGAACGTCACCTCGATCGAGCGACCTTTCAGCTCGACCGGGTCGGCAATCAGGCTCACGGGAATGTCGATGGTCTGCAGGGGGGCGGCTGCAATTTCGCGGCTGGTCATCACCACCTGCAGGCCCTCGATGCCCTGCGCCTGGATGGTGTAGCGGTGTGGCTGGCCATCCTTGTTGATGAGCTGCAGGCGATAGACGTTTTCGATCAGGCCCTCGTCGGTTTCCTTCGACAGCGCCACGCGGTCGCGTATGACGTCGACGCGCAGCGGCACGCGGGTGGCGAGGCTGTATACGAAAGTACCCGAGAGCAGTGCCAGCAGCACGGTGTAGATGATGGTGCGCGGGCGCAGGACATGTTTCAGGATGCCGCTGTCCGGATATTTTCCTTTCACCACGTTCTCGGTGGTGTAGCGGATCAGCCCGCGCGGGTAGCCCATCTTGTCCATGATCTGGTCGCAGCCGTCGATGCAGGCGGCGCAGCCGATGCATTCGTATTGCAGGCCGTCGCGGATGTCGATGCCGGTTGGGCAGACCTGCACGCAGACGCTGCAGTCGATGCAGTCGCCCAGCCCCAGGGCCTTGTGGTCGGCTTTCTTGCTGCGCGACCCGCGCGGTTCGCCGCGCGAGGTGTCGTAGGTCACGGTCAGCGTGTCGGAATCGAACATCACGCTCTGGAAGCGCGCGTACGGGCACATGTACTTGCAGACCTGCTCGCGCATGAAACCGGCGTTGCCCCAGGTGGCAAAACCGTAGAACAGGATCCAGAAGGTTTCCCACGGGCCGAGGCTGGCGCTCATCACTTCGGCGGCCAGCATCTGGATCGGCGTGAAGTAGCCGATGAAGGTGAAGCCGGTCCACAGCGCGATCAGCATCCAGATCAAGTGCTTGAGACCGCGCCGGCGCAGCTTGTTGGCATTCCACGGCGACTTGTCGAGTTTCTTGCGTGCGAGGTGGTCGCCTTCCAGCCAGTTTTCCACCCACATGAAGATTTCGGTGTACACGGTCTGCGGGCAGGCATAGCCGCACCACAGGCGGCCGGCGACGGCGGTGAAGAGGAACAGCGTCAGCGCCGACAGGATCAGCAGACCGGTGAGATAAACGAAATCCTGCGGCCAGAACACCAGGCCGAAGATGTAGAACTTGCGCGCGGCCAGATCGAACAGCACCGCCTGCCGGTTGTCCCACTGCAGCCAGGGCAGGCCGTAATAAATCGCCTGGGTCAGTAGCACCAGCGCGATGCGCCAGTTGGCGAACACGCCATGCACCGAGCGCGGCTGGATTACCTGCCGGATCGCATAGAGTTCCTGCTCGATCGGGGCTTCGGTGGAAGCGGGCTGCTGCTTGTCGTTTGTCACTGCATTTTCCATGGAGGGTCTGAGCCGCTTGAACGTACTGTCGATGGCGCTGGCACAATACGCTCAAGCGGCTCGCCGGAAGCGGTCCGGCGAGCGGCCTTTACTTACTGCTTATGCGACAGGCCATACACGTAAGCCGCCAGCAGATGCAGCTTGGCTTCCTTGTTGGAGGTGGTGCCGAGTGTTTGTGTCATGGCGGGCATGACGCCATTGCGCCCCTTGGCGATGGTTTCGACGATGGTCGTCTCGCTGCCGCCGTATAGCCACACGTTGTCGGTGAGGTTGGGCGCACCCATCGCCTGCATGCCGGTACCTTCCAGCGTATGGCAGACGGTGCAGTTCTCGGCGAATTTCACCTTGCCCGTAGCGGCCAGCGCGGCATCGTGCTTGCGGCCCGACAGCGACAGCACATAGTTCGCCACTTCCTTCGTCCCCTGCGCGCCGAGTGCCACGCCCAGCGGTGGCATGACCCCGGCGCGGCCGCCGGTGATGGTGGCCTTGATGGTGTCGGGGTCGCCGCCATAAAGCCAGTCGCCGTCGGTCAGATTGGGGAAGCCCCTGGCGCCCGCTGCGTCCGAACCGTGGCACTGCGAGCAATAGGTCAGGAACAGGTTCCTGCCGATGGCGCGCGCATCCGGATCGGCGGCCACGGTGGCGATGTCCTGCTTCATGAATCCGGCATACACCGGCTGGAACTTGGCTTCGGCAGCTTTCACCTCGTCCTCGTATGCCCCCCTGGAGGTCCAGCCGAGTATGCCGGCGTAATTGCCGAGCCCCGGCCACAGTGCCAGGTACACCACCGCGAACACCAGGGTGGCGTAGAACAGACCCAGCCACCAGCGCGGTAGCGGATTGTTCAGATCCTGCAGGTCGCCGTCCCAGGTGTGTTCCATCAACTCGGGTTTTTCGCCGGGCGCGAGCTTGCGGGAGGTCTGGGATCTGAGAAACACCCATGTGCCGATAATGCTCACCACGGTGATGACGCTGATGTAAATCGGCCAGAAGCTGTGTGTGAAATCACTCATTGTTTGTCTCCTTTTTTGGCGGGTGTATCGTCTTCTTCAAAGGGCAGCTTGCCGGCGTCTTCGAAACGCTGCTTGTTGCCCTTGCTGTAGGCCCACCAGACGATGCCGATGAACACCACGATGAAGATGATCGTGACAATGCCGCTGACAAGTCCGCTGTCCATGGCTGTCTCAGCTCCTGGGGGCGTGGGTGCCCAGCACCTGCAGGAAGGTGATGAGCGCTTCAAGCTCGGTCTTGCCTTCCAGCGCGGCTGGCGCTTCGGCGATTTCCTGTTCGGTATAGCCGTGGCCGACGATGTTCAGCGTGCGCATCTTTTTCTGGATCGCCGTATCCTTGAGCGGACGGTCGAGCCAGGGGTAGGCGGGCATATTGGATTCCGGCACCACGTCGCGCGGATTCATCAGGTGAGCCGTATGCCAGGTGTTCGAGTAACGCCCGCCAACCCGGTGCAGGTCCGGCCCGGTCCGCTTGGAACCCCACAGGAAGGGGCGGTCATAGACGTACTCGCCCGCCACCGAATAGTGACCGTAGCGTTCGGTCTCGGCGCGGAACGGACGAATCATCTGCGAGTGGCAGCCGACGCAGCCCTCGCGAATGTAGATGTCGCGCCCCGACAACTGCAGTGCCGTGTAAGGTTTCAGGCCCGCCACCGGTGTGGTGGTGGAGGTCTGGAAGAACAGCGGCACGATCTGCACCAGGCCGCCGACGCTGACGACGAGGATGGTCAGCACGATCAGCAGACCGAGGTTCTTTTCGATAGTCTCATGCGAAATCATGTTCGATCTCCTTAGGCGTGGACGGCTTGCGGGATGGCTGCATCGTTCACCACGCGGCCTGTCCGTACGGTTTTCCAGACGTTCCAGGCCATCATCAGCATGCCGCTGAAGAACAGCGTTCCGCCCGTGAGACGAATGCCGTAGAACGGATACATGGTGTTGATCACCTGGGCAAAGCTGTAGGTCAGCGTGCCGTCGGCGTTGGCTGCACGCCACATCAGACCCTGCGCCACCCCGGCGATCCACATCGAGGCGATATACAGCACCACGCCGATGGTCGAGAGCCAGAAATGCCATTCGATCATTTTGGTGCTGTACATCGATTCGCGGCCGTACAGGCGTGGAATCAGGTAGTACATGGAGCCAATCGTGATCATCGCCACCCAGCCGAGCGCGCCGGAATGCACGTGGCCGACAGTCCATTCGGTGTAATGCGACAGCGCGTTCACCGTCTTGATCGCCATCATCGGGCCTTCAAAGGTGGACATGCCGTAGAACGACAGCGCAGTGACGAGGAACTTCAGGATCGGATCGGTGCGCAGTTTGTGCCATGCGCCCGACAGCGTCATGATGCCGTTCATCATGCCGCCCCAGCTCGGCGCCAGCAGCATCAGGGAGAACACCATGCCGAGCGACTGCGCCCAGTCCGGCAGCGCGGTGTATTGCAGGTGGTGCGGGCCGGCCCACATGTAGATGAAATTGAGCGACCAGAAGTGGACGACCGACAGGCGGTAGGAATAGATCGGGCGGCCAGCCTGCTTGGGGATGAAGTAATACATCATGCCGAGGAAGGCCGTGGTGAGGAAGAAGCCCACCGCGTTATGGCCGTACCACCATTGCACCATCGCATCCTGCACGCCGGCGTAGAGCGAGTAGGACTTGGTCAGGGTCACCGGCAGTTCCAGGTTGTTGACGATATGCAGGATCGCGATGGTCAGGATGTAGGCGCCGAAGAACCAGTTCGATACATAGATATGCTTGGTCTTGCGCTTGGCGATGGTGCCGAAGAACACCAGCGCATAGGCCACCCACACCACCGTGATGAGGATATCGATCGGCCATTCCAGCTCGGCGTATTCCTTGGTGCTGGTGTAGCCCATGGGCAGGGTGATGGCCGCCAGCACGATCACCGTCGTCCAGCCCCAGAAGGTGAAGGCCGCCAGCTTTTCGGCCCACAGCCTTACCTGGCAGGTGCGCTGCACGATGTAGTACGACACCGCGAATAGTCCCGAGCCGCCGAAGGCAAAGATGACGGCGTTGGTGTGCAATGGACGCAGCCGGCCATACGACAGCCATTCGATTCCATAGGTTAATTCCGGCCAGATGAGTTGCGTCGCCAGGGTCACCCCGAGCAGCATTCCGACGATCCCCCACACCACCGTCATGATGGCGAACTGGCGGACGACCTTATAGTTGTAGGTTGTCGCTTCCATACACGTCTCCCGTGATTGATGATCAAACTGGCATATGTGAGATAAATTTCACATTGAGGATAAACATATCCTGTTAATTAAGAATTTGTCAATATCAAAGACCACATCAATACTAAAGACCTTGTTTATCAAGTGGTCACCTCTATAAATTCCCCGCCCAGCGCACGGGAAATCCGCCAGATTCAGGCACCAAGCTGAACGCGCGCCTCATGTGGTCTCCCTGTTTCTTGTCCCTTGCGATTCGAAGAAACCGTTCCATCCGCCTCGGCTATCCCGGCGGATGCGTCGCCTGCGGGATACTGGCCATCCAGGCGACCGGTAGCGCCAGCAGAAAGCTGTGTTGTGTTGCGGGCGCAAGCCCATTCGAGTCCTCATCTGAATCCGCTACCATGGCGGTATGAGCGAACGCCTCGAAAAAGCCCCATTTTTTCCCCCGGCCGAAACCGCGCTTCGCGAGCCGAACGGCCTGCTGGCGATGGGCGGCGACCTGTCGCCGGCGCGCCTGCTGGACGCCTATCGGCACGGTATTTTTCCCTGGTTCAATCCGGGCGACCCCATCCTGTGGTGGAGCCCCGACCCACGCATGGTGCTGGTCCCGTGCGAGGTGCGCGTTACCCGCTCGCTTGCCAGGCGACTTCGCAATTCCGGATTCGAGATGCGCGTCGATACCGCGTTCACCGAGGTGATGCGCGCCTGCGCCGCGCCGCGCGAAAGAGAAACCGGCACCTGGATTTCGCCGGCGATGGTGGCGGCCTATAGCCGCCTGTTCGATGCGGGCTACGCGCATTCGGTGGAAACCTGGCACGACGGCCGGCTGGTCGGCGGCCTCTACGGCGTGGCGATCGGCCGCATGTTTTATGGCGAATCGATGTTCAGCCGCGAACCCGATGCCTCCAAGGTCGCGCTGGTGCGGCTGGCAAGGCAGCTTCAGCAATGGGATTTCGGGCTGATCGACTGCCAGATGGAAACGCCCCATCTGGCCAGCCTGGGCGCGCGCGCCATGCCGCGCGCGATGTTCACAGCCCGGCTGGCGGAGTTGGTAAAATTGCCCCATCTGCCCGGGCCGTGGACGCTTACCTTTAATGCACCCGACTGAACCGCCTTTCCAGCGCATCCAGTTCTACCTGACCGCGCATTACGACTGCAGCTATCTGTCGGGTCGGCGCGCGCGTTCGCAGGTCGCCACGCCCGCCCACATGATCGATGCCGACGCCTACAGCGCGTTGATCCGCGCCGGGTTCCGCCGCAGCGGCCAGTTCACCTATCGCCCGCAGTGCGAGCAATGCCAGGCCTGCGTGCCGGTGCGGGTTGCGGTGGCCGGCTTTGGGCCCAACCGCACCCAGCGCCGCTGCCTCAAGCGCAGCCAGCACCTCGGCGCCCGCTTTCTGCCGCTCGATTTCAAGGAAGAACACTACGCGCTGTACCGCCGCTATCTCGGCAGCCGCCATGCCGGCGGCGGTATGGATCGCGACGACCCCGACCAGTACACGCAGTTCCTGCTGTCGTCCAACGTCGACAGCGTGATGGTCGAATTCCGCGACGGCGACGCCCTCGTCATGGTCTCGGTGATCGATCAGATCGAGGATGGCCTTTCCGCTGTCTACACCTTCTTCGACCCCGCGCGCGACAGGGATAGCCTCGGCGTCTACGGCGTGTTGTGGCAGATCGAGCTGGCGAAGCGGCTGGACCTGCCCTATCTCTATCTCGGCTACTGGATCGCCGAAAGCCGCAAGATGGCGTACAAGAAGCAGTACCCGCCGCTGGAAGGACTGGTCGACGGCCGCTGGCAGGTGCTCGACGCGTGAAGCTGTGGTTTCTGACAGTCCTGCTGGCGACCCTGCAGGGCTGCGCGCTCAGCGTGAGCCACCCGCGCGCGCTCACGCCGATCGACAGCTTCGTCCCGCTGGCGGACGATCCGCGGGTGTGGGTCGAACCGGGGTTCGAGGCCTACGGCGCGCGCGTCGCGGCGGCCTTGCCGGACGCCATCGCCAGGGTCGAGGCGGCGCATTACCTGCCGTTTTCCCGCCCGCCGCGCGTCCATGTGTGCGGCACCGACGCCTGCTTCAAGCGCTATGTACTGACGCCGAAATTGTCGGCCGCGGTGGTGCCTGACAACCGCCTGATCCTGTCGCCCAATCTCGACGGCAGGGAACGCCACCGGCTGTCCGCATTGCTGACGCACGAACTGGCGCACCTGCATCTGGGCCAGCGCATCGGCCATTATCACAGCACCTTGCCGGTGTGGTTCCACGAAGGCTGGGCCTCGCTTGTCGCCGACGGCGGCGGCGCCGACTACGCAACCGACGCCAGGGCGTTCGAAGCGATCCAGGCCGGCAAGCGGGTCAATCTCACCGCGCGCGACACGCCCGGCAAGCGTCACCGCGCAGCTACGTCCAGACTCGATATCTTTGAGTTCTATCGCCAGTCCATGCTGCTGGTCGGCTGGCTGCGCGCGCAGGACGAAGCGCGTTTTCGTCAGTTGGTATTGGCCGTACAGGACAACGCCGATTTCGAGATCGCCTTCTGGGATGCCTACGGCCAGGCACCCGCCACCCGGCTCGCGGGATTCTTCGACGGTGTTCTAAGCGATAATCAGGCGGTCCTGGCCGCACCCGCAAAACCCAAACTCACTTCACCATGAAACCCTACCTCGACCTGATGCGCCACGTGCTCGAGCACGGCACCCGAAAAGACGACCGCACCGGCACCGGCACGCTGTCGGTTTTCGGCTGGCAGATGCGCTACAACCTGGCCGCAGGCTTCCCGCTCGTCACCACCAAAAAATGCCACCTGCGCTCCATCATTCATGAGTTGCTGTGGTTTTTGCAGGGCGACACCAACATCCGCTATCTGAAGGAAAACGGCGTCTCGATCTGGAACGAATGGGCCGACGACAACGGCAATCTCGGCCCGGTTTACGGTCACCAGTGGCGTAGCTGGCCGAAGCCCGACGGCGGCACCATCGACCAGATCAGCGAAGCGGTAAAGACGCTCAAGACCAACCCCGATTCGCGCCGCATCATCGTCTCGGCCTGGAACGTCGCCGACCTCGACAAGATGGCGCTGGCGCCGTGCCACGCCTTCTTCCAGTTTTACGTCGCCGACGGCAAGCTCTCCTGCCAGCTGTACCAGCGCAGCGCCGACATCTTCCTCGGCGTGCCTTTCAACATCGCCAGTTACGCGCTACTGACGCTGATGATGGCGCAGGTGACGGGCCTGGAGCCCGGCGACTTCGTCCACACCCTGGGCGATGCGCATTTGTATCTGAACCACCTCGACCAGACGCGTGAGCAGTTGAGCCGCGCGCCGCGCCCGTTGCCGACCATGACGCTCAATCCGGACGTGCGCGACATCTTCGCGTTCCGCTTCGAGGATTTCACCCTCACCGGTTACGACCCGCACCCGGCGATCAAGGCCCCGGTGGCGGTGTGAAGGGTGAAGGGTGAAGGGTGAAGTGGGCAATATGAATCAGACAAAACCGCGTGTCAGCGTTATCGCGGCGCTCGCCAAAAACCGTGTCATCGGCATCGAAAACCGCCTGCCGTGGCGGCTGCCGGAAGACCTCGCCCACTTCAAGGCGCTCACCCTCAATCACCCCATCCTGATGGGCCGCAAGACCTTCGAATCGCTCGGGCGTCCGCTGCCCGGACGCACCAACATCGTCATCACCCGCAACCCCGACTACTGCAAGGACGGTTGCCTGGTCGCCGCCTCCATCCCCGCCGCCATCGCCCTGTGTGCGGACGCCGACGAAGTCTTCTTCATCGGCGGCGCCGACCTCTACGCCCAGACCATCCCGCTCGTCGACCGTTTATATCTGACCGAAGTCGACATCGAAGCCGAGGGCGACGCCTGGTTCCCCGACTACGACCGCAGCGCGTTCAGGGAAGTCTCGCGCGAGTCGCACACGGGCGAGAAGGGCGATGCGCTAAGGTTTGATTTTGTGGTGTACGAGCGGGGGTAATGACGTGTCCCGTTGAAAGACGTCGGGCCTGGCAGCCCAACGAGTTTGATGATGAGTTAAAGGAAAGCTTTATGGATATGAAAGACAGCAACGCAACTTTGCAACGCGGTGCGGCATGAGCGGTTTGCCTGAATGCTCCCAGTGTGGCTCGGAATTCGCTTACGAAGATGGCTCCATGTATGTCTGCCCGGAATGTGCGCACGAATGGCCCAAGGATGCGCCGGCGGGTGCAGACGACGCACGGGTGGTGCGCGATGCCAACGGCAATGTGCTGCAGGACGGCGACACGGTGACGGTCATCAAGGACCTGAAGGTCAAGGGTTCGTCATCGGTCGTCAAGGTTGGAACCAAGGTCAAGAATATCCGCATCGTCGAAGGCGATCATGACATCGACTGCAAGATCGATGGCATCGGTGCCATGCAGCTGAAATCGGAATTTGTCAGGAAGGCGTAGGGGCAGGCCGCGACGTGCCCGGATCCGAGCCCGAACGCTGCCCTTACCATCTTTTTTTGCGAGCGCGCCGGGAACGAAAAAGTGGCGTAGCTTCTGCTGTGCCATTTTCAATTCGCGCTTGAAATCCACTGATGGTGTTTATATAGCGTGGTTTTTTACGTGAATGGATGGCGTTTGTTCAGCTGCGCGCACCCATGGTCAGGGCCCTGTTTTTGCTGGCCTGGCGCGACACCTCGTCGGCGTTGCGGTCCTGGTTTTCGCTGACCCAGCCGCCCAGGTTTTCCAGCGCGATCCGGCCGAGCGCATCGATCCATTGCGGGTGTTCGTTGAGCGCGGGGATGTAGTGGAAGTCCTTGCCGCCCGCCTGCAGGAAACTGGCGCGGCCTTCCATCGCCAGTTCTTCCAGCGTTTCCAGGCAGTCGGCGGTGAAGCCCGGCGCGACCACGTCGACGCGGCCCACGCCTTCGCGGCCGAGCGCTTCCAGCGTCTTGTCGGTATAGGGCTGCAGCCATTCGGCACGGCCGAAGCGCGACTGGAAGGTGAGGCGGAACTGGCTTGGCGCCAGCCCGAGCGCGTCGGCCAGCAGCCGTCCGGTCTTCTGGCATTCACAGTGGTAGGGGTCGCCCTTGTCGAGCGTATAGTGCGGCACGCCATGAAAGCTCATCACGAGCACGTCGGGGCGGCCGTGCATCTGCCAATGATCGCGGATGTTGGCGGCCAGCGCGTGGATGTAGGCGGGGTGATCGTGGTAGTGCCTGAGGGTGCGCAGCGCCGGCTGGTTGCGGGTTTTCAGCAGCCAGGCAAACGCGGCGTCGAACGCGCTGGCGGTGCTGGAGGCGGCGTATTGCGGATAGGACGGCAGGATCAGGATGCGGTCGCAGCCGGCGGCTTTCATCCGTGCCAGGGTGTCGGGCACCGACGGCTGGCCGTAGCGCATGGCGTATTCGACCATGAAGGGGCTGGCGATTTTTTCGCCCAGCCAGCCTTTCAGCAGCTTGGCCTGCTTTTCGGTATGCACTTTGAGCGGCGAGCCGTCGCTAGTCCAGATTGCAGCGTATTTTTCGGCTGATTTTTTCGGCCGGGTGTTGAGGATGATGCCGTTGAGGATCAGCCACCACACGGCGCGCGGAATTTCCACCACGCGCGGGTCGGACAGGAACGCCTTCAGGTAGGGCCGCAACGCCTTGGCGGTGGGCGCTGCGGGGGTGCCGAGGTTGACCAGCAGGATGCCGGTGCGCGCGGGCTGACCGTGAACGTATCCGGGTTCTTTGAGATAGCGCATCAGTGGTAGGAAAGCGCGTTCGATAACAGTTTGGCGGTGATGTCGACGATCGGCACCATGCGCGCGTAGGCCATGCGGGTGGGGCCGACGACGCCGAGCGTCCCGACCACCTGGCCGTCGACGGAATAGGGCGCGCTGACCAGGCTGCATTCGTCGAATGGCAGCAGATCGGATTCGCCGCCGATGAAGATCTGCACGCCGGCGGCATTGCGCGACTGGTCGAGCAGTTGCAGCAGGCCGGTCTTCTGCTCGAAGGCGTCGAACAGGCGGCGCAGGCTGCCCATGTTGCTGGAGAGCTCTTCCACGTCGAGCAGCTTGCGGCTGCCCGATACCACCACATTTTCCTGGCCGGCGGTCTGGCTGCCGGCGTCCACTGCGGCAGACATCAGGTGTGTGATGTCGTCGCGCATGCGGCCGAGTTCGTCGCGCAGCTTTGCGCGCACCTGGTCGAAGCTGTGGCCGGCGAAGTGCTGGTTGAAGTAATTGGCTGCCTCGGTCAGCGCGGAGGCACTGACCGGCTGCTCGGTGAGGATGACGCGGTTCTCGACCTCGCCCTCCATGGTGACGATGATGAGAAGGATGCGTTTTCCGGACAGGCTGAGGAATTCGATCTGGCGAAACGCCGGGTTGCGGCGCGGCGTCATCACCAGGCCGGCAAACCGGCTGAGATCGGACAGCAGGGTGGAGGCCGCGTTCATCAGCCGTTGCGGGTCGGACGAGGTCAGGCTGTTTTCGAGCTGGCTGACCTCGATCTGTTCCAGCGGGCGCACCATCAGCAGCGTGTCGACAAAAAAGCGGTAGCCAAGCGGCGTCGGCACCCGCCCGGCCGAGGTGTGCGGGCTGGAAACAAAGCCCCTTTCCTCGAGATCGGCCATGATGTTGCGGATGCTGGCGGGCGACAAATCCAGCCCGGCGTGCTTCGACAGGGTGCGCGATCCCACCGGCTCGCCGTCGGCGATATGGCGTTCCACCAGGGTTTTCAGCAGGATGCGCGCGCGGTCGTTGAGCATTTGTCAATTATATAGGGGCCGGGGGCCAGGGGTCAGGGGCCATCGGCAACTTTGGTTTGATCAAAAAACGCGCAGCACATTTCCTGAATCCTGAATCCTGACCCCTGAGCCCTTTATAATCGCCCCCATGCAGACCCCCTTCCACACCGTCGGCCTCGTCGGTAAATACGATAACCAGGGCATGGAAACCTCCGTGCGTGTGTTGGGGGAGTTTCTGCGAGGGCGCGGGCATACGGTGCTGATTGCCAGCCAGACGGCAGAACACCTCGGGATCAAGAATTTTCCCGCTCGCACCCTGCACGATCTGGCGATTGAAAGCGATGCTGTCGTGGTGATGGGCGGCGACGGCACCATGCTGTCGATCGCGCGTGAAGTGGCGCCGTACGGTGTGCCGCTGATCGGCATCAACCAGGGGCGGCTGGGCTTCCTTACCGATATCATGGTCGATGACATGTTCGGCGCCATTGCCGAAATCCTCAGCGGCCAGCACGTGGCGGAAGAACGCATCCTGCTGAACGGGCAGATCCGCCGCGGCGGCGAGTGCGTGTTCGAGGCCACCGCGTTCAACGATGTGGTGGTGGGCAAGGGCGGTTCGGGCCGCCTGATCGATCTGGAAATCGCCATCAACAGCGAGTTCGTCTATAGCCAGCGGGCCGACGGTCTGGTGATCACCACGCCGACCGGCACCACGGCGTATGCGCTGTCGGCGGGCGGGCCTATCGTACACCCCACGCTGGAGGCGGTGACGCTGGTGCCGATCTGTCCGCATACCCTGTCGGCGCGCCCCATCGTGGTCAGCAGCCATTCGCGCATCGAACTACACCTGACCTTTGCCGACGACGCACGCGCCCATTTCGACGGCCAGCATCATTTCGACCTGCGCAGCGGCGACCATGTGTGGATCACCCGCGCCAATTCTCCGGTCACGCTGCTGCACCCGCATTCCTACAGTTACTACGATACCCTGAGGCAGAAGCTGCACTGGGGCAAAAAGCTTTAAAGCGCTTGTGTTGTCGCATCTCTCCATCCGCAATTATCTGCTGGTCGAATCGGTCGAACTCGATTTCGCGCCGGGGCTCACCGTGCTCACCGGCGAGACCGGCGCGGGCAAGTCGATACTGATCGACGCACTGGCGCTGGCGCTGGGCGATCGCGCCGAGGGCGGCGTGGTGCGCAGCGGCGCGCCGCGCGCCGAAATTACCGCCGAGTTCACGATCGACCGCCTGCCAGGGCTGCTGGCCTGGCTCGACGAGGCGGGCTACGCGGTGGACGACGGTGTGCTGATCCTGCGCCGGGTGATCGACGCCGGCGGCCGCTCGCGCGCCTTCATCAACGGCAGCGCCGCGCCGCTGGCGCTGCTGAAGGAGGCCGCCGAATTCCTGCTCGACATCCACGGCCAGCACGCGCATCACGCCTTGCTGCGCCCGCAGACCCAGCGCGAGGTGCTCGACGCCTATGCCGGCGCGCAGCAACAGGCCGCCGCGGTCGGCACTGCCTGGTACGCCTGGCAGGCGGCGCGTGCGCAGCGCCTGGACGCCGAATCCCACAGCCAGGCGCGGCAGATCGAACGCGAAGGCCTGAACCTGGCGGTGGAGGAATTGCGCGCGCTGGGCGACGACCTTGCGTGCTGGGACGACATCCAGACCGAGCACGCGCGGCTGGCGCACGTCACCACGCTGCTTGAAGGCAGCCATGCGCTGATCCAGGGGCTGGACGAGGGCGAGGCGGCGGTGGCCGGCCGCCTCGGCGAAATGAGCGCGCGGCTCGACACCATGCAGGCAGTGGACGACAGCCTGCAGGAGGTCGCCGCCCTGCTGGGTTCGGCCAGCGCCGATCTCGCCGAGGCGCTGCATGCGCTGCGCCGCTATGCCGGCCATCTCAGTCTCGACCCCGAGCGGCTGGCCGAACTCGATCGCCGGCTCGCCGACATGCACCGGCTGGCGCGCAAGCACCGGGTGCAGCCGGAAGCGCTGGCCGATCTGCTGCTGCAGTTCGAGGCGCGGCTGGCCGAACTGGCCGCCAGCGACGACTTCGACGCCTTGCAGGCGGCCGAGGACGCTGCCTGGACGCAGTACCAGGCACAGGCGAATCAGCTCGGCGCGTTGCGCCGCAAGGCGGCGACGGCGCTGTCGAAGCAGGTGACGGCGGCGATGCACGAACTCTCGCTGGCCGGCGGCCATCTCGACATCCAGCTGCAAGCCGTCGCCGAGCCGCGCGCGCACGGCCTGGAGGACGTCGGCTTCCTCGTCGCCAGCCATCCCGGCCTGGCGCCGGGACCGCTCGCCAAGGTGGCGTCGGGCGGCGAGCTGTCGCGTATCAGCCTGGCGATCCAGACTGCGCTGTCCGGCGTGGCCGGCGTGCCGACGCTGATTTTCGACGAGGTCGATGTCGGCATCGGCGGCAGCGCGGCCGAAGCAGTCGGACGGCGGCTGGCGAAGCTGGGCGAAACCCGCCAGGTGCTGGTCATCACCCACCTGCCGCAGGTGGCCGCGCGCGGTGCGCAGCACCTGCGGGTAGCGAAGCAGGCCAGCGGCAGCTTTGTGTCATCCAATATCGAATTGCTCGACGCCGACGCGCGGGTGGAGGAAGTCGCGCGCATGCTCGGCGGGCTGAAAATCACCGCCACCACGCGGCAACATGCCGCGGAGATGCTCGCCGGGTGAAAATCCTGCTGGCGCTGTGGCTGCTATTCGCCGCGTCCGGCACGGTTTGCGCAGACACCTTGCACGGCGTCGTCATCGTGGTGATCGACGGCGACACCGTGCTGTTCAAGCCCGACCACTATGCCCCCGGATCGCGCGCCTTTCTGAAAGTCCGCCTGGCCGATATCGACGCCCCCGAAACCGGCCAGCCGTATGCCGAGGCCGCCACCGAAGCGCTGAAAGAATGGGTGCTGAAGCGGCGGGCGCAGCTGGAAACCGTCGCCACCGACGCCTATGGCCGTAAAGTGGGGCGCCTCACCGTGGATGCACAGTCGGTTAACGCGGAGTTGGTACGGCGCGGCCTTGCCTGGGTGTCGACACGCGGCAGAGAACGCAATGGCATATTGGCGCTGCAGCGTGAGGCGCGCCGCGCACAACGCGGACTGTGGCAGGACGCTACACCGACGCCGCCGTGGGTGTGGCGGCGCGAGCAGTCGGCGCGCAATCGCTAGGCACTGGGTGGCGGTATAGGCTCGTCGGTGCGCGGCGTGCCGTCCGGCAGCGCGATGTGGCATTCGCGGAAAACCCGTGCCGTGCAGGTACGGCAGATTTCGTTGTCCAGCCGCGGGTAGATTGCCTGAATGGCATCGCCCTTGTGGCGAAAAATCTGTTCCTCGCCAATGGTATCGACCTGGCCGCTGCGGCGCAGCATCTCGCACAGATCCGGCTGCACCCCCACTAGATACAGGCCGCCGCCCAGCTTGCGCCGTCGCGTGGCTTCCTTGGCCAGCTGTTCGGCACCGGCCAGATCGATGAAGCCGATTGCGCGCGAAGTCAGCAGCAGGTGCTTTTTCTGCGGGTCGGATTCGTCGACGTTGCGGAAATATTTCTGCACGTGCTCGACCGCGCCGAAAAAGATCGAGCCTTCGACGCGCAGCATGGTCAGCTGCGGGCAGCCCGGCGTATCGATGTCGGGCGGCACGAACTTGCGGCGTGGGTTGTTGCGGTTGACGTGGGACGGCACCAATTCACGGATCGACGGCTGCGAGGTGCGATACAGATAGAACATCAGCGACACCAGAATGCCAAGAAAAATGCCTTTTTCCAGGTCGACCAGGGTACCGATGAAAGTGAGGGCGAACACGATGCGCTCGCGTTTGTGGCGCTTGATGATTTCGCCGATGTGGTGGAAGTCGATCAGGCTCCACGCCACGATGAACAGGATAGCCGCCATCGACGGCACCGGCAGGTAGGCTGCGAGCGGGGCGACCAGCAGCACGATCAAGAGCAGGAAAACCGCCGACAGCGCAGCGGCCAGCGGCGTCCTGGCGCCCGAAGCGTAGTTGACGCCGCTGCGGTTGAACGAGCCGCTGGCGGCGTAGCCGGAGAAAAAGCTGCCCGCAATATTGGACAAGCCCTGGCCGACGAATTCCTGGTTGCTGTCGATGCGCTGGTCGGACCGGGTCGCAACCGAGCGGGCGATCGCCACCGCTTCGGTCAGTGCCAGGATCGCGATGATGGTGGCCGGAAACAGGGTTTGACGGAGGGCAGTGAGCGAGAAATCCGGCAGCGACAGCGGTGGGAACGACGCCACCAGTGCGCCGACGGTGCGGATGCCGGTCGCATCGCTGCCGAATTGAGCATTGAGGACCGCCGCCACCCCGCCGCCGACCACCATGGCAACGATCATGTACGGCAGTTTCTGCAGATAGCGTTTGGCGAGGATGCCCGACGCCAGCGTGACCGCACCCACCATCAACACCCAGGGCTGGATGTCCGGAATATGCGAGCCGAACTGGATCAGCACTTCGTGGAAATGCGCACCGCGCGGCATGTCGAGGCCGAAGAAGTTCTTGATCTGGCTGGCAGCGATGAGGATGGCCGCGCCCGCGGTAAAGCCGATGATGACCGTGTGCGAGATGAAGTTGACCAGCGCGCCCAGCCGCGCCAGGCCCATCGCCAGCTGGATCAGGCCGGCCAGGAAGGTGAGCGTGAGCACCAGGCCGATGAACTGCGGGCTGCCGGGTTCGGCCAGCGGGCTGATCGAGGCAAACACCACGATCGAGATCGCGGTCGTCGGTCCCGACACCAGATGCCAGCTCGACCCCCACAGCGCCGCGACGACGGCGGGCACCATCGCCGCATAGAGGCCATATTCGGGCGGCAGTCCGGCAATGGTGGCAAACGCCACCGCCTGCGGCAACACGATGAGCGCGCCGGTGAACGCGGCGACGGTGTCGGCCTTGAAGGTTTGCGGGGTGACGTTGGGCCACCAGCGCAAAAATGGCAACAGGCGGTAAAGCCAGAGCGGACAGGCCTTGAAATCGATCACGCAAACTCCAGAAGCATATGGATGAGAAATACTATAACTAGCTGATATAAAAAGATTTTTGCTCCGGGCTGCATTCGCCAATCGGGCTGTCCGGATTTATAAGCCGGAGCAAATACCCTGTGTCAGACGGGACTCAACAACATAACCAGGGGAGGAAGATGAAACCCATCACGATGACTACGCGTCCGTGCCGCTACAGGCGACCTCAAGGCCGGACAACTCAAAACCTGATCTGTGCCGGCGGCCGCGGCATTCCCGGCTGGTGCACTGCCTATTCCAGCGTATACGGCATTCCAAACTGGGCGGACAGCATGCCGATTATATCGTGGCGGCGTTCAAGGCCCGCAAGCGCGGCGAGCGCAACCAGCCAAACATGGCGGGTATTGCTGGCAGCCTGCCCGAGCAGGGCAGGCATTGACAGTCCCGCCAAAAACAAATACAAATGAGAGACATTCTCATATTAATATCGTTGATAAATGACCCCGACCGCCCATGCCTTCCCCCTCCACGGCCCAGGATTGCGCGGTGCAAGGCGTCCTCGCGTGGCGATCGTCGGCCGCACCGGCAGCGGTAAGCACAGCATCTTCCGCGCTGCCGCCAGCACCTCTACACGCCACGAACGCCTGGCCGGCATCGGGCCTGCGTATGAGGAATGCCTGGTCGAGGTGGGCATCGACCAGATTTCCCTGGTCGCGCTGCCTGCCATCGACGGCCTTCATCATCCCGACGAAGATGCGTGCGTGACGCTGAAATATATGCTGTGGGGCGACCGCTGGCCGGCCATTTCCCGGCACGAGGCGCATCAGCCGGCGAGTGCTTTCGCCGCTCCCGACGTGCTGCTGATGGTGATGGATGCCACGGCGCTGGAGCGCGATCTCGAACTCGCGCTGGAGCTGATGCAGCTGGGCCGGCCGATGGTGTTTGCGCTCAACCGCATGGACGAAGCGCGTTCCAGGCGGCGCTTCATCAACGTGCGCACCCTGTCGGCCAGGCTGGGCGCGCCGGTGGTGCCGACCGTGGCGCATATGGGCATCGGCCTGGCCGATCTGTATTCCGCCGCGGTGCGGGTCGCGCGCGAGGCCAGGCATGCCCACGCGCAGCCGCCGGCGCAACCGCCCAGCGCGCACATCGAGACGCAATTGCGCGCCATTGCCGAGATTGCCCGGCAGCCCGAGGTGGCGGCGGCATTCGCGGTGCCGTCAGCCTTGCTGACGCTGCAGCTCGCGGAGAACGACGGTTACTTCGCGCAGGAATTGCAGGCGCATTTCCCCGACCACTACGCCACCCTGCTCGCCGCGCGGGCCGCCGCCGGTGCGGCCTTGCCGCGCCCGCTGGCGGAGGAAATTCATGCCGACCGCCATCACCGCGCCGCCATGCTGTACGAGGCGGTGACCCGCCCCGGCCAGGAAGGCGCGCCGCCGCGCTGGCAAATCTGGGCGGACGACCTTTTCCTGCACCCGCGCTGGGGTTTCATCGGCTCGCTGGTGATTTTTGCCCTGGTGCTGATCGTCGTGTTCGAGGTGAGCGCCTTTCTCGACGCACTCACCGTCGCACGCCTGATCGAATGGGCCGCGCCGTGGCAGCCGACCGGCCTCATGGGGGTGGTCGCCCGTGCCGTGCTGGACGGCTTCATCGGCCTGGCGGGCATCGTCATCCCTTACATGATCCCGCTGGTGCTGGTGCTGGTGTTGCTGGAAGAGTCCGGGATCATGCACCGCGTGGCTTTCGTGGTCGATCGCGGCTTCCACCGGCTGGGCCTGCACGGCGGCGTCGCCCTGCCTTTCCTGATGGGGCTGGGCTGCAACGTGCCGGCACTGGCCGCCACCGCCGCCGTCACCCACGGCCGTGACCGCACCGTGGCCTCGCTCTTGATCACCTTCCTGCCCTGTTCGGCGCGCTCGGCCATCATCCTGGCGGTGGGCGGCAAGTACCTCGGCGGCTTCGGCGTGTTCGCGCTCTTCATGCTCGTTCCCGTCGTCGTCAGTCTGGTTGGCAAGCTTCTGAAGCGTCGCTATCCCGAGACCACGCCCGGCATGATCCAGGAGATCCCGCCCTATGCCGTGCCCACCCTGCGCGCCTTGCTGGTCAACACCTGGGAGCGCAGCCGCGACATCGTCACCATCGTGCTGCCGCTTCTGGTGGCGGGCAGCGTGGTACTGGCGCTGCTGGGCCATTATGGCGCCGACGCCTGGATCAATCTCGCGCTCACGCCGGTGACGGTGTGGTGGCTGGGACTGCCGATGGCACTGGGTGTGCCGATCCTGTTCGGCGTGCTGCGCAAGGAACTGTCCCTGCTGATGGTATTCCAGGCACTCGGCACGCAGGAACTGGCCACGGTGCTCGACACGACGCAGATTGCCACTTTCCTGGTGTTCCTGACCTTTTACGTGCCCTGCGTGTCCACCTTCGCCATGATGCTGAAGCTGCTCGGCCGGCGCGATGCGCTCTATTCAGTCACGCTTTCCATCGGCGCCGCGCTGGCGGTGGCGGCGGCGGTGCGCTGGCCGCTGGAACTGGTGGGGTGGGCGTTATAGCGGTTGGGTTTAACCTGGAAATCGCAGTTTGCACGCCGGGGGGCGCCGTACCGTACCGATGTGCCCTGCATTTGCGTCAACGCGCCCACGCGGGTCAAGGGTGCATGGCTCATAACGCCGCCAGGGTCTTGATGTGCATCGTAGCGCTGCGCCCCAGGGCGCTGAGGTCGTAGCCGCCTTCGAGCAGCGAGACGATGCGGCCTTCGGCGTGGCGTGCGGCCACGCCCATGACCTGCTCGGTGATCCAGACGTAATCGGCCTCGACCAGGCCGAACTGCGCCATCTCGTCCTCGCGGTGACCGTCGAAGCCGGCGGAGCAAAACAGCATCTGCGGGCGGTGCGCTTCCAGATGCGGCATGATTTTCGCACTGAAGGCTTCGCGATAGGCATCGCCGGCGGTGCCGGCGGGTAGCGGTACGTTGACGATGTTGTCGCGGGCGGTGTCGGCGCCGCAGAACGGGTAGAAGGGATGCTGAAAGGTGGAGCACAGCATCACGCGCGGGTCGTCCTTGAAGATGTCCTCGCTGCCGTTGCCGTGGTGGACGTCGAAATCGACGATGGCGACCCGCGCGAGGCCGTGCGCTTCCAGTGCGTGCGCGACGGCTACGGCGACGTTGTTGAAGAAGCAGAAACCCATGGCCCGGTTGCGGGTGGCGTGGTGGCCGGGCGGGCGGCAGGCGACGAAGGCGTTGCCGACCTCGCCGCGCATGACGCGGTCCACCGCCATCACCGCCCCGCCGGCGGCATGCCGGGCGGCTTCCAGTGTGTGCGGGTTCATGCTGGTGTCGGGGTCGAGCGCGCGCAAGCCTTCGCTGGGCGAGGACGTTTCGACGAAGTCGATATAGGCGGCGTCATGCACCCGCAGCAGCTGGCTGCGCTGCACCGACGGGGCTTCGAGATGCGTCAGATAGTCGAACAGGCGGGCGGCGTGCAGCCGGTCCTCGATGGCGCGCAGCCGCTCGGGACTCTCCGGATGCCAGTCGCCCATGCTGTGCAGGAGAAAGCTGGGGTGGCTGATGTAGGCGGTGTGCATGGCGCGGGGAAAGGGCAGGAATGAATAAACTATACGCCCGGTATACGCCCGACGTGATGGCGCGGTAACCGGAGATGGCCTAGCATGGACTGTTCACTACTCCATCGGTTCAGCGTACGCCAGCCCGAAGCAAACCATGTTCCAACACTATCTTTACCCCTTGTTTAACGCCCGCTCGGTGGCGGTCTTCGGCGCCAGCGAACGCGAGGATTCGGTCGCCGGCATCCTGTTCCGCAACCTGCGCCATGCCGGCTACACGGGCGAGGTCTACCCGGTCAACCCCAAGCACGACACGGTGTTCGGCGTGCGCTGCTACGCGTCGGCCGGCGAGCTGCCGGCAGTCCCGGAACTGGCGCTGATCGCCACGCCGGCGCCGACGGTGGCGCCGATCATGGAGGCATGCGGGGAGCGCGGCATCCGCCATGCCATTGTGCTGTCGGCCGGCTTTAGCGAAGTGGGCGCGCAGGGCGCGGCGCTGGAAGACGGCGTCAAGGCGGCGGCCAAAAAGCACGGCATCCGCTTCATCGGCCCCAACTGTCTCGGCATCCAGCGGCCTTCCATCGGGCTCAACGCCACCTTCAGCCAGGGCGCCACGCTGTCCGGCGACCTTGCGCTGGTGTCGCAGTCCGGCGCCATCTGCACCGCCATGCTGGATTGGGCGGAAACCAACGGTATCGGATTTTCCAGCGTGATCTCCACCGGCGCGTCGGCCGACCTGGATTTCGGCGAGATCCTCGATTATCTCGCCACCGATACGCAGACCCGCGGCATCCTGCTGTATATCGAGGGCATCCGCGACGCACGCCGCTTCATGAGCGCATTGCGCGCGACGTCGCGCTTCAAGCCGGTCGTCATGGTGAAGGTGGGGCGCTACGCGGCCGGTTCGAAAGCGGTGCAGTCGCACACCGGCGCACTGGTCGGTTCGGACGCGGTGTTCGACGCGCTGGTGCGGCGCGCCGGGGTGGTGCGGGTCAACACCATCCTGCAACTGTTCGCCTCGGCGCGGGCGCTGTCCACCCACATCAAGCCCAGCGGCAATCGCCTCGCCATCGTCACCAATGGTGGCGGCCCCGGCGTCATGGCGACCGACCTTGCGGTGGAGCTGGGGGTGCGCATGGCCGAGCTGTCGCCGGCGACGATTGAGACGCTCAACGCCGTGTTGCCGCCCAACTGGTCGCAGGCCAATCCGCTCGACATCATCGGCGACGCCAATGCCGACAGGTATCACGCGGCGGTGGACGCCTGCCTCGCCGACGACAACGTCGACGGCGTGCTGGCGATGCTGACGCCGCAGGCGATGACGCGACCGACCGAGGCGGCACAGGCTGTGATCGAGGTGGCGAAAAACTCGAGCAAGCCGGTGCTGACCTGCTGGATGGGCGAGGCCCAGGTATTCGAGGGCCGCCGCCTGTTCAAGCAGGCCGGGATTCCCTACTTCACCACACCGGAACCGGCGGTCGAGGTGTTTTCCTATCTATCCGCTTTCTACGAGAACCAGCGCCTGCTGATGCAGACGCCGGAGCCGCTGTCGCAGCAGGCCGCGCCGGACGTCGAGGGCGCGCGCCTGATCATCGAGAGCGCCCTGGCGCACGGCCGCCACCTGCTCAACGAGGTGGAATCGAAGGCGTTGCTGGCGGCTTTTCACATCCCGATCGCGCAGACCCTGATCGCGCGCAACGCGATGGAAGCGATGCTGCTGGCGCAACAGATCGGCTTCCCGGTGGTGATGAAAATCAATTCGCCGGACATCACCCACAAGTCCGACGTCAACGGCGTGCGCCTGGGGCTGTCGAGTGGCCAGGCCGTACGCTCCGCCTACAGCGAGATGCTGGCCGACATCGGGCGCCTGCGCCCCGATGCCACCCTGGACGGCATCGTCATCGAGCCGATGGTCACGCGTTCGCATGCACGCGAGGTATTGCTGGGCATGACCTCGGATCCGGTGCTGGGTCCGGTGATCGTGTTCGGCGCCGGCGGCGTCGATGTCGAGGCCTTCCGCGATCGCGCGGTGACGCTGCCGCCGCTCAACCGCTATCTGGCGCGCGACCTGATCCAGCGCACCCGCGTCGCTACCCTGCTGGGCGCGTTCCGCAACCGCCCGCCGGTTGACATGGACGCGCTGGAGAACGTGTTGCTACGCCTGTCGGAGATGGTCTGCGAGCTGCCCTGGCTGGCGGAGCTGGACATCAATCCCCTGCTGGTGGACGAGCACGGCGCGCTAGCGCTGGATGCGCGCGTCATTATCGCGCCGCGGGTGCCGATGGCTGACCGCTATGGCCACATGGCGATTCATCCCTATCCGGCGCATCTGGTGACGCACTGGCAATTGCCGAGTGGCCACAATGTGGTGATCCGCCCGATCCGTCCGGAGGATGCCGAGCTGACCCAGGGCTTCGTCAAGAGCCTGTCCGAGGAATCCCGGTATTTCCGCTTCATGGACGCGGTAAGCGAGTTGTCCCCGGTCGCACTGGCACACCTGACCCAGATCGATTATTCGCGCGAAATGGCGCTGCTGGCGCTGACCGAAATCGACGGCCGCGAAGTGGAGCTCGGGGTGGCGCGTTATGCCATCAATTCGGAAGGGGCGTCCTGCGAATTCGCCCTGGTGGTCAACGACCAATGGCAGAAACAGGGGATCGGCCACAAGCTGATGGACGTGCTGATGGACGTGGCGCGCAGCAAGGGGGTGAAGGCGATGGAGGGCGAGGTGCTGAAAACCAACCACCCCATGCTGAAGCTGGTGGAAGCCCTGGGTTTCCGGATCGAGCCGCACCCGGAGGATGACGCGGTGCGAAGGGTTTCACGCGCGCTGTAGCGTGGTCAGGCGAACTTTACAAGCTTGGTTTTTTCCAGGTTCAAGTGAACAGGCTTTGCTGCCGGGTGCAGGTCCGGTTGCGCCCGGCTGCCTTGGCTGCATAGAGCGCCTGGTCGGCTGTGCTCACCAGCGCGTCGATGTCGGGGGTGCCGGGTTCGCGCGTTGCCACACCGATGCTGACGGTGAGGTTTTTTTCCACCTCTCCGATGGCAATCTGTTTTGAACCCAGGTTCGTACGCAGGCGTTCGGCCGATTGTATTGCGGACTTGAGGTCGGTGTTGGGGCAAATGACCAGAAATTCCTCGCCGCCGATGCGGCAGACGCTGTCTTCGCGGCGTGCCGATTCGCGCAGGGTGGCCGCGGCCTCGCGCAGTACCGTGTCGCCGGCGGCGTGGCCGTAGCTGTCGTTGATGTGCTTGAAATGATCGATGTCGATCACCATCACCGAAAGCGGTAGCCCGGTGCGCAAAGTGGCACTCCAGGCCTGTTCGAGTTGATCCATGGCCGAGCGACGGTTGGGCAGCCCGGTCAGCAGGTCGGTCAGCGCGGCGGTGGCCAGCCGCCGGTTGGCCACCGCCAGCTCGGCCGCAATCTGGCGCAGCTGGGTGCGGTCTTTTTCCCAGGCGGTCTGTAGCTGCACCAGCCGCTGCGCGGCGCATAACCGGGTGCGCAGCCCCTTGGCGCTGATCGTGCTGGGCATATAGCCGTCGGCGCCGGCCTCGAAGGCATGGGTCAGGTGTTCTTCGCCATGGCTGTCGGCCATCAGCAGGATATGCATGCGGCGGCCTTCGTCGGTTGTGCGCAACGCCTGGCACAACTCCATGCCGTTGAGCAGCGGCAGGTCGCAATGCGCGACGATGACGTGGGGCAGCACCTCCATCGCCAGCGCCAGCGCGGCGTTGCCGTTGTCGGCCGGATAAACGATGTGATCGCTGTTCTCGGCCAGCAGCGCCATGGCCTTGCGACGGGTGAAGGCATTGCCGTCCGCCACCACGATGCGCAGCGGCGTTTTGCTTTTCGCCGCCGTTTCCGTTTCCGCCTCATGGTGGCCGTGACAGATTCCGGCAAACGACGGCAGCGCAACAGCCGGAATCTTCAGCAGTTCGCCCCATTCCCGCCAGCTGGCCATGACTTCGTCGATAAAACGCCAGGCGTCTTCCTGCGAAATGTCGAGCTCCTTTGCCAGCGCAACCCATTCCTGCGCCAGTTTCAGGTGCATGCCGGCATTGGCCAGCCCGAGATCGGCCAGTCGATGCGACAACCGCAGCATCAGCATCAAACTGTTGGACCGCGAATCCAGAGGGGGGCTCGGCTTATCCGGATATTCGTAGTGGGTGATCGGCCCGGTGAATATTTTGGGCATGCCCCAGTCCGACATCATGACGATGCCAAGTTCGATGTGATCGGTTTCCAGACGGGCGCGCTCCTGGACGATGATTGCTTGCGCGGGATTGGCGTGATGCGCCTTCAGGACCGCGCTGTACTCATCGGGGTACGCCGTTGCCAGCGCCAGTTGGCCCACCTGCGCCAGCAGGCCGCAGACAAACAGTTCGTCCGCATCTGCCACGTGCACCCGTCGCCCGAGGGCCTGCATGCCGAGAGCCATCAGCAGCGAGTGCGACCAGTACCGCTGATAATCAAATGCCTGGCAGGCGCCGTTGCGGTATTGGTCCACCAGCGAAAACCCCAGCGCCAGCTGGCGCACCGTCGCCATGCCCAGGCGCGCGACGACGTCCTGTACCGATACCACCGGGCGTGAGATATACGAAGCGGTGTTGGCCAGCTTGATCAGCCGCCCGGACAACGCGGGATCGGTCTGCACCACCCGTGCAATGGCTTCCAGCGTCGCATTTTCGCGCTGGGATATCTTAAGGATCGCAAGCGCGACTCCCCGAGGCGTGGGCAGCTGACCGCTGAGCTTGAGTTGTTCAACCTGTGCCATCAATCAACCTGTATCGATATGAAGTAAATATGCCTTTGTTATGGGGAACGGCCCGAATCGGCCCCGATGCGCGCACGCAGGATCGCGACTTCGGCTGCGTTCCGGTCAAGTCGATCAAAGATCGTTGGGGGCGCCATACAACGGGCGCTGTGAGGCGCCGATGTCATATATCCATCAGGGTTATCGGCAGTGTTCCGACAAAATGAAGTTGGCCGGCGCCGGACGCTGCCCGTCCGCTCAGGACTCGCCGAGCTTGAGGTCGAGGCAGTACAGGTAGGCCGTCGAGTCGAACGCCGTCCGATGGCGCTGCACCTGCCAGATCATCTCGGCCAGGCAGTCCATCACTGTGTGCTGGGCGTCCATCGCGTCGCCATGCTGCTGCAGCAGACGCTGATAGCGGTCGCGGATCCCGGGCGGCTGGTCGACCGACACCTGCTCGCTGATCGCCAGGTGGATCGACAAATGCAGGAAGGGGTTGGTCTCGCCGGACTCCGGCAGGTAGTCCCGCTCGATATAACGAGCGGGCTGATCGAGTAGGGCGTGGTATTCCGGGTGCGCCAGCACGACCTCGAGCGCCGGTTGCTCCGCGCCCGTCAATGGCTGGCCCGCACGGTATTTCGCCCACAGATCGAAGAAGAACTGGCGAACCTGGTCACGGCTGGGATTAAACATCAGTCGGTCCGGATCCGGGGCTTACGCCCTTCGGTGTCCGCGGAGAAGCGTGGGACGCTGGGGTTTTGTTCTTGTACTCGCACAGATCCGCAATGATGCACTCCGGACATTTCGGCTTCCTGGCCTGGCACACGTAGCGCCCGTGCAGAATCAGCCAGTGATGGGCGTTGATGCGGAATTCGTCCGGAATGGTCTTCAGCAGCTTCTTTTCCACTTCGAGCACGGTCTTGCCGGGGGCGAGGCCGGTGCGGTTGGCGACGCGGAAGATATGGGTATCGACCGCCATGGTGGGCTGGCCGAACGCGGTGTTGAGGATGACGTTGGCCGTCTTGCGCCCGACGCCGGGTAGGGCCTCGAGCGCGGCGCGGTCGGCGGGCACCTGACTGCCGTGCCGCTCGATCAGCATGCGGCAGGCGGCGATGAGGTGGCGGGCCTTGCTCTTGTAGAGCCCGATGGTCCTGATGAACTCGGCGAGCCCCGTTTCGCCCAGCGCGTAGAGGGCTTCAGGCGTGCTGGCGACCGGAAACAACCTGCGGGTCGCCAGGTTCACTCCCTTGTCGGTGGCTTGCGCCGACAGCACCACCGCCACCAGCAGCTCGAACGGTGTGCGGTATTCGAGCTCGGTGACGGGACGGGGGTTGGCGGCGCGGAGGCGGGTGAAGATTTCGCGGCGTTTGATGGCATTCATCGTCGCGAGATCACGCTTCGGCGAGGTGCTTTTTCAATGCCTGTTTTTCGGCCCGGCGTTTGGCGCCGACCGACTTTTCGTGCTCACCGGCACGGCGGGAAAGCGCCAGCGGAACATACGGATTGCGCGGCTTCGGCACGCGCCTTTTCAGTGGCGGCTTCATGCCGGCATCGGCACGGCAACAGGGACGCGCCGCTCGGCACGGGCCATCCGCCAGTTGTGCGCGGCGATCAGGAGGCCCAGTGCGATGAAGGCGCCGGGCGGCAGGATGGCGAGCAGAAAGCCTTGGTAATCGGGCAGTACATGCAGCACGAATTGTTTGGACGCCTCACCGAAGACCATGTCGATGCCGGCCAGCAGCGTGCCCTGGCCGGCGAGTTCGCGTACGCCGCCCAGCACCACCAGCACCGTCGTCAGGCCGAGGCCCATCGCGATCGCGTCGACCACGCTGTGCAGCGGGCGGTTCTTCGAGGCGAAGGCGTCGGCGCGCGCCAGCACGATGCAGTTGGTGGTGATGAGCGGAATGAAAATCCCCAGCACCAGATAGAGCGGATGCACAAATGCGTTCATCAGCAGATCGATCACCGTGACCAGCGAGGCAATGATCAGCACAAACACCGGGATGCGGATTTCGTGCGGGATGAAATGGCGCACGCCTGACACCGCGCCGCTGGCGGACGCCATCACCAGCATCGTTGCCAGTCCCAGCGACAGCGCATTGACCACGGTGGTGCTGATGGCGAGCAGCGGGCACAACCCCAGCAGCTGCACCAGGCCGGTGTTCTGCTTCGACAGGCCATTGTGAAAAATTGTGCGAAATTCCTGCAGGGTCATGGTGGCGTCTCCTTGTTGGGTGCGGCGTCAGGCGCTTCATTCCCGGCCAGCAGCGCGACGCGGTTGCGGGCGAAATAGTCCAGCGCGCCGTGCACCGCCCTGACCACGGCGCGCGGTGTGATGGTGGCGCCGGCGCGGGCGTCGAAGCGGCCGCCGTCCTTGGCAACCTTCCAGTATCTGGCTTCGGGCACGGTCAGCGACTTGCCGACAAACTGCTCGATCCATGCGCTCTTGCTGCGGACGATGTAGTCGCCCAGCCCGGGCGTTTCGCGGTGCGCGGTGACGCGCACGCCGGTGAGGGCGCCGTTTGTATCGATGCCGACCACCAGGTGGATGTTACCGCCGTAGCCTTCGGGCGCAATGGCTTCCAGCACCACGGCGGTGACGACGCCGCCGCGCCGGGCGATCCACACCGTGGATGGCTGGCGTGTTCCCAGTAGATCGTCGGGCGGCACGCTTTGCTGGCTGGCGAGCAGGTCGTTGTCATATAGATCGGCGGGCAACACCTGGCTCAGTAGCGCCAGTTTTTCGGCCTGCTGGCTGCGCTCGATGGTGGGCTGGGTGCGGGCGAAAGTAAAGGCTAGCAGCGCGGTGGCGACGACCGCGAAAATGAACAGGATCATCCCGGTGCGCAGGGCGTTGCGGCCGGCGGCCTTGATCTGCGAAATCACGCCGGGGGTTCCTTGCCGTTCTCGCCGCCGGTGCCGTAGACGCGCGGCTGGGTGTACTGGTCGATCAGCGGCACAGAGAGGTTCATCAGCAGGATCGCGAACGCCACCCCGTCCGGGTAGCCGCCCCAGGTGCGGATGACGATGGTGAGCAGGCCCGCGCCGAAGCCGAAAATCAGCTTGCCGCGCGGCGTCGTCGCGCCCGACACCGGGTCGGTGGCGATGAAGAAGGCGCCCAGCATCACCGCCGGCGCGAACAGGTGGAACCACGGCGCGCCGAAGCGGCCGGCGTCGAAGAAGTGCAGGAAGCCGGCGGCGAGCCAGATGCCGGCGAGAAACGCCAGCGGCACCTGCCAGCTGATGATGCGCAGCGCCCACAGCAGCAGGCCGCCGAGCAGAAACGCCGCGGCCAGCCATTCGAAACCGACGCCGCCGTAATGGCCGAAGATCGGCTGCGTCATGATCTCGTCCACCGTCAGTTGCTGCAGCAGGCCGGTTCGCAGCGCATCCAGCGGCGTGGCCATGGTCACCGCGTCGAGGGTGGCTCGCGGTACGTCGCCGCCAAATATCACCGTCGCGCTTTGCGCCAGCGTGAGTGGCGTCTCCGTGAGCGCAAGCGGCGCGGGCCATTGCGTCATCTGCACCGGGAACGACACGATCAGCACCGCATAGCCGACCATCGCCGGATTGAAGATGTTCTGCCCCAGTCCGCCGTACAGATGCTTGGCGACCACGATGGCGAACAGCGTGCCGGTGACGATCAGCCACCATGGCGCCAGCGCGGGCAGCGACAGCGCCAGCAGCCAGGCGGTGACGATGGCGGATAAGTCGGTGAGGAAAGGCTTGGCCGGATAGCCGCGCGCCTTCAGCATCGCTGCTTCGGCCGCCAGCGCGGTGACGGTGGCGAGTGTCAGGGTGACCAGGATGCCCGGCCCGAACAGCCAGACGTACGCCGCAACGCCGGGAAGCAGGGCGGCCAGCACCCAGGCCATGACCTGGGTGACGCTGCTGCGGTCAAGGATGAAAGGGGATGGCATCAGGGTTTCTTCTCTTCGGATTCCAGCGGCTGGTGCGCCAGTTCGCGGATTTTAGCCCGGCGTGCCTCGATTTCCTCGATCTCGTGCTGCGTGCCGGGCGGCAGGTGGTCGGTGTTTTTCGGCGCAACCCCGGCTTTTTTCGCCTGCGCGCGCGCCAGCGCGGCGGCGATCAGCGCCTTCCTGGCGTCGGCGTCGCTGGGCGCGGCGGCGAGTCCGGACGCAGGCGCGGCAGGGCGTTCGGCGCGCGTTGCCTGATCCAGCGCAACCTGATCCAGCGCAGATTGCGCCCGTGTGGCCTGCGCTTTGGCGGCAAGCTTATCGGCCTTTTCCTTCTTCTCGCGCGCCAGCCGGAATTCGCGGAATTCGTGGCGTTCGCGCGCCAGGTCGGCGGCGCGTTTTTCCTTCTCGCGCGCCCAGATCTCGCTTTTGGCGTAGCGGTAGAAATCGACCAGCGGGATGTGGCTGGGGCAAACATAGCTGCAGCAGCCGCATTCGATGCAGTCGAACAGGTGGTATTCCTGCGCGCGCCCGAAGTCGCCCGTCTTGGCAAAGCGAAACAGCTCCTGCGGCTGCAGCCCGGCCGGGCAGACGTCGGCACAGCGGGTGCAGCGGATACACGGCAGCGCTTTGGGCAGCGGCGGAAACAGTGCGTTCGACTTCACCAGAATGCAGTTGGTGGCCTTGACCACCGGCGCCTCCAGGTCGGGTATCGGCAGGCCCATCATCGGTCCGCCCATCAGCGCGCCGGTGCTGCCGTCGCGCTCGCCCGCCAGTGTGATCAGCGTGTGTATTGGCGTGCCGATCAGCACCTCGAAATTCTGCGGGCGCAGCACGTGGCCGGTGACGGTGACCAGGCGCGAGATCAGCGGCTCGCCATAATGCACCGCGCACGCCAATGCGTAGGCGGTGCCGACGTTGAACACCTGGATACCGATGTCGGTGGACAACTTGCCGGAGGGGACTTGCTTGCCGGTCAGGGTCTCGACCAGCTGCTTGGCGCCGCCGGTGGGATAGATCGTCGGCACCGCCACCACTTCGACCGCGAAGTCGAGGCTTTGCGCGGCGGCCTGCATCGCGGCGATGGCTTCGGGTTTGTTGTCCTCGATGCCGACCAGGATTTCCGTGCTGCCCAGCAGGTGGCGCATCACCGCCACCCCCTGCAGGATGTCGCCGGCACGGCTGCGCATCAGCATGTCGTCGCAGGTGATCCACGGCTCGCATTCGCCGCCGTTGATGATGAGCGTGGGGCAGGAATGCGCGGCGCCGGGGTCGAGCTTGACCGCGCTTGGGAACACTGCGCCGCCGAGGCCGGCAATGCCCATGTCGCGCACTTTCATACGCAGATCGGCAGCCGCCATCGCCTGGTAATCGAGTGGCGCGTGGGCGATCCATTCGTCGCGGCCGTCGGTTTCGATGGTGATGCACAGATCGGGCAGGCCGGAGATATGCGGCACGGCGGCCAGGCCAATTGCCGTGACGATGCCGGAACTCGACGCATGAACGGCGGCGGAAACATAGCCGTCCGCCGCACCGATGATCTGGCCTTTTAGCACGCGTTCGCCCACTTCGACCACCGGCTTGGCCGGGTTGCCGATGTGCTGGCGCAGTGGGATGACCAGTTTCCCCGGCAGCGGCGCGGCATGGAGCGGACGCGTATTCGATTCCGCCTTGTGTTCGGGCAGATGCACGCCACCCTTGAATTTGAATAGTTTGCGGGTCATGGGACGCGCTTCAGTTCGATCACCGGATACTTCCACTTCCAGTGTGGCAAATCTTCGGCGATCGGTACCATCGAAATGCAGTCGACCGGACATGGCGCTACGCACAGTTCGCAGCCGGTGCATTCGGCGGCGATGACCGTGTGCATCTGCTTGGCCGCGCCGGAGATGGCGTCGACCGGGCAGGCTTGGATGCACAGGGTGCAGCCGATGCAGGTCTGTTCATCGATGAAGGCCACCGATTTCGGCTTGGGCGTGCCGTGGGCTTCGTCGAGCGGTTTGGGTTCCACGCCCAGCAGCTCGGCGAGCTTCTTGATGCCTTCCTCTCCACCCGGCGGACACAGGTTGATGTCGGCCTCGCCCTTGGCGATGGCCTCGGCATAGGGCCGGCAGCCGGGGAAGCCGCACTGCCCGCACTGCGTCTGCGGCAGGATGGCGTCGATCTTTTCCGCCAGCGGGTTGCCCTCCACCTTGAAGCGGACCGCCGACCAGCCGAGCACCAGGCCGACAGCCACGGCGAGAACGGCCATCACCAGAATGGCGGTTAGCATGATCCCGGAAACCTCGGTTGGGCGTACCCGATGATGTGTTCGGGCGTGTGGATGGCGCGAAGCGACGCCGCGGCAGGCTCATGCCTGCAAGGCGGAGCGACAAAGCCAGACGCATGTCCGAACGCATCAGCGGGTGCGTAGCGGCGCTTGATGGGCTGGAGACCACGAATGAACGCACAGAAGTTCGTCTTCAATACGGACGTTCTTGTGATGGTCGAGCGGTCAACCGGGGTTTGCGGGATCACTTCACCAGTCCGGAGAAACCCATGAAGGCGAGCGACATCAGACCTGCGGTGATCATTGCGATGCTGGTGCCCTTGAACGGCGCGGGCACGTCGCAGGTGTCGAGGCGTTCGCGGATGCCGGCAAACAGGACCAGCGCAAGGGTGAAACCGATCGCGCCGCCGGCGCCGAAAAACAGCGATTCGACGAAGTTGTGATTCGCCTGCACGTTGAGCAGGGGAATCCCCAGCACTGCGCAGTTGGTGGTGATGAGCGGCAGGTAGATGCCCAGCACCTGGTACAGCACCGGGCTGGTCTTGTGGATGAACATCTCGGTGAACTGCACGATGCCGGCGATTACCACGATGAACGACAGCGTGCGCAAATAGAACAATTCGGTACCGAGCAGGTACTCGTTGATGAGGTAACTGGCGCCGGACGCCAGCGTCAGCACGAAGATCGTCGCCAGGCCCATGCTGATCGAGGTTTCAAGCCGGCGCGACACGCCCATGAACGGGCACAGGCCAAGAATTTTGGCCAGCACGATGTTGTTCACGAACACCGTGGATATGAGAATGAGAATATAGGTTTCCAAAGCAGGCGGCCCGATACGATGCTGCATTATCCGCCGCGGGAGGCGTGCGATTCAAGCTATTGCAGTCAGGGGTATTCGTCCCCCGACTTATCCGCTCAGCCGAGCGCCTTGCCGCTGGCCCAGAAATCGTAGCCTTTGCTGAGGAATTCGTCCCATGGCAGGTAGTGCGAACCGTCGCACGAGAAGGTGAGGCCGACCATGCCGTTGAAGATGTTGAGCGAGCCGGCGCGCAGGTAGAAGGTCTCGTCCATGAAGCGCAGCGCACGCAGGCCGTCGAGTACCGGGCGGATCCTGTCCCGCGGTACCACGGCGTCGGCCGGGTACGCATGGTGCGGGTAGATCAGGCAGGTGTCGGGGTCGGTCAGCGCGTCAATGTCGAGCAGGCGGTAGCGATAGGGATCGTCGACCACCCATACGGTGGCGCGGCTGCTGGAAAAATGCAGCTTGCCATGGAAGATGCCGTGATCGGTCATTAGCTCTTCCATCACCCCCAGCACGGTGTCGAGGTTGAGGTCCATCTGGCTGTCGCTGCGGGTCTGGTGGAACACTGCGCTGCGGATTGCCGGGTCGCCCTTGATTTGCCGCCAGTAGGTGGGTTCGTCATACAGCTTGCCGGTGATCGGCAGGTTGCGCAGGTCGAAGTCGGCGCCGACGAAGCCGAGTACCTGGCCCTCGTCGTCGCGCACGATCTGGATCGCGGTGAGCGACGGCCGCTTGGCGCGCAGGCTGATGTAGGCCTGGGTCAGCAAAAAGCCCTGATTCGGCACCGCTTCGCGCATGTAGGGACGGTCGGAACGGTCGCGCCCGTAATCCGTCTCGACCAGGCCCTCGTGGCTGATGTTGTCGGAGAGCTGGATCGCACGGGTGTCCAGCGCATACAGATACTTGCAGGCGGGAATGGTCGCCAGCGCATGCGTCAGCGCGGCATTGAGGCCGGCTCGGCTCGGCCAGGCCCGGCTGCAGGCCTGGGCGGCCAGCGCCAGCGGTTCGCGCAGCAGGTTGGCGAGGACGTCGCGCTGGCGCGCGACGCTTTCGGCAAGGGTGGTGGGGATGGTCATGTTCGATCGGTCCGCGGTGGAAGCCTGCATTATCTGCAATATAAATGACGCAAGGATTAATGACGCAAGGATTAATTTCGCAGTGAAATTACCGGCCAGCCCTGCGCGTCGGCATGGGTGCGCAGCGTGGGGTCGGGATCGACTGCGACCGGATGGCGGACCTTTTCCAGCAGCGGCAGATCGTTGAGCGAGTCGCTGTAGAACCAGCTGCTGTCGAGGCGGTCGAGACGGGTGCCGTGGGTCTCGAGGAAACCTTCGAGGCGGACGACCTTGCCTTCGCGAAAACAGGGCGTGCCGGCGACTTCGCCGGTGAAATGGCCGTCGATTTCCTCGGGATCGGTGGCGATCAGGTGCGGGATGCCGAATTCCTTCGCGATCGGCCCGGTGACGAAGCTGTTGGTGGCGGTGATGATGGCGACCAGATCGGCCTGGTTCAGGTGCCGGTTGACCAGATCGCGCGCAGCCTGGGGAATCATCGGTTTGACGCGTGTTTCCACGTATTCGGCGCGCCAGGCGTCGAGCTGCGCGCGTGCGTGGGTGGCCAGCGGGCGCAGGGCAAACGCGAGGAAGGCGTAGATGTCGAGCCGCCCGGCCTTGTAGTCCTCGTAGAACGCCTTGTTTCTGGCTTCGTAATGGGGACCGTCGACCGCGCCCTTGGCAATGAGGAACTGCCCCCATTCGTAGTCGGAGTCGCCGGCAAGCAGGGTGTTGTCGAGGTCGAAGAGGACGAGGTTCATGTCAGACGCAAGTTACAAGAGGCAAGTTACAAGTATTCAGGCGCGCGGGGCGTGGCCGCGGTCGAGCCAGAATTCGCGCAGTTCGTAGGCGCCCCAGAGGGCGAGGGCAAGGTGGTCTTCGCGGCGGACGGCCAGTTCCTCGGCGCTGAGTTCGTCGAGCGGCGCGGCCAGCACGTAAAACGGGTCGAGCACCTCGTCGACGAAGGCTTCGTCCTTGCTGCCGACGGGCAACGTCCAGTCGTCTTCCCAGTGTTCCACCGCCAGCAGGAAGCCGGCGGCCCACAGCTGGGCATAGGGCGGGATGCCGGCTTCCTTCAATTGCCCGGCCTCGGCTGGCGGCAGTTCGGCCAGCAGGCCGTCCCAGTCCATGACCAGCGGCGACAGCGCCTTGGGGTCGCTCAGGTTTTCGATCGGCGCGGCGAGTGCGCGGGCGATCTCGTTGCGGCGGCGCTTGAACAGCGCCAGGAAGCGCGTCTGGTCGGCCGCATCCTCGAACACCGTGGCGAGGCCGTCAGGGCGATCGAGCAGCACCGGGAAATATTCCTCGGGCGGGATCGCGCGCGGGCCGCACACCAGCGCGGCGATGAAGCCGTCGAGGCTTTCCAGCGAGACCGACACGTCGGTGTGCTCGCCGATGAGGTCGACCAGGTCGGCCAGCGCGTCGATCTCGGCGTCGCCGAGCGGGGTATTGGGGGATTTTGAAACAGGGGTGGCGGACATGGCTGAGACTCGAAGAAAGGGGGCGGCGCATCGCGTAAAATCCACCCATGAATTTTACCGCGTCGGGCCTGTCCGCATCACTGTTGCCCGCATCCTTTTATCTGATCGGCTGGCTGGGGCTGGCGTGGCTGGCCTGGCGCTGGCTGATGTCGGGCGACTGGCGCCGCCTCACCGAGCCGTCGCGGTTGAACCTGTTTCTTGCCGCCACGGTGGCGGTGCTGGCGCTGTGGCAGATCCGCACCGGCATCAAGCCGGGGCTGAGCTTCCATTTTTACGGTGTGGCGGTGCTGACGCTGATGTTCGGCTTCTGGCGCGCCACCTTTGCCGGCGCCCTGATCCTGCTGGCGAACGCGGCCTACGGGCGCGGCAGCTGGAACGCGCTGGGCTTCGATGTGCTGCTGGTGGCGGCGCTGCCCGCGGCGGTGAGCTGGGGCCTTTTCCGCCTGCTGGAACGGCGCTTGCCGGACCATTTCTTTATTTACGTGCTGGGCAACGGCTTCTTCGGCGCGGCGCTTTCGGTGGCGGCAATCGGCCTCGCCACCACCGCAGTCATGGCCCTGGCCGGCGCCTATTCGCTCGACTATCTGCTTTCCTACTACACGCCTTACGCCACCTTGCTGATCGGTTGGGCCGAAGCATTCATCACCGGTATGGCGATCACCATGATGGCGGTGTATCGCCCGGCCTGGCTGGAGACTTTCGATGACGCACGGTATATCCGGAACAAGTAATTTTTTTCATCCGCTTTTTGAATTTTGAGCCCACCCTTACGCATCACCTACCCCGACCTGCCGGTTAGCGCGCGCCGCGACGACATCCTTGCCGCGCTCAAGGCCAACCGCGTGCTGATCCTGTGCGGCGAGACCGGCTCGGGCAAGACCACGCAGATTCCCAAGATGTGCCTGGAGGCGCGGCTTGGATCAGAGGCGGTGCGCACGGGGAAATTCATCGGCTGCACCCAGCCGCGCCGTATAGCCGCGCGCGCGGTGGCGGCGCGCATCGCGCAGGAACTCGGCGGCGAGCTCGGCGGCGTGGTCGGCTACAAGGTGCGCTTCACCGACAAGGTGCGCCACGACACTGCGATCAAGGTGATGACCGACGGCATCCTGCTGGCCGAAAGCCAGGGCGATCCGCTGCTCTCGCGCTACGACACGATCATCATCGACGAGGCGCACGAGCGCAGCCTCAACATCGATTTCCTGCTTGGCTACCTGAAGACGCTGGTCGAGAAGCGCAGCGACCTGCGCGTGGTGATCACCTCGGCCACCATCGACGCCGAGCGCTTCTCCAAGCACTTCAACGACGCGCCGGTGATCGAGGTGTCGGGGCGCACCTATCCGGTGGAAATCCGCTGGCGGCCGATCGAACGCGAGGAGCCGACCGCGCCGGCCAAGGGCGAGCGTGAGAAAAAAGACAAGGACGCTCCCGACCAGATCGCCGCCATTCTCGACGCCACCGACGAACTGGCGCGGCTCGGCGCCGGCGATATCCTGGTGTTCCTGCCGGGCGAGCGCGAGATCCGCGACACCGCCGAGGCGCTGCGGAAACACCACCCGCCCGGCACCGAAATCCTGCCGCTGTTTTCCCGCCTGTCGGTCGCCGAGCAGGATGCGATTTTCAAGCCTACCAATGCGCTGCGGCGTATCGTTCTGGCGACCAACGTGGCCGAGACCTCGCTCACCGTCCCGGGCATCCGCTACGTGATCGATCCCGGTACCGCGCGGGTGAAGCGCTATTCGGCGCGCAACAAGGTCGAGCAACTCCTGATCGAGAAAGTGTCGCAGGCGTCGGCCAACCAGCGCGCCGGGCGCTGCGGCCGGGTCGCCGACGGCGTCTGCATCCGCCTCTACGACGAGGCGGATTTTGGTAACCGCCCGCGCTTCACCGACCCCGAGCTGCTGCGCTCGTCGCTGGCCGGCGTCATCCTGCGCATGAAGTCGCTCGGCCTGGGCGACGTGGTCGGCTTCCCCTTCATCGACCCGCCGAGCTCAAGGCTGGTCACTGACGGCTACCAGCTGCTGGCTGAACTGCACGCACTCGACGAAGCCGGGCAGCTCACCGCGATCGGCAAGAAGCTGGGCAAGCTGCCGCTCGACCCGCGTATCGCCCGCATGTTATTGGCGGCCGAACAGCAGCGTTGCGTGCGCGAGGTGCTGATCATCGCCAGCGCCCTGTCGGTGCAGGACCCGCGCGACCGCCCGATGGAGCGCGCGCAGGCGGCCGACGAAAAGCACAAGCTGTTCGCCGACGAGCGTTCCGACTTCATGGGCTGGCTCAAGCTGTGGCACTGGTACGAGGAGCAGGTGCGGCACAAGAAGACCAACCGCCAGCTGCAGACGTTGCTGCAGGACCATTTCCTGTCGCCGCGGCGGATGCGCGAATGGCGCGATATTCATGGCCAGCTGCACGCGCAGATGAGCGAGCTGGGTTTGCGCGAGAACGAGAAGGACGCCGGCTACGACACGATCCACCAAGCGCTACTTACGGGCCTGTTAGGCAACATCGGCTTCAAGTCGGACGACGCCAAAAGTCGGCCCCGGCCGGGCGAGGGCAATTACCAGGGCGCGCGCGGCATCAAGCTGTCGATCCATCCCGGCTCGGCGCTGGCGAAAAAGGCACCTAAATGGATCATGGCCGCTGAGCTCACCGACACCGGCCGGCTGCTCGCGCGCACCGTCGCCGAGGTTCGGCCGGAATGGATCGAGATCGCCGGTCGCCACCTGCTCACGCACATGTTCATCGAGCCGCACTGGGAAAAGGACGGCGCGCGCGCGGTGGCGTTCGAGCGCGTGAGCCTGTACGGCATCACCCTGGTGCCGCGGCGCAGGATCCACTACGGCCCGATCGATCCGGTGCTGTCGCGCGAGCTGTTTATCCGCGGCGCGCTGGTGGCCGGCGAATACGACACGAAAGCGCCGTGGTTCGCCCACAACCGCGCGCTCATTCAGGAAATCGAGGAGCTCGAACACAAGGCGCGCAAATCCGGCGTGTGGCTGGACGAGGAACGCATCTTCCGCGTGTTCGACGCGCGCATCCCGGCCGATCTCCACAATGGCGCGGCGTTCGAGAAATGGCGTGCGGAGGCCGAGGCGGCCGATCCGAAAGTCCTGTTCCTCAAGCGCGAGGATATTCTCGGCGAGGCGCTCGGCGCCGACCACACGCTGTTCCCAGAGACCATGACGGTCGACGGCGTGGCGTGCAGGCTCAAGTATCGCTTCGAGCCCGGCCACGTGCTCGATGGCGTGACGCTGCAGTTGCCGCTGTACCTGCTCAACCGCATCGAGCCGGCACAGGTCGACTGGCTGGTGCCCGGCCTCATTCGCGAAAAGCTCACCCTGCTCCTGAAGTCCCTGCCGAAGGACAAGCGGCGCCCGCTGATTCCGCTGCCCGACACGGTGACGGCGTTCCTTTCGGTGGCGAAGCCGGGCGAACAGACGCTGACCGCCGCGCTCGCGGCCATCATCCATAGGAAAACCGGCGCCGACATCCATCCCGACGAGTGGAAAGGCGAGCTGCCGGCCCACCTGCAGATGAACGTGAGCGTGATCGACGACAGCGGGCAGGAGCTCGCCGGCGGCCGCGATCTTGCCGCGCTGCGTCAGCAGCTCGGGGGCGCCGCGCGCATCACCTACGGCGGCGGCGCCGAGGACAGCGAGTTCGAGCGCACCGGCCTTGTCGAATGGAATTTCGGCGACCTGCCTGAGCAGGTGAAATTCAAGCGCGGCGGACGCGAGCTGATCGGCTACCCTGCGCTGGTCGACAACGGCGAATCCGTCGACCTGCGCCTGCTCGACGCGGCCGACGTGGCTGAGATGGAGACCCGCCGCGGCGTGGTGCGTCTGTTGCGGATCGCGCTTGCCGCCCAGTTCAAGCAGCTCGACAAGGACCTCGCCCGCGAAACCGCGCTGGCGCTGAAATACCGCGGCTTCGGCAGTCCCGAACAGCTGCGCGCCGCGCTCATCGATGCCATCGCTACGCGCGCGCTGCTGGGCGACGACGACACCCCGCGCGACGCGAAGGCCTTCGCCAAGCAGAAGGAGCGCGCCAAACCGAAAATTTCAGTGGTGAAACAGGCGCTGCTGCGCGACGTCGCGGAAATCCTCGACCTGTATGCGCAGGTGGCGGCGCGTCTTGCCGCCAAGCCGCAGTTCACCGCCGCGATGCGCGACGAAACCGCGCACCTCGCCGCACTGGTGCCGGCCAGCTTCATCACCGCTACGCCGTGGACGCACCTGAAAGGCCTGCCGCGTTACCTGCGCGGCATCCTCAAACGGCTGGAGAAGCTGCCCGCCGCCGAGCAGCGCGATTCGCGCGGCATGGCCGGTGTGCTGACGCTGCAGAACAAGTACCTGGCGCGACGCGCGCAGGTGAAGGGCGAGGCCCCCGCTGCGCTGGAGGACTTCCGCTGGCAGCTGGAGGAACTGCGTATTTCCCTGTTCGCCCAGGAACTGAAAACGCCGTACCCGGTATCGGCCAAGCGGCTCGACAAACTGTGGAACGAGCTTGCCAGACAGCCCCTGTATTAAGTAGCGTTCCGCTTATGAGCGAGCGCGTACTCAACCTGCCGAACGCCATCACCCTGCTGCGGATCGTCGCGGTGCCGGTGGTGGGCTGGCTGATCCTGCAGCAGCGCTGGGAAACGGCCTGCTGGCTGTTTCTCGCCGCTGCAGTGTCGGATGGCATCGACGGCCTGCTGGCGCGCTGGCTCGATCAGCTGACCCAGGTCGGTGCCGCGCTCGACACCGTCGCCGACAAGGCGCTGGGCCTGGTGACGCTGGTGATGCTGACGCAGGCGGGCGCGATCCCGTTGTGGGTGACGCTGGCGATCCTGCTGCGCGACAGCGTCATCGTGCTGGGCGCGCTGAGCTACCGCGGGCTGGCCGGGCATCTTGAGATCCACCCGACGTGGCTCGGCAAGACGCACATATTCGCCGAATTTACGCTGCTGGCGCTGGTGCTGGGCGGGCTGGCCGGTCTGCTGGCGCTGGACGACTGGCGCTTGCCGTTATTCGTGACGGTGTTCGTCATCGCCGTGGCCTCCGGCGTGCAGTATGTGTGGATCTGGAGTGCCAAGGTGCGTCGCGAGCGCGCGGCCCGCCACAGGCCGCGCTGACGCGCTTCACTGAAACGGCAGGCGGTGCTGCTGCACCGGTTCGCAGCCGGATTTGACCCGGTACATGGCGGCGTCGGCGGCATGAATCAAAGCGTCTTCGTCGGTGCCGTCGTCGGGGTACAGCGCCTGGCCGATGCTCGCGGCAATGTCCACATCGAGTCCGTAGAAACGCGTGTCCGCATTCAGCGCCTGCTCGATCTTGTGCGCGGCGGCGAGGCAATCCTGCCGTCCCTGCACCGCTTCCAGCAACACCACGAACTCGTCGCCCCCCAGACGCGCAACCGAATCGGAGTCGCGAATGCTGGCGGTGAGGCGTTTCGCCACTTCGGTCAGTACAGCGTCGCCCACACGGTGACCATGTCGATCGTTGATCTCCTTGAAGCGGTCCAGGTCCACATACAGAATGCCCACCTTGCCGCCGTAGCGATGGGCGTGGCGCACCGCCTGTTGCAACCGGTCGTAAAATAGCCGCCGATTGGCCAGCCCGGTGAGCGGATCGTGCGTGGCTTCCTCACGCAGCGCCACGCGCGAGCGCTCAAGCTCCATCATCTGTTCACGTATCAGCTGTGACCTCAGTCTCGCTGTCCGCAGCGTGCGCCAGGCGATCAGCAGCGCCAGGGCAATCGCCGCAATACCGAATACCAGCGTGAACAAGAAGGCATACTGGTAGGTTTGCTGCGCCTGCTGCTGGGCGGTCAGGTTGGCCTGTTGATACAGATTGCGCATGTCGGCCAGCTGCTGGTTGAAGGCTTCCTGGACGGGAATGGCTTCCAGCATCAGCATCCGGCGCGCATCTGTGCTGTGTTCGGCGCTGAGCAGATCGGTTACCCGTCCCTGTATCGATTCAATGTCGTTGATCAGGCGGGTCTGGGCATCAAAGCTGCGTTGCTCGTCTGTGGTAAAACCCATCTGGCGCAGCGCGTTGCGTCCGCTTCCCACCAGGAAGCCGGCGCGGATGAATTCCTGGAAATAGGCATCGCGTTCAAACGGATCGCTGGCCAGCGCCATGCGGTACAGGCTGTCGGTGCGGAGGTGCGCCGCCGCCTGGGTTTGAGCGATGATATTGATCTTGCGGTTATGGTGCTCGACCACCGTATGGATCTGCGAGCCCAGCGTCTGCAACTGCAGCAGACCGTTTAAAGTCAGCCCGCAAATCAGGGCGATCAACACGACGAAAGCTGTGCCAGTGGTGAGGGGCAATGCACGTTGTAGTGGCATGAGCGCTTTTGATCAGATCATTTCTTAAGGTTCTTTCATCGTTATTTGTTGGTGTTGGCCAGCCCTGTGGAGGGGCTTCATCAGAGGGAGCAAGACATGACTTCAACAACCAACAGTGACATAGCATTTTTTGAATTTAGTCCATTATTTGACCGGAGGCAGGGCTTGCCGTGCCGTCCGTTGCAGAGCCCGCAGGGTTCGGGCCACTTCCTGCACGTGACCTGCCGGGTCGATCTTGTCGAAGCAAGCCGCGATGCGGCCATCCGGCGCGATGATGAAAGTACGGCGGCACGCAAAGCACACGACGCCCAGATTCAGCAGGCTGTCATACGCGGCGGCGGTCTGTCCGTCGGGGTCCGACAGCAGCGGAAACGGCAGCTGGTATTTGTGGGCGAAATTGGCATGCGAGCGGATGTCGTCGACGCTGATCCCGATCACCGCCGCGTCGAGTTCGCGCAGGATTCCGATGTCGTCGCGAAAGCGGCAGGCCTCACGGGTGCAGCCCGGCGTGTCGTCCCGGGGATAGAAATACAGCACCAGCCAGCGCCCGGCGTAATCGCCCAGACGATGGGTCTGGCCGTTCTGGTCCGGCAAGGCGAAGCCCGGTGCCGCGCTGCTTTCCGTTCGCGGCATCCCCGGCCGCAGCATCCACAGCACCGCACTCGCCACCAGCAACAGCACCGCCAATCCGCCCAGCATCAGTTTCAGCATGTGTGCTCTCCCAACGCGCATCATAGCGGGCCGGCGCGGCTCGGTAATCCATGCGTGATTCGGTACAATGCGCCCCACGCCCCGGTAGCTCAGTGGATAGAGCAACCCCCTCCTAAGGGGTAGGCCACACGTTCGATTCGTGTTCGGGGCGCCACAAGAACACAATAGCCCGGCCCGTTCCCGTCCTGTGAACGCCATTGCGGCCAATCTTCCCGGTTCGGCGACTGCCCAATGTTCGAACAAGCCTTCAAAAACATCGACGACGTGCTGTGGAAAGAAGCCGGTTGCGCCAGCGAGCTGGGTGGGCTACACCGAGCAAACTTCCTGGCTCTTGTTCCTGAAATTTCTCGACGGCCTGGAACAGGACAAGGCGATGGTGGCCGGACTGGAGGGTAAAAATACGCCTTCATCCTCGACGCGCCCTACCGCTGGGAAAGCTGGGCAGCGCCCAAAGACCAGGACGGCAAGCTCGACCACAATGCCGCGCTCACCGGCGACGACCTGCGCGATTTCGTCGACCGCAAGCTGTTCCCCTACCTGCACGGGTTCAAGCAGAAAGCCGACGGCCCCAACACGCTCGAATACAAGATCGGCGAAATCTTCGGCGAGATCAAAAACAAGATCCACAGCGGCTACAACCTGCGCGAGATCGTCAACCACATCGATGAACTGCGCTTCCGCTCGCAGACCGAAAAACATGAGCTTTCCCACCTGTACGAAGCCAAGATCAAGAACATGGGCAACGCCGGGCGCAACGGCGGCGAGTACTACACCCCGCGCCCGCTGATCCGCGCTATCGTCCAGGTCACCTAGCCCAGAATCGGTGAGCGCATTTACGATGGCGCGGTCGGCAGCAGCCCAAAGCTCGATGTGCTCGACCCAGAAACCCAACGCCTCGAATCCCTCTACCAGCGCAAGCTCGCCGCCCTCGACGCCCTGAAGCAATCCCTGCTGCACCAGTCTTTCAGCGGCCAGCTCTGAAGCGCTTGACTACAGCTTTCCTGCATTTGGCGCGAGAAACCCCAACAGGCCACGTCGTTACCGAACGAAACGCTCAAATTGACCAAATCGAACGATTCGGCTAAATTGAGCTTGTTGATTCAGCCGGAAGGAATGTCCGCCATGCAAACCTACACAGCCAATGAAGCCAAGACCCGTTTTGGTGAATTTCTCGACCGCGTACAGCGCGAGCCGGTGCGGGTGATGCGTCACGACCGGGTGGTGGGCGTGATGGTGAGTGCGGAAGATTACGAGGCGATGCGTGCGTTTTATGCCAATCGCTTGTTGCAAAACATGGACAAAACGGCCGAAACCGCCGAACGCGCTGGTCTGACCCCTGAAAAACTAAACGCGTTGCTGGCGGATGAGAGCTGAACCCGCCCGGCGGATCGTGATCGACACCAATGTCTGGATCAGCGGTTTTTTGACCCAAACCGGCGTGCCTGCGATCTTGTCCCGCTGGGTCGTCCAGAACGCCCAGCCAGTATTCAGCCCCGACACGTTTGCCGAGCTTAAAGAACGCTTGTGGCGGCCCAAGTTTGATCGCTATCTGGCCATGGATGACCGAAAACGGCTGTTGCGAGACCTCGATGCCATCGCCTATTGGGTGAATGTTCCGCCGGCGATCAGCGAGAAAGCCTACTGTCGCGACAAGGACGACGACAAATTCATCCACGCGGCGCTGGCCGCCCAGGTTTCCTTGCTGGTGACGGGCGACGACGATTTGCTTTGCCTGCATCCGCTGAATGGGCTGCGCATCCTGACACCGCGCGCGGCACTGGATGAACTTTTCCCGCAGGCCAGCCAATAAATGAAGCCGACTGCCCATGAACGAAGCCGAAACCCGCGCCGAACACATCGACCCTCTGCTTGCGGCGGCGGGCTGGGGCGTGGTCGAAGGCAGTCGCATTCGCCGTGAGTATCCGATCACGCTTGGCCGTATCGAGGGCGGGGGCAAACGTGGCAAGCTGCTGGAGGGGCTGGCCGAGAAAGGATTCGGCAGGGATCAACTGACTGAAATGCAGAAGATCATCGACGCGGAGAAAAGCGACCTGTTCGACGTGCTGGCGCACGTGGCCTATGCCCTGGCGCCGCTCACCCGCGAGGCGCGTGCCGCGCAGGCGCACGACAGCATCGGCGCGCACTTCAACAGCAAACAGCAGGGTTTCCTCGATTTCGTGCTTTCGCACTACGTCAGCGTTGGCGTGGAGGAACTCGACCAGGCGAAGCTGGCGCCGCAGCTGCGCCTGAAATACCACGACTCGATTACCGGTGCCGTGGCCGACCTCGGCAAACCCGAAGAGATCGGGCGGGTATTTGCGGGCTTTCAGAAATATCGCTACCAGCTCTCGGCGATGGTCTGACTGCCGATCGAAAATAGCCAGCTGGTGCGCGGCGCACAAAATAAAATAGCGGCTTCGGCCCGCTATGATTTTTTGCATCATTTTTTATTACAACTGAGTTTTTTATCGCAGTCCGGAAAAGACTGGATATTAAGCACCTTACCGAATGTAAGGTGGCGTCCCCACGGGGATTCGAACCCCGGTACCTACCGTGAAAGGGTAGTGTCCTAGGCCTCTAGACGATGGGGACCCGGACGACGGTGTGAACCGTCATTTTTACTACACGACTTGCGCCGTCAACGTTTATTGGAAAGCTGTGTCAGGGTGACGCCGAGAAACAATCCGACGAAACCCAATGGTACCAGTGAGAGCCAGACTTCGGCGTTCTCGCTGCCATTCAGCATCTTCCAAAATCCAACAACCAGTCCGACGACACTCAGTATCAACCCCAGCAGCGTGGTGATGACGCCAAGCTTGTGCATCGGTACATCCTGTAAGTTGGTGGAGGTAAGCGGGATCGAACCGCTGACCTCTTGCATGCCATGCAAGCGCTCTCCCAGCTGAGCTATACCCCCAACGAAGCCGCGCATTCTATAGATGCCTTGCGTTCTTGTAAAGCTTCAATCGGGAAAAAGTTTGCCCGGGTTGAGCAGGCCGTGCGGATCGAATTGCTGCTTGATGCTGCGCATGATGGCCAGCGTGGCCGGTTCGATTTCCAGCGGGACGAAACGGCGCTTTTCGGTGCCGATGCCGTGTTCGCCCGACAGGGTGCCGCCCAGTGCCAGCACGCGCAGCAGGATGGCTTCGTGCGCCAGGCGGGCGCGTTCCATTTCGTCGGCGTCGTCGGGATGCACCATCAGGTTGACGTGCAGGTTGCCGTTGCCGGCGTGGCCGAACGAAACCACCGCCAAATTTTGCGCCTGCGCGGTGTGGTCGATGAAGTCGACGAAGTCGGCGAGCTGCGATACCGGCACCACCACGTCCTCGTTGATTTTGAGCGGGGCGATCTGCTTGACCGCGTGCGACAGCGATTTGCGCGCGGCCCACAGTTGCGCGATGGCGTCGCGCTCGAAGCCGCTCCTGATTTCGAGCAGGCCGGCGCCGTCGAGTGCCTGCTTCAGCGCGGCGATCTGGCGCGGCAGGTCCTCTGCGGCGCCGTCGGCCTCGACCATCAGCAGTGCCCGGGTGTCGGGCGGCAGGTCGTCCGCCGTGCCGGTCGGGCGGATGGCGTCGATCGAACGGTGATCCATGAATTCGAGCGCGCAGGGCACGATGGACTGGTGCATGACGCGGCTGACCGCATCGAGCGCGTCGCGGGTGCTGGCGAAACATACGCGCAGGGTGGCGACGGCTTCCGGCGCGGGCAGCAGCTTCAGGGTGGCTTCGGTGATGAGCGCGAGGGTGCCGCCGGAGCCGACCAGCAGGCGGGTCAGGTCGTAGCCGGTGACGCCCTTGGTGGTGCGGCAGCCGGTGCGGATTTCGCGGCCGTCGCCGGTGACGGCGCGCAGCCCCAGCACGTAATCGCGGGTGACACCGTATTTGACGGCACGCGGCCCGCCGGCGTTCATCGCGAGGTTGCCGCCGATGCGGCAATACGCGCTGCTGCCGGGGTCGGGCGGGTAGAACAGGCCGGCGCTGCGCGCGATGCGCTCGATGTCGTCGGTGACTACACCGGCCTCCACCACGATGAGACGGTTGGCGGGGTCGAATTCGAGCACGCGCCGCATGCATTCGAAGCTGACGACCACGCTGCCGGGCGCGGGCAGGGCACCGCCGACGTTGCCGGAGCCGGCGCCGCGCAGGGTCAGCGCAACGCGGTGTTCGAGGGCGATGCGCGCCAGTGCCACCACATCGTCGTGCGACGAAGGGAACAGCACGGCGTCGGGTTCGACCCGGCGCGGAGTTTCGTCGCAGGCGTAGCGCGCGCGGGTGGCGGCATCGTCGAACACGCGTTCGTTACCGAGGGCGGAACGGAAGGCGGCAAGTGCGCGATCGGGCAGCATGGCGTGGGCAGCGGGGGTCAGACCGGGTGTTCGGGGGGAAGCTGTGCGAGCAACTGGCCGACCATGTCGGCGTCGAGATCCATGCCGATGTCCCAGCCTGGATTGAGCGCGATCGGTACGCCGCCGCCGATGCGGCGCAGCAGCCAGGAAAACTCGGTCAGCAGGCCGCCCGAAAAGTCGGGATAGTGCTCGGCAAACGGCTTGGCGCGCTCGGGACTGGTGAAGACGACCAGCACGCGCTCGCCGTCCTCGTCCTCGATGATCAGCGGCTCGGCCTGGGTCGAGCGCTGGAAGCCCTGGATGGGGTTCTTTTCGTCGCGTACCGGCATGAACAGCTGCTGGCTCATCAGTTGCAGCACGAAGGTTTCGGGGTCGAGCGTGCCGGCGTGGACGGCGGCGAGCTGTTCTTCCAGTGCATTGTGGGGGGTGAAATTCATGGTCTTGGGAATGGATCGGAGATGACGATCAGTGTAGCGCAAGCCGCGGGGGGTACGACAGTGCCCTACATGCCGAATCCAAGATCCTGCGCCAGCCCGGCGTGGGTGATTTTTCCGGCGTGGACCTGCAGGCCTTGTTTGAGCCCGGCATCGGCGTCCAGCGCGGCGAGGCCCTGTGCTGCAAGCGCCTGCACGTAGGGCAGGGTGGCGTGGGTGAGCGCCTCGGTGGCGGTGCGGGCGACGGCACCGGGCATGTTGGTGACGCAGTAGTGGACGATGCCTTCGGCCACGAAGAACGGGTTGCTGTGGGTGGTGGGGCGCGAGGTTTCCGCGATGCCGCCCTGGTCGATGGCGACGTCCACCAGCACCGAGCCCGGCGACATCCGCTGCAGCGATTGGCGGTCGATCAGACGCGGCGTATGGCGGCCGGGAATTTGCGCGGCGCCGATGACGATGTCGGCGTGCGCCAGGCTGTCGGCGATCGCGTTCGCTGAAGAAAACCGCGTTTCAATTTGCGCACCGAACAGCGCTTCGGCGCGGGCGAGCTTGTCGGCCTGGTGGTCGATCAGGGTGACGCGCGCGCCCATCCCGGCGGCGCTGCGCACGGCGCTCATGCCGACCACGCCGGCGCCGATGATGAGCACGTGCGCGGGGGGGACGCCGGGCATCCCGCAGATCAGCTTGCCGCTGCCGCCGTGCGAGGTGAGCAGCCCCAGCGCGCCCATCTGCGGCGCCAGCCGCCCGGCGATGTCGGACATCGGCTGCAGCAGCGGCAGGCCGCCGGCGGGCCGGGTCACGGTTTCGTAGGCAATCGCCGTCACGCTCCGCGTCATCAGTTCACGCGCCAGTTCCGGCGCGGCGGCCAGATGCAGGTAGCAGAAGAGCAACTGCCCGTTGTGCAGCAGAGCCAGTTCGGCCGGTTGGGGCTCCTTCACCTTGACGACCAGATCGGCGACGAAGGCTTCGGCAGGTGTTGCGACGATGGCCGCACCGGCGGCGCGGTAGGCCTCGTCGCCAAACCCCGCTGCGGCGCCCGCGCCGGCTTCGATACTGACAGCATGGCCGGCCTGGGTCAGGTCGCGCGCGCCCTCGGGGGTGAGCGCCACCCGGTATTCGTGATTCTTGATTTCCTTGGGTATGCCGATGTGCATGACGAGCCTCGCGAGGGATGGATAGTCCGTAGCATAACCAAAGCCGCTACGCGCCAGAAGTGCGGCGACCTATTGCGCCGGCGCCGGATCGGCGCGGCGCTCGAAGCGGTAATACGCGGACGGAATGCGATCGATCTTGATCTCGCGCGTACCCCAAGCGACCGGCAGGCGAGCGACGTTGCGATAGGGGCCCATCATCGACGGCGCGGCCTGCACGTCGTAGAGCCCGGGGGCAAGCAGGCGCGCCGAGAGGGCCACGCCGCCGTCGTGGGAGGGGAGGGCGATGCCGGCAAACGGGCGCGCCAGCGGCTCGCCGATGAAGAGGCCCTGCCCCGGCATCCGCACGCTTTTCCAGTAGGCCTCGATCAGGGTTTCGCCTTGCAGGTAGTGCGTCATGACGACGGCGGGGGCCGGAAACTTGGCCGGATAGTTGCACGGCTCGACCACCGCGCCATAGCTGCCGGTGGCACCCGCCTGCAGCCAGGCGAGGCTGCTCATCTGGCCGCTGCCAAACAGGTCGCCGCCGGCCGAGGTGAGGTGGTCGCCGATGGCGCCGGGCAGGAAGGTGTTGCTGTCGAGCGAGGGCACGTGGGTCAGCCCGGTGAAGTAGAACATCACGTCGGGCATGTTTTCGAGCGCGTTGGTTTCGACGATTTCGGTGGGAATGATGCGCTGCATCCGGGTGCGCAATGCATCGTAGCCGGCCGCGCGCACGTTGCGTGCCTTGTCGGTCGTGCTGACGAGATAGGCGGTGCCGGCCGGGTTGCTGCCGTCGGACGCGATGCCGCGGTCGATCAGTGCTTTCGCTTCGGCCACGCTGGCGGCGGCCAGGCTCATGGTCGGGCGGATTTTGTGGATATCGAAGGGACGCGCCACGTCGCTGTTGAAATACGGACTGGGCCGGGTCGGTTTGCAGCTGCTGGCGCAAAAGGTGGGGTCGAAGCCGAAGGCGAAGGCGGTGGTGATCGACATGCAGCCGACGCGGTACGGCTGCGCCCAGGTCAGCGCGTAGGCCTGAACCTGTTTGGGGGTCTTGCGGTCGACGCGGCGCTTGAGGTTGACGAATTCCTCGCGCGTAAGTGTGCTGCGCCCCGGCTTGAATCGCACGTGAATCAGGTTGGCGGCGGGAATGCCGCGCCTGTCGCGGTAATAGGCAGCGATGGCGACGCTGTCGGGGTCGTCGTCGTTGACGATCACGCCCAACTGGTCGGTGCTGAGGGCAGGCTGCGGAAAGTGGGTGACGACCGGTTCGGGCGGCGCGGCGTGTGCCGCAGCCTGCATCAGCAGCGCTGCGAAAAGGCCGCGCAGAAATACCATGCCCATTATGCGAGGGACTGCACGCATTCGTGCACCAGCGCCGGGCCGCGATAGATCAGGCCGGTGTACAGCTGCACCAGCGAGGCGCCGGCGGCGATTTTTTCCTGCGCGTCGGCGCCGGAAAGAATCCCGCCGACGCCGATGATCGGCACTTCGTTTTTGAGGTGGTGCGCCAGCGCGCGGATCACGCGGGTGGATGCCGCGCGCACCGGCGCGCCGGACAGTCCGCCGGCTTCTCCGGCATTTGGCAGGCCGGCGACGGCGTCGCGCGCGAGGGTGGTGTTGGTGGCGATCACCGCGTCGATGCGGTGCATTATCAGCAGCGCGGCAATCGCAGCGACCTGCGCGTCGTCGAGATCGGGCGCGATCTTCAGCGCGATCGGCACGTATTTGCCGTGGCGCTGCGCGAGCTCGGACTGCCGCAGCTTGATCGCGGAGAGCAGCGCGTCGAGCGCCTCGTCCTTCTGCAGTTCGCGCAGGCCCTGCGTGTTGGGCGAGGAGATGTTCACCGTGACGTAGCGGGCGTGTGCGTAGACGGCATCGAGGCAGGTCAGGTAATCGTCCACCGCCTGCTCGTTCGGCGTGTCCTTGTTCTTGCCGATGTTGATGCCGAGCACGCCGGTGAATCCGCTGGCCTCGACGTTCCTCACCAGCTTGTCGACACCGAGATTGTTGAAGCCCATGCGGTTGATGATCGCTTCCGCTTGCGGCAGGCGGAACATGCGCGGTTGCGGGTTGCCCGGCTGCGGCCGCGGCGTCACCGTGCCGATCTCGATGAAGCCGAAACCGAGTGCCGCCAGCGCGTCGATGTACGCGCCGTCCTTGTCGAGGCCGGCCGCGAGACCCACCGGGTTGGGGAAGTCGATGCCCATCACCTGCACCGGTTTGCCGGTGGCGCACGGCAGCAGGCTCAGCAGGCCGAGGCGATGCGCGAGGTCGAGGCTGGCGAGGGTGAAGCGGTGCGCGTCTTCGGGGTCGAGCGAGAAGAGGGCGGGACGGAGCAGCGGATAGAGCATGTTCAGGCAGCCGGGTGGGGGGGAAGGGCGTGGCGGGTGGCGGCCTCGACCGAGCCCGCTTCCGGGTCGTCGAACACGGCCTGGTCGAGCGCGTTTTCGCTCCTGGCGACGATGCAGCTCACCGCGCAGTCGCCGGTGACGTTGACCGTGGTGCGCATCATGTCGAGCAGGCGGTCGACACCGATGATGAGCGCGATGCCCTCGACCGGCAGGCCGACCTGGCCGAGTACCATGGTCAGCGTTACCAGCCCGACACCCGGCACCGCCGCGGTACCGACCGAGGCCAGCGTGGCGGTCAGCACCACCAGCAGGTAGTCGGTGAGCGACAGGTCGATGCCGTAGACGTTGGCGATGAATACCGTGGCCACGCCCTGCATCATGGCGGTGCCGTCCATGTTGATGGTGGCGCCCAGCGGCACGGTGAACGAGGCGACGCTGTTCTTCACCCCCATCTTGTTTTCCACCGTGTGCAGGGTGACCGGGATGGTGGCACCGGAACTGGCGGTGGAAAACGCGAATGCCGCCGGGTCGCGCATTTTTTTCAGGAAGGCGAGCGGGTTGAGCGAGGCCAAGAGGCGCAGCAGCAGCGGGTAGGTGCCGAACAGCTGGATTGCCAGCGCGGCGGTCAGCGTCAGGAAATAGGCCGCCAGCGGCGCCAGCAGGTCGAGCCCCTGGGTGGCGAAGGTGCGGGCGATCAGCGCGAACACGCCGTAGGGTGCGAGCCGCATGATCCATTCGACCATGTGCATGATGACCGCATTGAGGTCGGTGAACAGGTTGAGCACGTGCTTGCCGCGCGCGCCCGACATCGTCACCGCGATGCCGAACAGCAGCGCGAACACGATGACCTGCAGCATGTTGCCGTCGGCCATCGCCGCCACCGGATTGGTCGGCACCATGTCGATCAGCACCTGCGTCAGCGGCGGCGCCGCCTTGCCGGAAAAGCCGGCGCCGGTTTCCCCGGCATCGAATCCCTTCCCGGGGTCGAGCAGGCCGGCCAGCGAAAGGGCAATCGTCACCGCGATCGCGGTGGTCGCCAGGTACAGCCCCAGCGCCTTGGCGCCGATGCGGCCCAGTGCCTTCAGGTCCGACAGGGCGGTGACGCCCACCACCAGCGAGACGAACACCAGCGGCACCACCATCATCTTCAGCGCCGCCACAAACACCGAGCCGACCACGTGCAGCAGGCCGTCGACCACAAAAATCCGCATCCAGGGCGCCGTGCCGAGCAGGTTCAGCGCAACGCCCAGCGCGATGCCCGCGAGCATCGCAAGGACGATCTGGCGGGTGAGGCGGTGGGATTCGGGTGCGGCCATGGGGGTCGGTGCAGGCGTCGACAAGGCGCAAGTTTAACAGGGCGCTGTCGCCAGGCTGTTGCACGACGGGCAGGCGATGTTATCCTGAACCTGCATGCAATTGTGCATGTCTGCAAGCTTCCAATGCCCGTTTCCTCACTTAGCGACAAACCCATGACGACCCCGTACTTTTCGCAGCGACTCGTATTGCTTTTCAGCCTGTTGATGGCGTCCGCCGCCTGGAGCGCCGACATCGTCCCGCCACCGCCGCAACTGGCGGCTAAATCCTGGGTGCTGATGGACGCGGCCAGTGGCAGCGTGCTGGTCGACCACCAGGGCAATACGCACCTGCCCCCCGCCAGTCTGACCAAACTGATGACCGCGCACGTCGCGGCACTGGAACTCCAGCGTGGCCGCATCAAGGAGAATGACCTCGTCACCATCAGCGAAAAGGCCTGGCGCATGGGTGGCTCGAAAATGTTCGTCAAGGTCGGCAACCAGGTTGCGGTGAGCGACCTGTTGCGCGGCATCATCGTGCAGTCGGGCAACGACGCCAGCATCGCGCTGGCCGAGCATCTGGCGGGCGGCGAGGACACCTTCGCCGCGCTGATGAACCAGGAAGCGAAACGACTGGGGCTGGCCGACACTCATTTCGTCAATGCCACTGGCTGGCCGGCCGAGGGCCATTATTCGAGCGCGCTCGACATGGCCAAACTCGCGCGGGCCATCGTCATCGAGGATCCCGAACACTACGCGCTGTATGCCGAAAAGGAGTTCGTCTGGAACGGCATCAAGCAGCCGAACCGCAACCTGCTGCTGTGGCGCGACCCCACTGTAGACGGCCTCAAAACCGGCCACACCGAGGAAGCCGGTTACTGCCTGGTGGCTTCCAGCAAGCGCGACGGCCAGCGCCTGATCGCCTCTGTTTTCGGCACCGAAAGCGAAAACGCGCGGGCGACCGAAACCGCCAGGCTGCTCGCCTACGGCTTCAATTTCTTCGATAGCAAGACCTTCTTCAAGCAGGGTGAAACGGTGCAGTCCGTGGCCGTCTGGAAAGGTGCCGCGCGCACGCTCAAGGCCGGCGTCGCGGCCGACTTCGCCGCCGCACTGCCCAAGCGCACCAGCAGCGAGGTTCAGACGCGCATCGTGCTGGCCGCGGGCGAGGTGGTGGCGCCCGTCGCCGCCGGCGCGCCGCTGGGGCGCATCGAACTGGTCGGCGGCGACGGCAAGGTCGTCATGCAGGCGCCGCTGGTCGCGCTCGAAGCGGTCGAGGAAGGCGGTTTCTTCCGCCGTATGTGGGATGGCATCCGCCTGTTCTTCAAGGGCTTGTTCGGCTGACGCCAAGCGCCGCACGTGCAGCCGAAAGCGGCCCCTGGAAGCGGGCCGCTTTTTTTATGGCGCTCGCGCCTTTAAAACATACCGTGCAACCACGCTTTGGATTAAATTGTCATCAATCCGTGAAGGATTGCGGTAGATCTTGCACGTGCTTGGATCAGGCCCATGACAAAAACACTCAAAGTCATTACCTATGCCGCCGGTGCCATCATCGGACTGCTTGTCATCGTCGCGCTCGCCCTGTCACTTTTTCTGGATATCAACACCTACAAGCCCCGGATCGAAGCGGCCGCCTCGGACGCCTTGGGGATGGAAGTCAGCATTGGCGGGCGTTTGGGAATCGGCTTCTTCCCCGGCTTGCAGGTCACGCTCGAAGATCTGCATATCCGCAACCGGGGAACGGAACTCGTCACCGCCGGCAAGGCCCGGATCGGGATCGATTTTCTCGCCCTGCTCAACAATAGTGTCCGGATCGGGAAAGTCGTGCTTGAACGGCCGAGCATCACCATCGAGCGGGGCCGCGATGGCCGGTTCAACTACGAGGGAACAGGCGCGGTTCGGGGCCCCTTGCCCGGCCTGAGCCTGGCAAAAATGTCTTTCTCGGACGGCATGTTTCGCTACCTCGACCCGCAATCCGGGAAAGACTTCGAGGTCGCCGGGTGCAGCCTGGACGCGAATCGCCTGCAACTTGCAGAGAGGGATCGACCGGGCATCATGAAGTCCCTTTCCCTCTCGGCGGAAATCGTCTGCGATACGGTGCGGACCAAGGAGCACGCCGCATCCGATCTGAGATTCACGGTCGCTGGGCAGCACGGGATCTTCGATCTCAATCCGCTCACGATGCGGGCCTACGATGGGCAGGGTTCGGGAAACCTGCGGGCGGACTTTACCGGCGCCGTTCCCCGCTACCACCTCAGCTATACCCTTTCGCAGTTCCACGTCGATGCATTCCTCAAGCCCCTGTCGCCGAAAAATGTCCCGGAAGGGTCGGCGGATTTCACTGCAAACCTGTCGATGCAGGGCAAGACCGTGAAAGACATGAAGCAGACCCTGCAAGGCCAGGTCTCGCTGCGCGGCAAGAATCTCATCCTCAATGGACGCGATCTCGATCGGGCGTTCGCCCGCTTCGAGTCCACCCAGACCTTCAACCTCGTCGACGTGGGTGCCTTCTTCTTTGCCGGCCCCGTCGGCCTCGTGGTCACCAAGGGCTACAGCTTTTCGAGCATCCTGCAAGGATCGGAGGGCCGCAGCGAGATCCGGACCCTCGTCTCCGACTGGGAAGTCGAGCGAGGCGTTGCGCTGTCGCGGGATGTGGCCATCGCGACGGCCAAGAACCGGGTCGCCCTCCAGGGTGGGCTCGATTTCGTCAACGAGCGCTTCGACGACGTGACCGTGGCCTTGATCGACGACAAGGGCTGTATCCGGGCACAGCAAACCATCCATGGCGCCTTCAACAACCCGGTGGTAGAAAATCCGAGCACACTCAAGGCGCTTACCGGACCCGTGGTCAAGCTGCTCAAGCAGGTGGGAAGCCTATTTCCGGGTGGAGAGTGCGAGGTGTTCTACGCGGGCTCGGTCGTGCCGCCGAAACAAGAGCGGTAGGGGTTTGTTCGGCTGACGCATGCGAGCGCCATAAACCGGTTTGTCAAAGGCGGCCACCGGAAAAGTGGCCGTTTTTTCGGGGCGTGCTTGTCGAGTCCTCTGCAATCGGGCGCTTTGGCGCCTGCCTGGGCTCGCGATGCGATCGTCGATGGCCCTGCATTGCCCTGAGCGTTTATCATAGGGGGTTCAACTGATGGCGCCTGGCCAGATTGCGCCCGCGATTGCGGGCGCCGTATTTAGGGAACACGTATGAACAGAACCGACATTTCGGGCCCGATCCCGGCGAGTGACGCGCAGCGCCAGCAGGACAACCTGCGCCTGTACATCAACCTCAAGCTGGCCTCATCCGGTCAGCCGTTCGTGCATGGGCAGGAAAGCGACGGCTTCATGGACGTGGCACACGACCTGCTGATGGCCTACCGCGCCAAGAACTGGCTGCTTTCGGGCTACCTGTGCCCGCCCGACCGGCGCATCCAGGACTTTCTCGAACGCTACCTGGCCGGGGTGGACGAGATGCCGCATCTGCCGGGACAGAGCTTCATCCTCGACCACCAGGGGCTGGCGCGCGAGCTGTCGCTGGCGGCCGATGCGGACGAGTTCCGCTCGGAAATCGTTTCCAGCTACCGGGTGCGTCAAGGCGTGCTGCACAATCCGGCGAGCGATCGCCGCACCACCAAGGGCCTGTTTCATATCAGCGAAGGTGGCCTGCCGATTCCCGGCGACAAGAAGGCGGTGCCGCGCGAAGTGTTCGCGCGCATGCTCAAGCATGCCTTCAATCCCCCCGCCGAACTGCTGACGCTGCCCTATGCCGTCAACCAGCCCGAATCCGCGCGCATGTTCGTCTCGCTGCTGCTGCGCCCGGTGATCTGCCCGGAGATTCCCGGCGTGGCCCCGGAGAAAAGCATGGAAATCCGCTTTTTCGCGCCCGGCAACCTGGTCGGCAATCTGGATTTCGTCGAGAGCATCTTCGGCAACGGCGGCAATCCCTATCTGCCGGAGCACGACGCCGCACTCGACGTGGAACACTGGAGCGGGCACACCGGCTGCGTGGTGCTCGCCCCGCATCTGGTCACGCTGACCAAGCGCGAATTGGGCCTGCCGCACCGGGATGACGCGACCGAGCGCCAGCGCCGCGAGGGCATGTGCTGGAAGGATCCCGACGAGCGCTACAATGACGGCCAGGCGTTCAAGCTCACCGCGCGCGACGCCAGCGGCGTGATGGTCACCCTCCTCGCCGACAATTACTTCGGCTACTGCAAGAAAGAGGTCAAGACCCAGATCAGCTTCGCCGCCAACCTCTACGGCCTGGCCGAGGAGGAGCACGCCGGCGGCGCCCTGCTGTTCCAGTGCCGCAACCACGGCGAGGAATACGGCGTCGACAGCCGGGCGCGCGAGCCGGGCTATTCGTTCCCGGATTTGCTGGCGCGCTACGGCGAGTGCATGCGGCTGATGCCGGAGGGCCACGCGCTCGACGTCAACTATCCCGACATCGTCTACGTTCCGCAGGATGTGCGTTTCGACCTCAACGCGCAGAGCATCACCTGGGAACAGGAAGGCCGGACCTGCCAGATCCGCCTCATGCCGGGCAAGATCTACATGCAGCCCAATGGCTACAAGGTGGAGATGCGCCAGCACCCGGGCGCGCCGTCCTGGCGCCTGGTCGGCATCGAGCCTGAAGGCACGTTCTGCCACAAGCCGTGCACGGTCTCCGGCGGCGGCAAGTCGGAAATTTCCAAGTCGCTCGAGGACGCGGTCATCTACGGCCCGCTGTTCATCGACGATCTCGACCGCGACCTGGAATGGGTGCGGCGCATCCTCGGCCACGATTACACGGCCCGATTCCGTCCCGGATTCGAGCACGAGGACCGCGACCCCACGCGCAAACCGCTCTCCATGGAACGCAGCCTCGGTTCGGTGATCAAGCTGCTGACGCCTTCGTCCAGCCATACCGACGCCTACAACGCCTGGCTCGACAGCATCCCGCCGCGCATCCTGGCGCTGGTGTTCCTGATCAAGCGCTTCCATCGCCCGGAATGGGGCGATCGCTGGGACGAGCAGCTCGCGGTCGACGTGGTGGACGGCGCGCCCGGCCATGAACTGAAGATGTTCGGCCGCCGCATCGTCGCCAGCTACCTGCGCGTGGGTTTCGATACCGACGAGCAGTGGCGCACCTTCAAGCTGCGCCAGGATTTCATTCCCGCCGAAAAGGTGCAGATGGAAGACGACATCACCGCCTCGGTGGTCGCGCCGGTGGCCTGGCTCGACGGCTGCAAGCCGGGGCTGGACCCGGCCGGCAGCGTCAAGCTGACGCACAACTGCGAGCTGCGCCTGTTCCAGCGTCCGGACGACGCGGTCATCCCGGGCTACGACAAGCAGACCGAGGCCGACATGGCCCTGCCCGGCAACTTTCTCGCCAACTTCGAACCCTTGAGCGGCGACGCGCTGGCCGCCGAAGTCGACAACGTCATGCGGCTGCATGCCTACACGCCGCCGATGCGCGACCTGCTGACCGCGGCCGCGCAGGCCGGACAGACCGTCGTGTCGTCCGCATGCCCGCGCCTGGTCGATGGCAAGCCGTCGAAGAATCCGCGCTACCTGCAGGTTCGCCCCGACATCGCCAACCCGATCCGCAAATACGCGGCGGAGATGGGCATGCGTTTCCACCGCAAGCTGGCGGCTGCGGCGCCGGTGTGCATCAGCGTCGACGCGGTGCTGTCCGGGCGGCGCAACAATCCGCCCGAGGCGGGGGTGCGCTCCCTGGCGGTGTACAACCCGATCCATTACCAGGCCCTGCCGGAACTGTTCATGGACTATATCTGTTCCCTCACCGGCAAGTCGCCCTCGACCACCGGCGCGGGCTCGGAAGGCGCGCTCACCAAGGGGCCGTTCAACGCGCTGCACCCCACGGCCGATCTCAACAACGCCCTGGTGTCGATGATCATCACCGGGCATGACGGCTTCTCCACCTCGGCCGGCCATGTCGGCGCCCAGGTGCGGGTCGATCACGACATCAGCCTGCTGGTGCCGGAAATCTGGGCGCGCCTGTATCCCGAGCAGCGCAAGGCGGCCTGGCTCATCGACCAGGGCTACATGGAAGCGCTCGACGATTTCGACTTCGACGGCAAACGGGTGCTGGCGAGCCGGCTCGGCTATCGCATCACCGAACGCTTCGTCGCCCACTTCATGGGCAAGATCTTCGACAATCCGTGCGCGGTTTTCACCGAAGCCATCCTCAAGCCGGAAACCCAGGGCCGGGCGAGCTTTGCCGACGGCGTGCACAATATCGTCGAAGCGCAGGAGCGGGTGGCAAGGCGCTATTTTGAGGATGGCAGCATCGAGGAAGCCTGCCCGCCGCTGAAAGCGCTGCTCGCCATCATGGCCTATGGAAACTACCAGGGCCTGGACGTGCATGCGCCGCAGATTCGCGCCCTGTTCACCCGCGAGGCGCTGCTCGCGTCCGACTGGTACCGCCAGCGCCTGCAGGTCAAGCGCGAGCGCGACCTTGCGCTGTGGCGGCGCAACCTCGACGAACTGTCGCGCTTCCAGCAAAACCCGCACAACGCCGACGAGGCGCGGCGCCTTGACCTCGGTCCCCGCATCGCCTATGCGCAGGCGCAACTCGATGCCCTGGCGCATCCCGACGCGTGGCGCACCTTCATCGGCACCCTCGGCGCCGATCCGCTCGAACCGATCGCAGCGACGCAGCTCGATATCGGCAGTGCGCGCAGCGGCGATGCGAGCATGCCACTGTCCGCGTTGGCATAGGGAAGCGCCGATTAATTCGATAGGCTATGCCGCTGTTGGTTGTCGAAGTCATGTCTTGCCCCTCGGCTGAAGCTGCGCCTAGCCCATCTTTAAAAGGGCCGCCCTCGATGGATCTGTCCAGCCCAGACCCAAAGCCGGTCTGGGTTAATCCCTATGTGCGGCCGGGTTGAGGGGCTGTATCGCCAGCCAGGCACTGACGCCACCGCCGACGCGCGGTTTGATGGCGATTGTCCAGCCTTGTGTCTCGGCCAGTTGGCGGGCGATGGCCAAGCCCAGGCCGCTGCCGCCAGAGGCTCGATTGCGCGAGGGGTCGAGGCGGAAGAATGGCTGGAAAACAGCCTCTCGCAGATCGGCGGGGATGCCCGGTCCGCGATCTCGTACACCAATCAGGATTCCGTCGGCACAACGCCGCCGCACCAGCTCCAGGCGCCCTGGTCCGCCGTAACGCAAGGCGTTGTCCACGAAGTTGCCGAGAATACGCCTGAGCGCAAGGGGGGCGATGGTCGCATGGCAAGATGGCCCGCCAGTTCGCAGGTGCGTTTGGCCGGGCGATTGGGCCTCTGCCGACTCGATCAGTTCACTTAGCAGGGCGTCGATGTCGGTTGCTTGAGCAGGCTCGCGCTCTTGGGAGCGGGCGAGTTCCAATTGTGCGCCGATGAGTGTTTCCATCTCGGCGACATCGCGTTCCATGCGCGTGAGCAGAGGCGAGGTGTGTTCCTCGGCGAGCATCCCCAAGGCCATCTTCATCCGGGCAAGGGGGCTCCTCAAGTCGTGCGAGACGCCGGCCAGCAGGGTGCTCTGGTTTTCGCGCCGCGCTGCAAGTTGAGCCGCTGTCTGGTTGAAAATCCGGGCCAGATCGGCCAGTTCATGCTCGCCCGATTCCCGCAGCCGTGGCGGGTGTTCGCCGCTGCCGATCAGGCGTGCAGCTTCGGCCAGGCGTGCCACCGGCGCGGTGATCCGGCGCGCGAGCAGCCAGGCAGTGATCAGGGTGACCAGCAGGCCGGCCGCGACAGTCCAGGCCAGGGCAAAGGAGGGGCGCGGCACGAGCAGATCCTTGGCGAAGCTGAAACGCAACACGTGGTGGGCCATGGGGATGTCCACATGAAAGCGCCCATCCGCAGCTTCGGCCACGTGCAGGGCGGTTCCGGAATCGAGGCGGGAGGCGAGCGAGGTGCGCAGGAAGTTGACGTAGGGGAGGTGCCTGGCATCCTTGCCCAAAGGCGCGCCTGCCTCCGTCAGGCCAATGTCGTGACTGAACTTCAGTTCATCCTCGAAAGCGGGACGCGTCGTGGCGGGCAGTTCCACCCAGGTACGCGCGGACAGCACCAGCAGGGCGGCCAGATCGTCGGCCGAGCGTTGTGCGAGCGGCCTGGTGATATACAAGAAGATCGCCGTGCCCGAGGCGATCTGGAATACGAGCAGGCCTGCCGCAATGGTGAGCACCGTGCGACGAAACAGCGAACCGCGCAGTTTCACGTCGCGGCCTCGCCGCGCGGCGAGAACAGATAACCTTCGCCCCAGACGGTGCGCAGGTAGATCGGCGTTTCGGGATTGGGCTCGATCTTGCGGCGCAGACGGGTCACCCGGACATCGACGCTGCGGTCAAAGGGTGAACGTTCGTAGCCTTTGACCAGGGTGATGAGGTGGTCGCGCGTCAGCACCTGATTGGGATGTTCGAGAAAAATGCGTAACAAGGTGAACTCTCCAGACGTCATGGGGACTTCACTGCCTTCGTGCGTCAGGACATGGGTGGCGAGGTCGAGACGGAACGGGCCAAAGACAAGTGCGCCGGTCTCTTTGGACGCGGACGCATTGCCGCCACCGCGTCGCAGCACCGCACGCACGCGGGCGAGCAGTTCCCGCGGGCCGAACGGCTTGGCCAGATAGTCGTCGGCACCGATTTCCAGGCCCACCACCCGGTCCACCTCCTCGCCCCGTGCCGAGACGATGATGACCGGGGGGCCACCATCGGCGCGCAGCCATTTGAGCAGGCTCAAGCCGTCCTCCCCCGGCAGCATCAGGTCGAGCACCACCAGGTCGGCAGCGTGGCGCGCCATGCTGGCCCGGAAGGCGACACCGTCGCCCACGCCTTCCACCAGGTATCCGCTTGCAGTGAGATAAGACGTGACCAATTCGCGCAGTGCCGTGTCGTCGTCCACGACCAGGATACGTTGCGTTGCCTCTCCACCCATTCAGCTTGACTCCGTCCCATCCGGAATGTGGGAGCACAGCCGCTATTTTACCGGCTGCTGCGCCGCGGATGACCCATGAAACAACTTGCAACAACCTGTAGCGGTTGTGAAAGAACCAGGAAACGTCTGGCCAGGATACTTCGTCCACTGCCAGCGGAATCGAAGCCCTCGTGCTCCACTCCCCGTACATGCAGCAAGACATCGCGCAATGCCGCGCGATGGGTCGGAAAGCCGCCAATCCCGGCAGGCGGCGCCCGCAGATCGGGTCGTGACACCAGTCCGGGATGAAACTGGAGGTTGATCATGAATATGGGTGACACAAGCAAGTTTAATCAAGCGCATTTGGCGCAATGGATGGAAACCAGCCGTCATTACCTTTTTTCCGAGGAGGAGAAGCGGGTGGGGTTGGCAATGTCTTCCGGCGTCGCGTCCAATCAGCCCGTGATCGGGCAGTGCAAGCAGGATGGTGCGGATCTGGTGGAACATGATGCCGATCCGGCTGAGAAAGCGCTGCTTCAGTTGCGTCTGGATACTCATGGTGCACGGGTCCACTTCATTTCTCGGGTGCGTGGGAAGTTGTTGCGCCGTGTGAAACGTACGGCGCAGTGGAACTCAAACCCGCTGCAGGAACTGGAGCATGTGTTCTTTTCTCATGTTTCATTCATCGCGCGCAACCCTGAGCTTGCCAGGCGCATGCTGGATTGGTTGCTGTTGCGCGGCGATATCCGCATCCAGCGGCGCGTCCAGGGAGTCGTTGATTGCTACGCATCACGCCTGGCCCGGATAATCGAACGCGCCAGGCGCCAGGATTTCATCAGAGCCGACATCAGCCCCCATTTCGCCGCGAATTTTTTCGTCAGCCTGATTCAGGGGTTGATGCTCGGAAAAGATGCGGGTCTATCCGCGCGCGGTGAAATATTCAGGAAGGCGGCATATGCCTTTGCGCTTTATCGAGACTGGGTGACCGCGCCGGCACAGGGAATAAAACCGGTCTGCCTTTATCCCGCCTATTTCGGATGGAATCGGACATGAAGCCTCTGTCGCGGTTGTTGACCGCGTTCTTTCTTGCCTCTGGGGCAACGACCTGCGCTGCCGAGCCCCTCTTTCTGTGGGACGCAATGGCGCGGGCCGCCCAGGCCAACCCGGCGCTTCGCAGCCAGCGGGTCGAGGTCGAGAGGCAAACCCTGGAGCAGGACATCGCCCGCAGCCAGCATCTGCCCAAGGTCGACCTGAACGCGGATTACACCCGCTATGCCTACCCCACCTTCGTTACGCCAATCCGCGATACGAACGTTTTCCCGCCGATGGACAAGGATATTGCCAATATCGGCCTGGCCTTATCCTTGCCGCTCTACAGCGGCGGCAAGCTGGTCGCCGGCGAAGCGCTGGCCGCGCACAACCGGGAGGCGTCGGCCCAGGTGCTGCGCGCCGGCGGGCAGGATTTGCTGTTCAATGTCGTCGCCACCTACACCAAGGCCTTGCATTTCCGGGAGCTCGACAAGGTGTTGGATGCACGCATCAAGGCGCTGCAGCAGGAGGAAAAAGATACTGAACTGCGCATCAAGCAGGGGCGCGCGGCGCGGCTCGAATTGATCCGCCTCAGGACCCAGTTGTCCCAGGCGCGCTATGACAAGGTGTCCGTTACGCAGGGTGAGAAGGATGCCTTGTCGCTGCTGACATCACTCCTGGGAGAAAGCGGCCCGGCCCCGATCCTGGCCGATCTGAACAAGACCTCCCCTTCCTTGCCGGTTTCGATCGAAGAGGCGAAGAACCAGGCTTTGCTGCGTCGTCCGGACATGCTCGGGCTGGTCGCCACCGGCAA
>Ga0307376_10000244_pt1 | contig 72645 bp, 93 predicted proteins | sample TR2MG_FD_202536 | JGI IMG/M metagenome (GOLD analysis project Ga0307376, IMG submission 202536) | Soil microbial communities from Risofladan, Vaasa, Finland - TR-2 | ecosystem: Environmental > Terrestrial > Soil > Coastal area > Acid sulfate soil | place: Finland: Risofladan, Vaasa | collected...
ACGGGGCCGACCACCCGTTCATCTTCGATGTCGAGTGGCGAGATCGGGCTGCGGGCACGGTGCTGAAACGGCTGCGCTCCTGTGCCCCCTATACCCACGGCATCTCCAGCGGCTCGGGCGAGGAAGCATTCACCGAGGACCTGTCGGGTGAATTCCTGTACCTGGAAACTCGCCCATCGTAGAGTGAGTGACGTCCGCCAGGGCAGTGGGTGATCCTACTGCCCTAGCGGCACATTCCTATCATAGACTATAAGGAGTTAGAGCGATGAAAGAGGATACGAAGGACGAAAAGCAGTTCGTGACACTGGAGCAGTTGTGCAGCGAGGACGCCCAGCGCGACCAGGCCGAAAAGTACCTGGAGCGGTATGGCGGGTGGATCCGCTACCGCACCCGTGTCCCTCTGGACATGCTGCTGCGGGCGCAGAGGCGCTTTATGGGCGGCAAGAAGAAGGACAACGAGGGCTTCTTCGTGTTCCTGCTGCGCTACCTGTTGCTCAATCCGCGCATCGAGACAGACGAAGAGGCCCGCGCGTTGCTCAAGGCCGACGGCCGCGTGATGGTGGAAATCATCGGAGATGCGGTCGGTGACGTGAGCGACATGCAGGAGGAAGCCGCCGATGAAGCGGGGGAATAGTTGACTTGTGGGCCGGCGGGGGTGAGGCTGATCCCCTGCTGGCCCTGGAGGTGCAGGTTGCGTACTTTGCACGGGCAAAACACTGGGGCTACTGGCAAACTGTCAGCTATCTGCGCGACATCGAGAGACAGCATGGCACCAGTGCAGCCCTTTTCGAGTTGTCATTGCAAAGGGCAATGGACCGCACAGAGCAACGAATGCAAGAGGAAGCCGCCCGCGGCAAGAAAGGGCGGCGGTAACGAGAGGCAGAGCGGTTCACAGTGAAGTGAGGGGCCATAGAGCGTGGCCTATGGCCCGTCTTCACTGGCTCGTATCATCACGAACTCAGCGAGAGGGCATGATAGCGAAAAACCCATCACCTCTCGTGACCAGTTCATTAACATCATTGCAGTCAAAGACTTCATTGGCGACAAGTTGGCAGTCCTGTCTGGTCAGGCTGGCAATAGCGGCGACCTCCCAGGACTTCTGACAGGGCCATGCTTTGACAAGTTGGGCCGTAGGGGCAGCGGTGCGGTGGGCTTGGAGCCTGGCATTGACATTTGAGGCAAAGCCGAGTTTCATGCGGTTGGGGGCGAATTCAGGAACGAGGCGGATAACATAGAAGAAACCGTTCCCATTTTCAATCGGGAATTGATGATTGTAACCATCCGATTCTCGCGCCTCCCGAAGGCTTTCAGCATCAGCGGCGGACAGCGCCAGGGTTGGTTGCCCTCGGCTGTCAGGTGTGCGTACCCTGATAAGGTCAAAACCCTTCTTGAGGGCATACTTGCGCAGGTTGCTACGGTCCAAATCGAGTTCTTGTGCCAGTTCTTTTAGGCTTACATAGTCCATTCTCTTATTCTCCTGTTGGTAGGATTGGTATGTAAGGTTAGTATACCACACCTTGCCATACCTGTCAAGAGGAGCCGTAATGCACTAATCCGACAAATCAATACAGAAGATTGTCAAAGGCCATAGGGCAAGACCCTATGGCCTTTTTCTTTTTGGAGTACCTATGGGCGCAGTTCAAACAATCACAGCGGTTTTCCAGGCCGTGGACGAAATGAGCGGCACGGTCGGGAAGATCGAAAACAGCCTGAGAAACGTCGGCCAGGCCATGCAAAAGACGGGCGCGGTTATGAGCGCCGCTGTGACCGCGCCCTTGGCTATCCTCGGCAAGCAGTCTATTGACACGGCCCTCTCAGCAGAACGCCTCACCCTAACCCTGAACAACCTCGCTGGCGGGGCTGAAAGCGCGGCAGGCTACATCAAGGCGATTCAGGACGCCAGTCAAGGCACGGTTTCGGAGATTAACGCCCTGGAGATCGCCAACCGCGCTCTGTCTTTTGGCATCGTCAAGAACAGCGACGAGATGGCGCAGATGACCGAGATCGCCATCACGCTCGGGCGCGCTCAGGGCCTGGACGCGGCTACCGCCGTCTCGGACCTCACGACCGCCCTGGCCCGACAATCCCCCCTGGTCTTGGACAACCTCGGCATCACGATGAAGCTGTCCGAGGCATACGATGCCTACGCCACCATACTGGGTAAGACGGCGGCAGAACTGACCGAGACAGAAAAAGGTGAGGCGTTCAGAATAGCGGCGCTCCAGAAGGGCATGGAAAAAGTCGCCGAGATGGGTGGCGTGCAGGATGACGCCGCTGCCTCCATGGAACGGATGAACGCTCAAATCTCGAATGCCAAACTTCTGATCGGGCGCGAACTCCTGCCCATCCTGACCCCTCTGCTGGAGAAAATCACTGGCCTGGTGACCTGGTTCACGAACCTAGACGAGGGCACGCGGGGCCTGGTCGTCAAGATTGGGCTGCTGGTCGCGGCGGCTGGCCCGCTCCTGGTGATCCTGGGCACCGTCATCTCGGCGGCCGGCACAGTGGCGGGGGCGATAGCGGGGATTAGCCTCCCCATAATCGCTGTAATTGCACTCGTTGCGGCGCTGGCGGTGGCATACCAAAAGAACTTCTTGGGCATTCGTGACCGGGTGAAGGAAGTCGTAGAGTGGGTGACCGAGAACTGGCCGCGCATACGGGCAGTCATCGAGCGGGTATTGGAGGCAATACGGAAGGTCGTCATGGCTGTCGTGGGGGCAGTGGTGCCTTTCATCATGGATATGTTCGGCAGGGTCGTTGACTGGGTAGTGACGAACTGGCCGCTGATCAAACAGACGATTATGACCGTGCTTAACGCGGTGTGGAGCGTTATCCGCACGGTGCTGGGCTGGATTCAGACCTTCTGGACGGCCCACGGCGAGACCATCTTGACCATCCTCCGCGCCAACTGGGAAACCCTGAAGACTGTCATCCAGACGGCCATAGACGTCGTGCTGGGCATAATCCGCACAGTCATGCAAATCATCAACGGGGATTGGGCGGGGGCGTGGGAAACGATTCGCAGCATTGGGGAAACCGTCTGGGCAGCCATAACAGGTATCATCACGAACGCCGTCAACATGATCTTGGGGTTCTTCGGCACTAGCCTGACCGAACTGACCACCTCCTGGCAGACTGGCCTGGATACGGTAAGCACGACCGCGACCACCATCTGGACCTCCATCGTTACCTTCATTCAAGGTATCCTCCAATCCATTATAGACGTGGTTACAGGTGCGACAACTGCCGTTCACCAGGTAGTCGAAACCATCTGGACGGCCATCAAGAACACGCTAACGGTCATCGTTGGGCTGATCCTGGCAATCCTGACGGGCCAGTGGGAACTGGTAGGCCAGATGCTACAAGCTATCTGGGATAAGATCAAAGCAGCGGCAGAGGCGGTCTGGAATGCTCTCAAGAGTGCAGTGGTCACGATTGTGGAGACGCTGAAGACCTGGCTCAGTACTACCTGGGAGAACATACGTTCAGCGGCAGTGACGGCATGGGAGCGGGTGAAAACTGGCATTTCTGACATCATAAGCAAACTGGCTGGCTGGCTCGAAACTACCTGGGATACCATAAAAGGCACGGCTGAAACGGTGTGGGAAAACCTAAAAAAGGCAGTCGCGGAGAAGGCCCAAGCAGTCTACGACAGCGTGGCTGAGAAGATCGAAGCCATTAAGTCGTTCATTAAGAACTTCAGCCTAAAAGAGGTGGGAACGTCTTTGATACAAGGTCTGATAGACGGCGTGCGGTCAATGGCGCAAAACCTCATTGATTCTGTGACGGGGGCGATTGATGACGCGATAGCGGCAGCTAAGCGGCTGCTGGGCATCGAGTCACCATCCCTTGTATTCATGAACATCGGTCGCATGATGACGCTAGGGATGGCCGAGGGTATTCTTTCGGCACAAGAGCAGGTCGCGGCAGCGGTAGCTGACGTGTTCGGGGGCACGGTTCAGGTGGCGGGTATGCAGGGGGGCAGGTCGCGCGAGCGGGGCCAGACGGTCTACGACAACAGCCGCACCGTAAACAGCCAGAGCAACGTGACCGTCAACGGGATGGCCTTGGGCGGGCTGTTATCGCTGGCGGCAGAGCAGATTTAGTGTAGGGGGAGGCAATGTCAGGGGATTACATCAAGTTCGGGAGCTTAATACTAAACGGTGAGGGGGCCGTAGGCCAGACAGGGGCAATTTACACAGTCACGCGGGCGGGCGGCCTGGGTGGCTTGCCGCGGCCCCGTGTAGTCATCACGCAACTGGTGGGCGTGGGCGGTGCAGTTCTCAGTGAAGCAGACGATGACGTGCGCGTGGTTGCACTGGAAGGGGAGGTACACGCTCCGTCTCACGACCTCCTGATGGATGAGTTGGAGCGGTTCAAGTACGAGATCAGCACCCAGCGTGGGGAGCAGTGGCTTTACTGGACGCCCGAAGGGCAAACGGCGCGCAAGATCGGGGCGGTTCTGCAGAACGACGGGGCGGTAGCCCTGGATACCGAAGATGATACTACCGCGATTTTCAGGCTTGAATTTCTATGCGCTGATCCCTACTGGTGGTCCATCAGTTCTACCACGGCTTCCAAGTCGGTGACTGCATCGGGGCAAACTCTCAGCGTGACCAACGACGGGACGGCGTACTCAGAGCCAGTCATCCGCATCACACCCACCAGCATTAAGGCCAGTGGATATTCCTACAAGCGGTGGCTGGCAATCTACAACCGATTGTTGACCCGTGCGCTCACAGACTACCCGCTCGAGGTGACGACACAAGCGGGAACGGGCTTTAACCATGCAGCGTTGGTGGGAGCAGGTCATGCACAGGCGGACGGGGATGACTTGCGCGTGGAAGTGGACGGCGTAGAGGTTGACCGATGGCTCGATGGTCCCAATACCGCAACCTGTAAAGTCTGGGCTAACTTGACGTACCAGGTCGGCCAAAGCGCGATATTGGCCGAAACATTCGTATCGGGTGCCTCTGTATCGAGCATCAGCGTAGATGACACGAGCGGCTTCCCCTCATCTGGCATTCTGTATAACCCCACCAGCGGGGAGGCGTTCACTTACACGGCGCGGGATGATGTGCTCGACCGTTTCACAGGCATAACACGGGCAGACAAGGGCACGACGGCGGCCACGAACACCATCGGGCAAGCCCTGTGGTGGGTAGAGCACGACGTCTGGCTACTCTACGGCAACGCCGCTGCGACTGCTCCAACTGTGGACGATAATTACAAAGCGGCTTTCGAGTTGGACCACTCTACAAACACGAGTTGGGTCTACGAGATTTTTGGAGAAGATGACGGGCTGAGGGTTGCATCGTGGGTGTACCGGTATAGCGCGGGCGAATTACTCGCACAGTATACCGCAACGCGGTACACCACAGCAAATCCCTGGGAAGTCTTGGGTATGTACCATGGTGCGGGCGACGCGGGAGAGTACCAGCAAATGTATTTGTACAACCCCTGCGGTATCCTAAGTGCAAATTTTATGAGCGGCGAAACCTGGATGGATTATCCTGGCCTTCCAAACCCGCATGATGCCAGGATAGAATCGAGCAGGAACGGGGCTATCTGGCCTGCAGAGTACAATATTCCTGACCCATCAGGCGCGCACGTCTATACTGCATGGAGCAGGGACGAAACTCTAACCGATGATTCATTTTTCGTTTCGTTGTATCTCGGCTCGGTTGGTAATCCTGTGACTGTTGAGGCAGGCGCTTGCACACTAACCCTGAACTCCGCCGGCACTCCTGGGATTGTCTTGGTGGATGAGCAAGGTAGTTACGACCTTGGTATTACGCTGACGATGGTAGAAGATGGGGCGGACGGGGCGGCTATACAGATACAATTCACGATAGATCTTAACGAAACCCTCGAGATAGACTGCGGGAATCGTACCGTCACCTATCTAAAGGATAACAGCAACCAGTTCCAGGCGCTCACCCTCCAATCCCCGTCCTTGCGCAATTACTGGTTCAGGTTGCCGGGGCACTGGAATGGGGGCGAGACGGTTACTTTCAGATACGATGAGACGGGCGTGGCGGGGGTGACACTGGCTGTCATATACTACGATCGTTGGCTGTAGGAAGACCATGAACTTTCGAATCATCTTACTGGACAAAAACGCCACTCCGCGTGGGGAACTGGCAAAGGTACGGTCAGCTACCTGGTCGTGGATTCTAAACGGAGAGGGAGCGGCGGAAATTGGGATAGACGCGAGCGATGCGCGCGCCACCGTTGACCTGATGACCCGTGCCCCCCTGGTCATCATTTATTCTGAGGCGGGCAACTGGGGTGGTATTCTGAAGCGGGGAGTGGAGCAACAAGGTACTCTGTTGATGCTCAGGGCGTGGAGCAACGAACGGCTGCTGCGTAATCGCCAGACAGAACAAACGCGCTCCATGGACAATCAGACGAACGGGGCCATTGTCCATACTCTCTTGACCGAAGCCAACGCCGTGTGGCCCACGCTGGTCGTCCCCGGCAGTTACATTTATACGGCTGGGCTGATCCATTATTACGAGATTCACTACGATGATCTGTTGCGGCGCTTCCAGGACATGGCGGCAGTGGACTGGCACGACTTTGAGGTGACGTGGGACAGGAAACTTAACTGGTATGATAGGAAGGGGAGCGACAAGCCCAATGTGGTGTTGGCCGAAGGGCGCAACGCTGTACGGTATCCTCGGTATACCTACTCTGAGGATACCATCGTGAACGACCAGCACTGCGTTGGTGCTGGTCCGACGTGGGCGAGCAAGGTCGTGTCTCGGGCGCTGGACACTACCAGTCAAAACACCTACGGGATGTGGCAGGCGGTGGCTACATACCCGTCAATTTCGGATCAGGACACTCTCGACCTGAAAGCCGAAACTCTCCTGGCAAACAGCAAAGACCCAGCCCAGACGCTCGATCTGATGGTGGTTGACAAGCCAACAGGGCTATGGGCCAGTTTCGCAGAGGGAGACCGTGTGAGGGCGATCTTGTCTTCGTATCACTTTGACGCGGGATTTGACGCAATGGTGCGCGTACTGGCACGGGAAGTGAACGCGAGCGCGAGCACCATGCGGGTGGTGGTGGAGGTCGAATCATGAGCTTGGTCGAGCGCATGGTGGCCCCCGCCAACAATTTTCTAGACCACATGGCCGACCTGGAGGAACGGGTTCAGCGCCTAGAGCGCTACCCAGATGCCGGCAGTGATGGCTCTGCGGCAGCCCTGGCCGATGAATCATACCTCGTCCTAGGCTTTTCCACGGACTTGTCCAACGAGCGGGTGCTCACGGTCGGGAATGGCCTCGTGGACACGGACCTTGGAGCAGGTTCTACGTACACGGTTGCGCTCGGCACCCCCAGCTCCGTGTCGGTGCTCTCTGCCAACCTGGCTACGGGCGGGACACACTACCACGAGGTCGAGACCTCCAGCAACCCTGGCGCAACCCAGGTCATTCTGGCGACGGCCCTCGATGGCGGCCTGCAACTCCTCCGCCTCGGCATAGGGACCGACCCAGACACCGACAATGCCGTCAAGGTGGTCAACGGCACGTGGTTCGGGTTGGGCAGTGCGGCGGGGCGGATCGTCATCGTGGACGCGGCAACCGACCAGGTGCAAATCCAGACCGCGGACCTGTACCTGGCTACAGGATACGGGATCGTTCACCAGACGAACGTAACAGCGGGCTACTACCTACGGGCGGACGGTACTCGCTACGTGCCAAACACGATCCAGGCTGCTGACCTGCCAGGCAGTTTCAGCGGGTTCGCCAACCCTACAGGCACGATTGGTCTGGCGGCCGTCAACGGTGTGCTGACCACCGCCATGAGGAGTGATGCTGCTCCGCCTCTCAGCCAGGCTATCATCCCGACCTGGACACAACTGCATACCTACGCTGCCGGGATCGCGTTCAGCGGCGCGACGACGGCGAACTTCCTGCGCTTCCCCAACAACCTGGCCGACGGTTTGCATATCTCCGATGCGGGAGCCGTGGCAATCGAGTACGTGAAGTTTGCCAGCACGGATGCTCAGCCGTTCGTGGCTTTCAACGATGCAGCGGTAGACGTGGATTTTCGCTTCGAAGCGGTAGGTGTGACCGATGCACTTTTGATCCAGGGAAGCGATGGGCAAATCACCCTGGGGGTCTTGGGGGCAGGCTACGTCAAGAGTACGGCGGGCGGGGTGTTGAGTTCTGGAGCAATTGCATTGGCTGATGTGCCCGTACATAATCTATTCTCGGCAACCCATGGAGATACGGTAGTCCAGGGGGCAACCAGGGGCAGTCTGGTCTACGGGAACGCCACACCTGCCTGGGATGAGTTAGTGTTAGGCGGCGCGGCGGGCAGCGTGGTGACTCGCAACGCGACCGATGTAGTCTGGAGCGGATACTACCTGGCAGGCACGGCAGGGCAAACCTACACTTTCGGCACGACTGGCGGCACAATTCCAACGGCAGCGGGTACTTTGACAACTGCGACACTCAACGCAATCTCAGCAGCAGGTGTTATCACGCATGCAATAACATCCAGTAGTGCTCCAGGCGCGGCGACTTCTATCCTCAAGTCTGGCGCAACAGGCGAACTGGCCTTGACTGGTATCCTGTCCCTAGCCGAATACATGGATCATATCGGGGATACGGATACCTACTGGCGCTTCCAGGCTGATAACATCACCATCCGTGCGGGTGGCGTGGATATGGTAGATATTGTAGAAGCAGCCACGGATTATGTCAATTTCCCCGCTGGCCTCATTTTCGTCAACGATACTAGCAATGTGTTTATGACAGCAGGAATCACCATAAACGTTGGGGCTGGCGTGAATGAGGCGGCAGCATTCAAGGCTGTGGAGGTGGCTCACGGAATTACCGATTATGCGGAGACAGACACATTTGGTGACATTCTGGCAATCCAATATGGGGCAGCAGGGTCGGGTGGGATAAGCATTCGTGGATTCTCTGAGGCAACGGCGGCCTGTGCCCTAACGGGAGTGGGTACGACGGATAACACTGCGAAGACGAGTGCAGCACGGGGCTACGTAGAAATATACGCTCACAAGAAAAGCGGAACAGGGATCACTGCCCCAGGGGCCGATTCTAACTTACTCATCATCGCTTCTGGCGCAAATGTGCGGTTCATCTTCGATCAGGAAGGTAGCGCGCACGCCGAGGTTGAGTGGACCACCTTCGACGATTACGATGATATGGCGCTCCTGGCCGACCTGGAAACCGCGATGCTTGCCCAGCGCGATCCTGTCAAGGCTCAGTTCGCAGACTTCTTGCGGTACAATCGCGCGGGCCTCGAGCAGGCAGGAATCGTGCATTTTGGCGATACGCCAGGTCACGCAATGGTAAACTTCACACGACTTAGTATGCTCCTAGTAGGAGCCATAGGACAACTGGCAACACGACTGCCAGCCTAAAGCAAAACAGAAATGGAGGCATGAGCAAATGAAGGTTCAAATGAGTACGTGGTTACGTGCATCACTGGTGGCAATCATCGGCCGCGTACAGGGGAACGTGAGGACGATACAGCAAGGGCTGGTCGCCCTCAAAGTCCTCGACTTCACACCAGAAGAGCGTGAAGTGATCAGTTACCAGGAACAGAACGGCGCGATCATGTGGAAGAACGAAAGTGACGGTCGGCAGTGGGAGATCGACCTGCCAGAGCATTGTGTCCCGTTCCTGGTTCAAGCCATTCAGGGCTTCGATCAGTGGCCCACCGCGAAAGGGCGGCAGGTGCTCGACCTGCTATCGGCACTTGGGTGGGAAGACAAAGAGGAAAAGCCTTGAAGGGGGTTGCGATGATTCAGAATGGTGGATTTGAGGCTGATTGGAGCGACAGCAAGAGCCACGTCTGCATGGTATTCCCCACAGGCGCGGCCTCATACCAGGCAGAGATCGGGAACATCTTCACCCCACCTGGGTGGGTGACCTGGTTCAGGCACGATCCTGGCACTTGGGATCAACCCGAGGTCAGGGACGCCAGGGCAGCCGTTGACGCCACGCGGGTACGGAGCGGGCAGAAGGCCATGCTCCTGTTCACGTTCTACCGCAAGCACGATGCAGGCTTCCTGCAGCAGGTCGCGGTCGAACCTGGCACACGGCTGACACTGACGGCCTGGGCGCACGCCTGGAGCAACCACCTGAGTAAGGGCCAGGGCGGCCACCCAGACGATGGGCGCTGGTCGGATGGCGCAGGCTACGACGTGGTGGCCTGGAAGGCGGGCACTCAGCCGTGCACTGGCAACCCGCAACAGGACGCCAGATCGAACTTTACTTTTCAGGTCGGCCTCGATTCCACGGGGGGCATGGATCCCTTCGCCAGCACCGTTATCTGGGGAGAGGGCTGGCACATCTATAACGGCTACTGCCACCCGCTGACGGTGGCAGCAACCGCACAGGGGAGCAAGGTGACCGTGTTCCTACGCAGTTCGACCGCCTGGCCGTTCAAGCACAATGATGCCTACTGGGATGACGTCTCACTCCAGGTGATTGGAGATGCTCCCACGCCGCCCGTCTCCGAGCGGGGCAAGCCGCGCGTCCAATACGAGCGAACTTATGTACTGCTCCCCCCAGACGCTACCCTGGAGGAAACCATCAAGACAGTGACCGAGCACTTCCCCCAGCGGCACACGATTGGCTTCAGCGCAGACGATGCGGGCGTTGGCGACCTGGACGCGCGACAGGTAATCGCGGTTCGCCCAGAGGCGTGGCCTGGGGACCTCGGCGCATTCTTCGCTCAGCACTACCATGGCGTAGAGTATGTCTCTGTGGAGATGAAGCCCAGCACTTTGATGCTCACCTACCCCACCACCCACCTGCCTCCAGTCATCACGGGCAGGTTTGGTGATCAGCGCGTGGGCTACGTCCATCAGGGCCTCGATCTGCGCTCCAGTTGGAAGCAGTGGGGGGACGAGATCGCGTGCGCTTTTCTTGGCGAGGTCATCCGCGCGGGCTACGACCCCAAGGAGCCGTCCTTCGGTGTCCAGGTCAAGACGTTGACCGCAATGGCGAACGGTGACCTGGTGCTCGTTCGCTACGCGCACCTGCGAGATGAGGCAGGCGCGGTGTACGTCAGCGAGGACGACCAGGTGGTGGCGGGGCAGCGGCTGGGGCGACCAGGGAGCACGGGCGTGTCTACGGCGGACCACCTGCACCTTGACGTGAGGGTGAACGGAAAGTATGTGGACCCCGAACCCCTGATCGTGTGGCCCGAGACCACGGACCCCAAGCCCCCCATGCCCAGGACCACCAGGGGGCACATCGGCTTGCACCTCCAAACGATGGTTGGGGGATGGGAGGATTTTGTGCGGGAGGTTCGTCCGCCTGTGGTCAAGGTCACGGCCTCAATGCACGACGTCATGGGAGTTAGGCGTGCTTGTCCAGACACGGTGGCTATCTGGCGGCACGTCAATAATAACTATGGCGGCATCATAGACAACCCTGACCCATACGAAGGCGCAAGGCGGTGGATTGCGCAGTTTAGGGACAGTCTGTACGAGATATGCGGGCGGATGGAGCGCGAGCAACCAAACCTCTCCAGGCCATTCTTTTACGTCGAATCGGTCAACGAGCAATACTGCCCTGATGGAGCAATCGTGAAGCGGGCGGCCGCCCTCGACCATGCGTTCATCATTGAGTTGATGAAACTCGGTTTACCGATTGCACCGGCCGTTTTCACTGCCCCTGTGGGCAACCCAGAACCAGAACACTTCAGTTTGCTCATTGCCATGGCACGCGCGTGCGAGCAGGCAGGTGGCCTGATGGGCTACCACAATTACTGGTGGGCCGACCCACAGGAGAGCGGTATCGAGTCCTGGTGGAGGTGGCACGCGGGGCGGTGGGCAGAGGTGGACCGCGCACTAGTCGCCAACGGCGTGCACGCGCGCTGGTACGGTGGCGAGAGCGGCGCAGTTGCCAGCGAGGACAATGGGCATCACCTGTCAGCCCACCACGGGTGGAAAGCCTCAATATGCTATAATAATGATTGGCAGCGCTACCTGGCCGACATTACCTGGGCGGATGAGTGGATCCGTAACTGGAACAGGGCCAACGGTGACCGCTACCTCGGCTTCGTGCTATTCACCAGCGGTGTGGGCACGGGCTGGGATAACTTCCAGATTCGGGAGCCTCAAATGCAGGCGCTGAGAGATTCGATCCTGGCGCGGTATGGATAGAGTTCTCGGTACTTGTACACAAATGCGCGGAGAAATGCGCGATAAATGCGCAATCGAGGCACTTCACTGAGAAGTGCCCCTTTTTATCCCAAGTTATCCCAAACTGGGGATTGACGGTAGCAGGTGCTTAGTGTAATATGTAAATAAGCAACCAGAGAGAAGGAAAAGACCCAGAAGAGGAGGCAAACGATGAAAGTAATGCTAGGATTGGCAGTGGTCGCCCTGTTGGCTGTGCCAGCGGCCAGCGGGCAGATGCAGCTCGTGGATATGGGCTTACTCGTCTCGAGTTACCCGCTTGCGAGCGGCGGGGCCGCAATCGTGGTGCTCTCAGACAATGCGGCCCCTCGCCTGTTTCTGGACTACGTTCCTGGAGACGGACAACCTGCATATCGTGATGGAGATGTATCTCTCATGGAGAAACTGCCTGACAAGATCATCACGAGTGCAAGCGGCCCATACGTTCACATCACCTTGAACTGGACCAGCGGCGTGAAGGCACCAGTAGTGTGTCACTATCGCTGGACTCTTCCCTACGGGGACCGCGTGGCCGCTGGCGGGTATGCCGTCAACCAGGTTTTCATGCCGCTCCTAGAGTCTCCCTAATCTACACGGGCGAACTGAGCAAGAGGGCGCTTCACTGTGAAGCGCTCTCTTCGTTTCCCCAACATGCCAAACTTGTCCCGATATTTCCCCGAAAGTTCCCGAAAACCGCAAATTGCCCATTGACAGTAGCAGGTACTTAGTGTACTATGTGCATAAGTAACCAGTTATCTAATGAACAGGAGGACACATGGGAACACAAGGAAAAGCGGGGGCGGTCAAGGTAGACCCCCAAACCCACACCCAGTTCAAAGCGGCCTGCGCGCTTCACGGCAAGCAGATGCAAGAGGCGGCCACGGATGCGCTGGCGGCTATGCTCCTGTGGTGGGAGCGCGGGAAGTCGGGCAACTTCATGGCGTTCGTGGACCTGAAGACCCAGACAGATGATGAGGCGGAGGCGGGGCAATGACAGAACCACTGGCATTGGATATGGGGCACGGCTTCACGAAGGGCAAGACGGCTGACAAGGTGACCGTCATCCCCTCGGTCGTGGGGCCGGCCGAGCAGGTCCGTTTCGACAGTGGCCTCGCCAGGGACGGGGGCATTTGCGTTACGGTTGACGGGCGGGCATACTTCGTGGGGGAACTGGCACTGCAACAGAGCGCCAGCGTGTCTCAAACCCTCAGCCCCACCCGCACGGGCAGCAATGAGCAGTTGGCCCTGTTCTACGCGGTGGCGTCTGAGTTGATCGGCCCGAGCACCGACCAGATAGCAATCGTGACGGGGCTACCCCTGGGAGACTACAACCCGGCCAACAAGGCGCTTCTGCGGGATATGCTCAAGGGCAGTCACACGGTGCAACGACGCGGGCGACAGGCGCGGGCCTTCACGGTGGGCAGCGTGCACGTCGTGCCCCAGGGAATGGGCAGCCTGTACAACCTGGTGCTCGACCGCAACGGACGCATCAGAGACACGGACCTGGCGGGCGGCGCGGTGGGCATCGTGGACGTGGGGACCTTGACCACGAACTTCGTGCTGGTGAATCAGTTGCGCTTCATCGAGCGCGGCAGCGATAGCATCCCCACGGGCACAGGCGAACTGCTCCAGAAGGTAGCGAAGGACCTCAAGTTGCAATACGGCCTGGACTGGACGGGGCAACTGGCGCGGGTGGACCAGGCAGTGAGGGCGGGGACCGTCGAGTTGTACGGCCAGCCCGTCAGTATCGAGGACCTGGTAAAGCCCCACCTGGCCGAGTTGTCCGATACCATCCTGTCCAAGGCCCGCTCCCTGCCTGGCTGGGGAAGTGGCGCGGAACTGCGGGCGGTGGTGGTCAGTGGCGGGGGTGGCGTGATGCTGGAGCCGTACATCCGCAAGGCATACAGCCACGCGCGGATGGGCGACAACCCCCAGCTCGACAACGTGACGGGCTACCTGCTGGCGGGCCTGCGCAAGTTCGGGAGCGCGTAACGTGTTGCAGACCGCAACACGGGGAGGCGGCGTGATCATTCACGTGAGGCTGCGGCCAGAGGTAGACGGCGACATATCCGCCTGGTACGAGGCACAGACGGATAAGAGCGATTGCGTGCGGCAGGTGCTCCGCTCGTATATTGAGCAAGGTGACGGGAGCGCTGGCACGGTGGCTCTGGCCGACATCGTGGGAGCGGCGGTGCAGACGGCACTGGGAGACCTCCAGGCGATGGTGAAGGCAGCGGTACGCGAGGCCCTGTCATCCTACCAGTTGACCATGGCCGCATCACAGGCGCAAGGCTCCGCTGAGGATCCGGAACTTGCGGCACGACTGGATGCGGGGTTGGACGAGTTCTTTGGAGAGGATTGACAATGGCGGTGACTGAGGTTGAAAAAGTCGTCCTCGAACTCAAGAGGCAGTATTCTGGATATGCATGGGATCAGGGGAACGGACGCTGGCTCTACCGACTGGTTGAGGAAGTTGTGGAGTTGGCTCTCGCGCTTTTGCATTTGCATCGCCATTCCGCATCCTTGGAGCTGCAGCAAATTGCCAGTATCGCAATGAACTGGCTGGAGATTTTGGAGGTGCACGGTGAATGACTTAGAGAAGATGGTTGAAACTGCAAAAGCAGACCTGGACACAATCCGAGCGCGGTTATGGGCTACAATAGGACAACATACCTATGTTACTGATGAGTGGGGCGGTAGCAAATTGGCAGGGTGGCGGTGGGGGAGTAATGTTGTGGTAGGTGGCATAGATGAGGCCGCTGACGCGATAGTCGCTGAGAACATTACTGACCTGCTTGACCTGGTGGACTTCTTGCGCCGGCAGGCTGACGTTCACTGCGCGAAGATCGCGCAGTTGGATGAGGAGAACCAGCGGCTGCAGGCGGAACTGGCCGCCGAGCGCCAGGAAGTAGAGCGACAACGCACGATCAATAAAACGATTGCACGTAATGTGCTCGTTGGTGCTAAGGCTGGATATGAGGAACGATTGCAGGCCGAGCGCCAGCGGCGTGAGGCGCTGGAGAAGGCGCTGCCAGACGCGGGGTTGCTGGAGCGGGCGGCAGGATATGCGCGTAATACTACCTGTAAGGGTTGCCCTCTGCGCACTGTTCCATGTGGCCGTGACTGCTCATTGGTTGGAGCGCCCCTGCGCGCCGCCGCCGCTCGCATCAGGGAGGTACAGGAGGCGGGTGGTGGATAGTGGCTGGCGCAAAGGCATCAATACCAAGTATCGGCATTATTATCGCGATAGGCGCGCAATCTGCGGATGCAAGACGCGGGAGCTATGGCACAATGATATTAAGGCCCCTCATTGCCCGAGGTGCGAGCGGGTCCTGAGACGGGAGGCGCAGGTATGACAGTTTACGCGGGTGTGTTCTGTTCAGTGACTTCCTGCGATTTTAATCTTGGCGAGAGGGGCGTTTCCTGCGGGTGGCTGACCGGCCCTGGTCATCGGTGTCGCTCCGCTGTTTACCGTGAGGCGTGGGAGGCTGCGCACGAACTGGAGCAGGCACAGGCGGCGGACGAACCAGTACAAGTTAGCTTTTTGGCCGACGTGGACAGTGCACTTACCCCGACCACTCACGGGCTGTATGAGTCTGTAATGGAAGTGAACCGATGAAACGAGTAATCCATCTTTTAACTGCTGGTCTGGCCCTGGTCCTGGTGGGCTGTAGTGTGGAAAGCGGCAACGGCCAATTCCATGCGGGTGATCCTGTGCGTGAGGTACGCGCAGAAGCGACGGCGGTGGCGGTGACAGTCGCCAAAGGCAATGCCGATATGGACCTCCAGGTGAGGCAAGCCGATCTGGAGCATGAGATTGAGTCGCACGACGTGGCGCTACAGGCAACCGTGACGGCCTACCAGACAGAAATGCAAACACAACTCATTGTGGCGACAGTAGAGGCGGGCGCGCAAGCCGATGCGATCCGAGCGCGCGGGCAGGCAGAAGCGTCAACCATCCTGGCGCGCGCAGACGCGGACATACAGACTGGGCGGGCGCGGGCTGATGCGAGCGTGAGAACCTCGCACACGCTGGCAACGGCGGGCGCTATCGCCATTCCACTGCTGGCCGTGGGGGCGGCGGTGGCGTTCGTGATCCTGGCCTGGGGGCATAGTACAGCGACCGTCAAACACGCGCTGTTGTCGGCGGGTTACGTTCGCATTGGCGTAGAGCAGTCCACCTTGCTACCGCCTCCACTGGTGCTGCATGATGGCTTTTTGATTGACACCAGGAGTGGGGAGCGGGCGGCACTGAAGGACTCGGCGGGCATTGACCGTATGCGCCTGGCAGCGATGGCCCATGCTACTGAGGTTGCTTTGACTGCCCGCAGTCTGGTATCCGTGGCAAAGGCGACCAAAAACGCTAAGGTCGGGGATATGCTGCCCAGCGTGGCGGGCGCTATCCCAATGATTGAGGCGAGTGGCAATGGGAAGGGAACACAAAATGCCGGATCTGAGAGTAATTAAAACCGAAGCCATAGAAGGTGCCTGGCAGGCCGATGAGGCTGCACGGAAGGCACGATTTTATAAACTCGATGCTATCTGCCGAGGCACTGAGGCCCAGGTAGAAAGCTGGCGCGAAATGTCTGAGCGATATGAGCGATTGGCTGATGAGTTGTGGTCAATTGCGGACAGTATTAAGGTAGGATAGAATGGACTCATTCACTTTGCTCGCTCTGTCGTTCGCCTTCTCTGCCCTGGCCTGTACGCTCGCAGTCTGGCAGGGGCTGTATCTGCTGCAGCAACGGGAGCGGGCGCGCGTAACCGTCCCGTGCTACAGGGCAGTTCACCACGTGCCCGACCGCCTGCGTGACAGGCTGAGGGCGACAGTAGAGGCGCGGGGCTACCGCACTGTACAGACTGGCGGGAGTTCGTTCGCCATGGTTTGGGGAGGGTTGTCGAGATGGTCCAGGTAGCGAGCAATAGAGCAGAGGCAATACGGAAAAGCCTCCTCGTGCAGTGGGCACACACGATGGAGAAGGCGGCTCAGCGTGGCGTATTCAGCGGTCAATCCATTGCACTACGCAGGGCCATGCTAATCAATGGCCCGCGGGCGGGCGCGTTGGAGCTTGACGCTGGCCTGCAGGCTGGCACCCTACTCAAGGCTCTGCAGGCAAATAGCGGGGCCTTGGGGCGTCAGTTTGTTCCCTGGCAGTTCGAGGGTGATCCCGATGTGTTCATGTCTGGGCGGGATGTGCACTTTGGAGCACTTTGGCGCAAGGACCTGGCAGATAGCAATATCCCGTTGAGCGCGCTCGGGCGGCATCCCCTGGGTAACGGGCGGTGGCTGGTAGGGCGAACCGATACAGGGGATGCTCTGGTAGCTGGCCTAAACGACAACACACCCCACTACCTCTATGGAGGCACATCAGGATCAGGCAAAAGCACTGGTCTGAAACTCGCCATATTCCAACTTGCACAGGACCCCAAGAACCGCCTGGTTCTGATAGACGCAAAGCACGGAGTAAGTCTGGCACCAGTAGCAAACGTGCGGGGAAGGGTTGGCCCACTGGCGGGAGACATCTTCACGGCGCGGGCAGCATTGACCTGGTGTGTCAAAGAGATGGCGCGAAGATACTCTGAGCATGACGATGAACGCCGACTGATCATCGTCATAGATGAGGTACAGGACATTGTAACCGACCCCGTAGCGGCCGAGGCCCTGCGGCTGCTGGTCGCACAAGGGCGAGGCGCACATGTGCATGTATTGGTGGCAACCCAACACCCCATCATAAAGGCACTGGGCGGTCCCATGATCGGGCGCAACCTGGCAGCGCGGGTAGGTTTCAGGGTTATGGACCGCAAAGCATCTGAGGTCATGATGGGTGGTCCCTTTCCCCGTGCCGACCTGCTGGGAGGACGCGGCGATTTGTACTTTTTGGCACCTGGTATGGTGGTGAAGCGAGCGCAGGGCGCATACATTGACAGCGAACCTCCAGCAGGTCCACCTGAGATGGTGGAATGGCCTACCGAGGACGTGGAGTTACCAGAACTGTCATCTTGGCCCTCTGGCGCGGAGGTCGGGGCGGCGCTCCTGTCAGCATCGTTAGGGGAGGGGCGCAAGTTATATCAGGATCGGTGCGCGGGCAGCGGTTTCCAGGTGGGGGACAATAACCGAGCAGTGCGCTTGGTGAAACTGGCCCGTGGCGCAGTCGGGTGGCTGGAGGACAACGGCGCGTCTGTCTGTCTGGAGGGAGAGATAGACATTGAAACCGAGGAGTGACGCGCCAGACAAGCAATGGGTATGTGCGCAGATTCCAGACAGACAGACAACGGAGGCGAACGGTGAAGAACCACGAGAAGGCAGGATATTACTTTGGTATTGCGGTGGCGCTGGTGCTGGCAGCACTCGCACTCTACTGGCTCACGGGCAAGGTCGGCCAGACAGGGGTGCGCTGGTGGGCAGCTCTGGCGACCCTTGCACTTCCCCTGGCCGTGGGCGTGGCCTGGGTGCTGGCTGCCCAGGCGGCACGGGAGCACCTGGCAGGATTCGACAGAGGCATAAACAGCGCAGAGCAAACTATCACAGCGGTCGGGCGTGGCCTGCAGACCAATGCGAATGCTGCGGTACGGGCAGCACAGCAGCGAGCGGCACCGCCACAACCCGTGGACAACAGCGACCTACTCCCGCCAGTGAGCCAGATGATCATCACCGAGGCCCTGCCCACTGGTAACGTGAACCTGGGATGACCGGCACTGCCCACGCCAACGCCACCCTACTCCTGACCCTCCCGTGCATCTACGCGGCCTACAAGCTGAGCGGCAGCACTGAGGCAGCGATCGGCGCTGGCGCGGGGTGCCTGGTAGCGCTCTGGGTCAACCCCGACCTCGACCAAGAGGGCTTGAGCCAGATCGAGTGGACCACGGTCAAGCGCACCTTCGGGCTGGGGTTTCTTTGGCTCCTCTTCTGGTGGCCCTACGCGATCGGGCACTCGCACAGGGGCATGTCCCACGTGCCCGTGCTCGGCACAGCAGTGCGGCTCCTCTATGCGGCCCTGGCTCTCCCCTTGTACGTCGGGCTGGGTGTCCTATTCGTCAAATTGATTCCCGTCCTCGATGTGCGGGTGACGCTACGATGGCCCACGATCAATTGGACCTCCATCCCCTGGATCGGACTGGGCTGGGGGGTGGCGGCACTGGCGGCCAGCGATGCGCTGCATTGGTTCTGCGACCTGTTCAGTTCACGGTGACATAGTCACCAGAGAGGAGACATACGATGAAGGTACATGGGTTTCTATTAATTTGCTTGGGTGGGCTTCTGGCACTTTTCCTTTTGTCAGCGGCCGAAGTCGGCGGCTTTTTCCAGTCCCCCCTCCCCACCCCAGAATCGCCCCTGCCAACCCCGCCAATTCTGCCAGGAGTGCCAACAGGCTTCACTCCCACCCCCACCTTCTCGCCCACACCCATACCACCCCCACCCACGCCGATACAGACAACGCCGAAGAAGGCCCTCCCGCCTCCAGTCCTCGAGCCGACGCCACCGCTGCTGCTTCCTGAGACGGGCGCGGACCTCTGGTAGATAGTTCACAGTGAAGCGGGCAAGGCCCCTCGCAAGATGAGGGGCCTTTCGGTTCCCGCCAATGTGTTGCACCTTGCAACACGTCTTGTGTTGCAACCTGCAACACAACCCCGACAACTGCCCCACCCTGCTGGCCGCCCCACCCCACAGGATGTGCCATGCGGTATCTGTCTGCAATTTCCCTACCACTCCCCGCGATTCCCCACAATCCCAAATAGCGAAATTCTTACACGCAAACGGATGAAAAACCTATCCGATACCGTGTAATTTTGACCAAAACGGGCCAAATGCTTGACAACTGGTAAGTTAGATGCTATAATATGTCTGTAAGTGAGAGAGACGGAACCTGAACAACCGAACGAGCGGAAACCAGAACCACCACCGGCACCGAGACACGGAGCCAAGGTAACCTGCGGGAAGGCGAATCGAGTGGACTGGCAGAAGCGGCGGCGGCAGAGACGGGAGGCGGCGGAAGCAGAAGACCTCCCACGGTCTGGCGATGAATAAGCGCGCCACTGATGAGGCCCAGTAGGCCGATAACCGAAAAGGAGCGAAATGGACACCCTGAGCGATACTTTCAATTTGTTCTTCGGCGGGGACGATGAGCCAGAGACCAAGGCTTGCACGGACTGCGACGGCACGGACAACTTGACCGTTCTCTACACCAAGGAGAGCGGCAACGCGGTCTGGATCTGCGCAACGTGTCAGGCACGGCGCGACCGCGAGGCGAAGGAACGGCACGAGCGCGAGGCCGGGCGGGTCCGCACAATGGCGGCCCGTGACGAGTGGGAAGAGGAATAGACACGCAGGGCACGGTGACAGGAGACAGACAATGGTCGGAGATCGTCGGCAGGTTTCGCATGAGCAAAGCTTTAATGCAATCATCGTCAACCTAGTGTGCCATCGGGTTGACGAGGGCGACTTGGAGGATTTGTATGAAGCCGTGCTAAAGCGGGCGCGGCGCTTCCTGGTGGACCACGGCTTTACCTGGACCACGGTTAGCATAACTGGCCCATTCTACCACGAACAATCGGGAAGCGAGAATATCATCTTCTATGAGGCGCATCTCCAGAGCCCCAACGGCCAATGCTACGAGGCCAAGGATGAGATGCAATTCGTGGACTGGTGGAACTGAGCACGGGCGACAGCGACACGCGGCGGCGAGTGAGAGTAGCCGCAGGGAGATGAGGAGATGAAAGCAGTAAGCGAGGTCAAGGTAGGGCAACGGGTCGGGATGGTCACAGGGCCAGGACAATGGGGCCGCGTGGGAATGTGCGAGCAGGAAGGCATGATCACAGGCACAGAAGTGAACAAGTGGGAAGGGCTTGTGGCCGTCATTAGGTGGGATGGCACGGATTACAATGATGCTACCCGAATCATAAAAGAAGACGGGGTGGATTACGGCATAGGGGTCTACCTGCTGAAAGCGGCCTAATTGCCGCATCCGTGGGGCGCGGCACGGCGACAACGCGCAGGGAGATAAGATGAAAAAGTCACATATTACGTATCAGTACTTAGACCATGAAGGCAATGATCGCATCGAAATTTCGCACGATGGCGGCCACAACACCTTCATCATCATTGAGGATGACACGATCACCATCCACTCATCCACTGTCCTGATGGATGTGCGGCCACATGGCGCAGTCAACAAGATCGAAGTCAAGATTGAGAAATAGCGCGGCCTAACCCGCGCAGGCGGCGGTGCTTGCACCCCGCTCACCATCAACCAACTGGCCGATGGCGTGACGGCCTAGCCTGAGTGATTCCAGGCGAGTAACCGGCGACTGAGAGCACGGCGACAGTCGGGTTGGTTGGCGGTGAGGAGGGCGCAAGATACAGGAAACCTCCAGTGGCCCGCGCGGTTGCGGAAATGCGCGGGAGGTGTGGTATAATGATGCGGGGCGCGGCGGCATACGCGCAAGGAGACAAGAAATGACTCTTCGAGATCAGTATCACAGGACCCTTGATGCACTTACAACGGCGCGCGAGCGTTTCATCGTCCTGAGTGGCAATCCTGTCTTTACAGACCTCTCTGCTACGGAGGAGGACGTGGATGCAGCCTACACAGAAATGACGACCGCATACAAGGTCTTTGCTGCATTGCGGGTGAAGGCTGATCAGGTATTCCAATAGTACACGGTAGAATGTTCCAGAGAGGCGGCCTGAGCCGCCACCTTAACCCGCCGATGCTCCGTCCCAAGTCGGAGAGGTGGAAGCGGGAGGGAGGCAACAGACGGGGCGCGACGGTCAGACGCGCAGGGAGGACGACAATGACTAGGATATATACGGAAAATAGGTATGCCGATGTCGCCCATGCCGTTGCCGAGGAAATCGGCAAGGCGGGATGGGCCCTCAACGGGGAGCCCTATAATCTGGTGGACAAAGACGATGTGCTCTGGATCTCAGAGCGCGCCCTGAGAGGTCAAGACCTCTCAGACATAGAGTGGCATGATGAGGATAAGGCGGCCTGAGCCGCCGCCGTAACCCACTGAGACCAGGTCCCAAGCCCTGGCGGCGGGATTCGTCCCCGTCGCTCAGAACGGCGGTACGGTCACATTCCGCTCGGTGCACCAGGCACAGGCAAATGCCCACTACCGCCAGGTGACATTCGATGGCATTGGACCAGTTGTGCTCGTAAATGAGGCAGCCTTCCGCGGCTCAAAGCCAGGCCGCGTGGTCGGCGGCGAGTTCAAGGTAAACGAAACCCGCGCGAGCCGCGAGGCCGCGCAGGCAAAGCGAGAATTGGCGCAGGCAAAGCGCCTGTATCCTGCCGCGTTTTAGGTATCCTCCCTGCTCCGTTCGTGACACCGCCACAATGCGTCTGGCTGGGCGGCGGCCTCATCCTGGGGTAACAAACCGCAGGAACAGCTCGACGGCGGCGCAGGGACATTCTCGGCTGGCTTGCCTCAGTTGTCGGGGCGAGGGATGGAACCAGCGCCAGACGCCCGTAACTGGCACACAAGATGAGGGCTGCGGCTCGTATAACGCAGAGGAGAACTATGAGCAAGAAGCGTGGTAAAGAGCGAGTACGGGAAGGCAAATGCATCACCTGTGGTGAATCTATCACGGTGTTCTACCGCAACGGCAGGGCATACCGCACCAGATGCGCTTGCCAGAACGAGGGGATGGGAGGGCGGAACCGCCAGAACTATCCTGGCATTGATGCGATTACCTAAGATGGTGCGAAAGGAGGCACCTGCCACCCGCGCCAGGGAAAGCCTGGCGGACAATCAGAAGTCGCCCGACAGGGAACGGGCGCATGGCACACACGCCCGCTCCAGGCCGGCAACCTGGGGCGGGGATATTCAGCAATGAAAGGAGAAAGATGGGCAAGTCTGTAGGTCCATGCAACAAGTGCGGGACTGTCAATAATTCCAACGAACGTAAGACCTGCCAGAAGTGCGGGACAATCCTGCCCTTCTGGCGCAACACCATCGCCAACTACACGCAGGCAGAGGAAGACGCACGCCGCCGATGGGGCGGCTATTGCGATCTGCTGGGGCGTCAGGTTCCATACGGGCGTTCCTAGCAAGGCCAGGGCGACACCGTGCCCGCTTCGGCAAAGTGGTGTGGCAGCGCGGAGAGCCGCGCCAACCTGGGGGTGAAAAGGTGAGCCTGCGCGAGGGCCTGGAGCCAGCGCAGAAACGCGGGATCGTTACCCGCCACCTCCACAATCGGCAGATCCGCCTCCAACTCTAAAGCCCAGCCTCACTATGAGGCTGGGCTTTTTGCTTTTCCCCTACAGCCGCCAGTTATCTCCTGGACTCGTCCGCTTCGCCCGCTCCTCTACATCCTCATCACTGAGCGCAGCGAGATACCCCTGCGTCACGTCTATGCTCTCGTGTCCCAGCAGGTGCTGCACGCTGATCAGGTCCATGCCGTGCCGCAGGTGCTCGATCGCGGCGGTATGGCGGAACTGGTGGGGGTAGACGTGGAAACCAGCGAGCCGACCGAGGCTACCGCAGACACTGCGCACCGTCCGCCGCGAGAACGGGTAACCATCGTTCGACAGGAACAGGTGATCATCCCCGACCTGGGCTGGCTCGGGGCGCTCCTCTTTGACGTACAGCCACAAGGCGGACAAGGCACGCTTCCCCAGGTAGACGTACCGCTGCTTCTTCCCCTTACCCTCTACTTGTACCCGTCCGCTTTGAAAGTCCACGTCGCACAACCGAACACCCGCAATCTCGGAGGCCCGTGCCCCCGTATCGAGCAGGAACAGGACCACGGCGCGGTTGCGGCGCTTCAGCCGCGTGTGGTCGGTGGCGGCCACCAGGGCGGTTATCTGATCGTGGGTGAGGGATTTGATCTTCTGGCTGGGTAGCTTGGGCGCTGGGACTGCGCGGGCGGGGTTGACCTCGGCCAGCGCGACCTCTGGCGATACCAGCCAGGCATACAGGGAGGAGACAACCGCCAGGTGCCGGCGCACCGTGTGACGGGACAGGCCACGGTCGAGGTGGAAGGCCAGGTAACGGCGCACGTCATCGGCGGTCACCTCCCTGACGTCACAGGCAGCGCGCCACTGCAGGAACTGGCGCAGCATCACGGTATCGGTCTTGATCGTCTCGGGACTGGCGCGGGTGGCTTTGAACAGGAGATACCCCTCGATTGCGTCCGCTAGGTTCATCTTGTCTACCCCCTCCCTCTAGCTGGGATCCTCAGAATGTAGCGCACAAAAAACCGCCCGTAGGCGGTTTCGGTGCTCTACACTACCCGTAGAGCCTGATTGTAGTGCTCAAATGGAGGGAATGCCCTCGACCGGTCAACCCCATTGTAGCGCGCTAGCCAAGCTGCGCCACGCCCCGATTGCCGCACTACACTGTGCCTACGTTGGAGTGTAGTATAGCAGAAGGCCAGAAATTGTCAAGTGGCAAGAACGGAGTGTAGCGCGCTAAAGGCACGGGCGGCATTGCGGCAGCACGGATCGGGACAGGGAGTGCCCGTCATGCGCCTGGAGCACCGCCGCCCACGTTGCCTGCTAACACGTGTTACCACGAATCGTGATACCTTATACGCCTATCCCCCAGTCGTTGCTCACGTTGCCGCTAACACGTGTTACTAACGCGTGTTAGCACATGACTGGGGAATCTTGCGATGCTGGGCAAACTCAGGATCACGGACCGCCACCAGGTGCCAGACGGGTATAGGCAATCGCCCCCACTTTAAGAATTTCTTTACCACTAATTATTAAAAGCGTGGTATAATTGCAATGCTTCCCCCCCCCAATGCCAGACGGGAGGGGCATCCCGCTCCCTCTCTCTTCGTCCTGGCTCGGACCAGGATATAGAGGGCTGCGGGCAGACACTTGACAAAAGCAAACATCCGTGCTATATTATACTTATGCACAGCACAGAGTCGGTTGTCATCAAGATACTTAACCCTACACAGTGGAAGCGCCAATGGCTTGACGATACTGCCCGCGCCTTCAGTCAGGCCGTCCAGTTTGGCCTTGATGCCGCACGCGAGGACCACACCGACAACCGCACCAGATTGCACAAATTGGTCTACCGAGCGGTGCGAGATCAATTTGGCCTTTCTGCCGATTATACCCGCATGTCTGTCAATGCCGTTGTGTCGCTTGCCCGTTCCTACTATGGGCAACGGCGCTCCAGGCACATCAAGCGAGTCTCGTTTCCCAAGGTCAATGGCTCACAAGGTATTGGCCTGGGTATCCACTCTTATCGCATCGTCCAAGACAACAACCGTCTTGTCCTACGCGTTTCGACTGGACAGCGCGGGCACTATGTATGGCTCGTGTTATGCGTTCCTACCAAGTATCGCGACCGCCTCTTACTCGCCAAGGGAGATGCTAAACTATTCAAGCGCGGCAATGACTGGTATGTTATGTTGCCCATCCGCGTAACCCCCACGCCTGCCGTCTGTGACGGTGAATCTACGTTCATCGGCGTTGACCTGGGTATCGTGAGACTGGCAACCGTTTCTACGCCAGACGGCATCACCTTTTTCAGCGGCAAAGAGGCGCGACATAGACGGGAGCACTCTGCTGACTTGCGCGGGCGTTACCAGCGCCACAATCGGCTCGATCGCGTCAAGGCGCAAAAGGGCAAGGATACCAGGTATATGCGGGATCTGAACCACAAGATCAGTGCCACCCTCGTTGACATTGCCCTGCGCTATGACAGGCCAGTGATCGTCTTGGAGCGGTTGGACGGCATCAATAACCGACTCAAGGGCAGCAAGCGGTTCAAGCGCATGGTATCCTCGTGGACCTTTCGGCAACTGGTGACCTTCATCGAGTACAAAGCCGCTCGCTACAGCATTCCAGTTGTGTTCGCTGATCCTCGCGGTACGTCGCGCACCTGCCCGAAATGCGGGCACAGCACACGCGCCAACCGTCCGAATCAATCTCGGTTTCGATGTGTGGCGTGCAACTACCAAGGCAATGCCGATGCAGTTGCCGCCATAAACATCGCTGCCCTTGGGCCTGGTGTCCTTGGGCAAGAGCCGACTGACACGGCTCGGGCTTCGGCCCAGACTGAACCCGTTGGGGTTCGGCCCGATGTGGTCAAGGTTGATACGATTCTTTCGTGTCAGCAAACCACAACCTCCAGTTCCTTGCAGGAACCTCCCCGCTTTGGCGGGGAGAGGATGTCAGGGTTAACCCCGTACTCTCCAGGGTATAAGGGATTGTGAGCGAGACTTTGACAACCGTCAATCCACTAAGGGGTAATCCAGTAACGGTTCATCCATCAACGGTTAATCACTTACTCATGAAGCAGAACCATGTAAACCAGAACCAGTACATGTATTCGCTCCAGTTTTCAGGTTTCAGCGACACCTTTCCGAGTGCTCATTGGTGTTCACATCACTGCGTCCTTTGGGCAGAGGGCGATAGACAACAAAGGGGGCTTTGTCGTCATGGGCAGTCAACGGAATCTCCTCACGGCCAGACAGTCATCGTTGTGCGTTCTCACGGGTTTACAACCCCTCATCGGTTCCATTGTCCGCCACCTCATCCCCAGGCGCGTGATCGCCCGCAGCGCACTCCTGTGCGCGCTGGCGGCTCACCGCAAAGGGGACTCGAACCGCAAGGTCACGCGGGTGATGGAAAGGTACACGCGGAGGCGTTAGCGCTTCCCGCGTGACAGCAAAAACTCCACGTACTCCAAAACCCGCTCGCGTTCCGCCGGCGCGAGGCGGTCGAATAACTCCATCATTTTGACGGCCTCCCTCTTTTCCCCATTGGTAGGGAGGGGCGGCAATATCCCCGCTTGCCTCAATATTTCCTCTTTAGGTACGTGCAACGCGCGGGCAATGCGCGTCAGTATCTTGGTGCCAGGGGTGTCGCCCGATAGAATCTGACTGATGCGGGCGTGAGATACATCTGCTTTCCTGGCAAGGTCGCTCTGGCTCCAGTCCCGTACCTCCATTTCCCCTAACAGCCACTTTACAAAACCCTCATTTCTCGTTGTCACTCTAATAACCTCCGTAGATAGTTATTTTACCACGAAACTCGTCAGAAACCTTAACATTTTCGCTTACCCCTTGACAAATGGCGAAACATCTGCTATAATATTGACGTATTTCAGTAATCAGATTGAGAACACACTCAGGACAGAAAGTTGACAGGAGCAGCGAATGAACTTACAACCTCTTTCGACTCACTTCACAGAGAACCAACTCCGTCCGCAGATCGTGCAACTGGCGGGCAGGCGGCTGGACCAGGCGGCACGGGATGCTGGGATCCACCTGGACGGCCAGCGGGACGGCCTGGTGCAGATCGCCACGGCTGTCCTGATGGACGGGGACGAGATCGAGCCCGAGACCGAGGTCGGGCGGCTCGTGGTCGGTGTGGTTGACCAGGTACTCACCGAGGCCCGCACGGGCAGTGGTGACCTGGCGCTGGCCCTGCTCCTGTGGCACCGCTACCAATACGGGGAGGAGACGACCCTCCCCCAGCACGCAATTGACTCTCTGACCTGGTTCACGAAGCAGTTCACAGTGAAGCACGGGCGGGGCGGCGGGCGGCACGGCCTGAGACGGGGGAGGTTGGCATGAACACCATCACCAGCCCCAACGAGGTGCAGGGAGTAGGGGGCAATGCTCTCGCCCCCCTACCCCGCCGCAAGAACCCCGACCGCATTGACCTCGTGGCCCACACCCAGGGCGTGACGGTCACTAGATTTTGGAAGCAGAACGGGCGGGACGTGCCCAGCCCTGACGGCGCCGAACTGAAACCCGTTGACTTCCCCCTGGCCGATGCAATCGCCTGGCTCAAAGCCAACGGCTACACTGTCCGCCAGTGGCCGAACGGGGCGCGGGCATTCAGGGGCCAGCCGTGGCCCATCCGCAACACGGCGGCGATACTGAGACGGCGCGCAGAGGTCGAGGCGCTGGCACAGGCGGGGCGGCTTCCGAGCGGCTTCACCTGGAGCGCCCTCGATTTTGCTTTCGACCTATGAAGGGAGGACAAGATATGACACAAGACAATGGTGGCAATGGAAACGGGAGCGGCTTCCCTCAGATCGTCCGCGCAATCCGTGACTCTCATGGCTTGCGCAATGGGAAGTTTGCTGACCTGATAGGCGTGACCGCTGGATCAGTCACCAGGTGGTTGAACGGGACTCGCACCCCCACCACCCCCGAACTGGGCAAGCTGCTGCGGGTCGCGGCTCCAGAGCAAAAGGTGGACCTGCTGGGCGCTTTGGGCGTCCAAGACGTGCATCAGTTTGCAACGGACATCCTGGCCGTGTGCGGCGTGACGACCGTCATTACGAATGACAAGACGGTTGTGTTGGAAGCACTCGGTATCGAGGACGTGATGGTTGTTAAGGAACTGGCTCAAGTGTAGCACGGCGGGCCGCTAAGGGAAAACAGCGGGCACGAACGGGGGAGCAATAGGGCAATGGAGATGGTGATAGCAGTAACGTTAGCGGTAGTCTGGGCAACCTTCCTGGCGGGATTGCTGGCGGTGCGGTTCGACGCCTGGATCACGCGGGCACACGACCGCACAGAGGACCAGGCAGAATCTCGCCGTGTGGTTCCGACCTCCCTGTTGGTCACTGCTGGTGTGGCGGCCACAGAGACGCTGAGGGTGATGCGGTGGGGCCTCGTCCTCTGGGCTATTTTGCGGGAGCGGGTTGAGGGTTCAGTCATCGTACTGGCATTATTGACCCTCTTGGCACTGTGGCTGCTAGACGCACTCACATCCTATGGTGTGACGGGGCTACCGATGATTCGTGGCGACCTGGCGCGCGAGGCGCGTGTCCAGGCCGAACGGGTAGCCATACGGCTGGCAGCAATGCAAGAGGGAGGGGGGCATGACCACGCCACTACGGGTGGGGGGTTACCGATGGAATCGGACGAAGGCGACAGCGCTTAGGCACCTACGGGAAATTCAGGAGCAAGTCGTGATAGGTTGCCAGTCTCCTCGTACAGCATCAGAGCGATTGCCCGCCATTGCGATGCGGGCGGCCACAGTGCAGGAAGCGGTGGCTGAGTTGGCGAGCATAGCGGGCGCGGACTTGGGCAGGGTTCTGGGACAGTTGCGAGAGATTACGGCTGAGGCAGTTCGGGGAGTGCGCAGGCCCGCACTGGCAAGCGCACACCTGGCAGTGATCGGGACCTTGGCCGCGGCGGTGAGGACGGCGGTCGTAGAGATGGCCGCCAGGGCAGAGATAGAAAGAGGAGATGACTAATGTCAAACGTAGAGGAGCGGGCAATCAGGGAATACGTGGAGCAATGTAGGCAGCAGGCAGAAGAGCGGGCCGCGCGTTCTGTGCGAGCGGTCCGAAACAAACTAAACATTGAGGCCCAGCCGACCCCAGAAGGATTCGCGCGTATAGATAACCTGCTGTTCAGGGTGAGTTCCGATTGTACCATGCGTGTGCGCCGCGATGACTGGCCCGCGGGTGCCTGGCGGGTTATTGAGGATTGGGCCAGTTTGGGAGCAGCATTGAGTGACATTCCGAAACCAGCAGAGAAGGACCCCGTTCTGTTGGCGTTGGAAGAGATCGCGCGCACGCTGGTGGCGATTGCGAACCATACTCTTAGGATGAATGAGGAGTGGTAACGCTTGAACGGATCACGGCGATTGACCCGAAGGCGGCGGACGTAATTGCCACTCTGCGGGCCAGCATAGACGGGATGCACGCGGCGCACAACTCCCCGCCGGCGCAACCTGGCCTTCGGGGGCTGCTGGTCGGGCGGCTCAATACGGCCCTGGGGTTGACCGCCAAGGACGACTCTCAACCCCGCCACGTCTTTTTAGAGGCGGCTCTGGGCATTGAGGGGGGGTCGAGCAAGACCCTCAGCATGGCCCAGTGCAACGCCACGATCTGGTGGCTGGACCAGGGCGGGGCGCAGTGGACGCAACACATCGTACAGGCGGCGCTTATGGCGGCGGGTCAGACGGTATTGCCTGATCCGCTGGTGGAAGAGGCATTGAGGATGGGCGCGGAGATTCGCCCCACGCAAGATAACCGGAAAAGGAGCAAGGTCATGTGGATTGATGAAGCAGGAGCGGAACGGAAGTTTTGGGGGTACGTTACCGACACGTTGGGGCTGACCCCCAATGATGTATTCGAGGCGCTGGGCGTGGATAGTTTACGCGCCAGCACGCAGACCAAGGAGCAGATCGTTGAGGCCCTGAAAGCGCGGGTCGAGACGAAGCAGGAGGAACTGCGGGCGGGACTGGAACCGAAAGAGGCACTTCACGGTGAAGCGAAGGCCATCTCCTGGATGGACACCTTCGCCCCTGGCGGGGAGATGGTCAACCTCACTGCCAGGCAGGGGGCAACGCCTGATGACATCGTGGCGAACGCCCTGGCCCTGGAGGCCGCCTGGGCGAAACTCCAGAAGTTGGGATGGACGGCCGTGCCGCGCGTGCCTCGGCGGGTGGTGAACGGGAAGCAGGAGCACAAGGGCAACGGCAAGGCACCCGTGCAGAGCACTACCCCACCTCCCCCGACTACGCCCGCCCCAGGCCCGCCCCAGGCACCACAGGCGGGTAACGCTCCCCAGGCACCGCAGGCCAAAGCACCCGCGCCCGCACCTGCTGCTGGCGGCAACGGGAACGGCGGCGTGGAGCAGATTACCGAGGTGCGGGTGACTGCCCCAGCGGGCAAGCCACAGGTCGAGTTCTGGCGCGCAAGCCGCAAGTATCCCGAACTCAAGTGGGCCTTGGGCGGGGAGGCCCTTCTGAAACTGGCCCCCGCACTGGCGGCAGCGGGCTGGACCCCTGAGCACTTCGACACGATCGGCGGAAACTTCGCAGTGAAGTGGGCAGTCGGCTGGACCCCATCGCCCAAAAACCCCAAGTGGAAGGACATCACTGAGGTTAAGGTGATGGGGTAGGAACCAGGTCCCCGCGCTGGCGTGGGCTGGTGCGGGGACCACGGCCATACTGGGGAACGGACAGCAAAAATGGTAGATAATCGAGAACCCTGGCAAATCGAGTACAGCATCATGGTACAGTTAGCAGCGGGTTATCTGACAGAGTTAGACATAGCACGAACCGACCCGCAACGGGCAGCAGTGTACTGCGCGGCCTATAAGATCGTGGATGGGGGTTTGGAGAAATGGGCAAAAGAACAAATCGAGCGGGTAATCGGCAAGGCAAACGCAATCCTGGCCGAACACGACAAGGGCGCGCTTATCGCTGTCCCAACTGTGGACGAGCACTCGTTAGAACGTCTGGTCGAGATGGGGTTGTGTGGTCTTGCCCCAAGTGTGGGTACTACGAGGATTGAGTAACTAGACTAACTAGAAAGGATAAGAGCAAATGATTGAGGTACGAAAAGTCAACGACATCATTTGGCGTGAGGATTTGTATCCCCGTTTTGCGCCAGACCCTGCACGAATCCAGCAGTATGCAGAGGCAATAGAACTACTCCCACCAATTGAAATCAATCAACGCGGCGAACTGGTAGACGGCTATCATCGGTGGACTGCGCACAAGAAGGCATGTCGCGATACCATAGAGGTTATCATTACACAGACTGCCAGCGATGTGGAACTTGACCGCCTCATGGCAAAGCGCAATGCCGACTTTGGTATACAACTGAGCCAAGATGAGAAAATGAAAAAGGCCCGCCAGTGGTATACCGATTTGTCGGTGGATAAGAAACAGATCGCGGCAGACCTAGCGGTACCACAGCGCACGATTGATGGGTGGCTGGCGCGGAAAGCCAAGGACCTGAAAGCCGAGCGCGAAGAAATGATGGCCGCTATGTGGCTGGCTTGCTACACGGAGGAGGAGATAGCAGCAGAGGCAGGGCTGACACAACAAGCGGTCAGCGTGCAAGAATTACAAAAAAGCGCAAGGTGGCAGAAATTTGTTATTTTCTCAGAGTACCAGGAGCCAGAGTGGGAACCGCCACTTTTCGACGTATGGAAAGTACAGAATAAAAGTAACGCCACCTCTCACCCTGGCAATTCTGAAATGCGATGGGTTGACAACTTGCTCTATATGTACACGCAACCTTTTGACATTGTAGTTGATCCCTTTGCTGGCGGTGGCAGCACGATTGAGATATGCAAGAAACGCCTACGCCGTTACTGGGTGAGCGACCGCTTGCCAGTCGTGGAACGCCGCGACATACGCCAATGGGATATTCTGGACGGGCCTCCCCCGCTACATAAGCGATGGGGCGATGTGAAATTGCTCTATCTTGATCCTCCCTATTGGAAGCAGGCAGAAGGGCAGTACAGTGATGATCCGCAGGACCTTGCCAACATGGACCTTGAGACATTCTATATCAACCTGACGGGTTTCATTGCGGCCTGCGCCGAGAAGATGCATTCAGGGGCCCATATTGCACTCATCATTCAGCCGACGCAATGGAAAGCACCTGGCCGCCAAGTGGTTGACCACATCATTGATACCATTCTGCGCTTGCGGGATGCTCCCCTGCGGTACACAAGGCGGATTCAATGTCCATATGAGTCTCAGCAATGTACCGCACAGCAAGTTGACTGGGCCAAGGCCAATCGGGAAATTCTGGTCATTAGCCGCGAGATAGTCATCTGGGAGAAACCATGACGCGACAATCAGAACAAGACATTATATGCCATGTGTGCCATGCCAAGATGTTATGCCCAACCTGTGGTAAAACACAGAAGATGGGCACGCCATTTAGTTGGTGGCTGAGAGAATTGAAGTACCCCCTGGATAGCCAGGTCTTTGACAACGAGAACCTTGATTATATCTGGTTCAACTACCGTGAGGGCTGGCTTATCACGATAGAGGAAAAACAGAATGGCGGGAGATCGAGCCAAGCACAACAAGACACCCACGGTGTTATTCGGCAGATGCTGGAATTGTCTAGCGGCACGGAGATCCAAACTCTGCGCAAGAGGCGCAAGATCGAGTATCGCGGGCATTATGTGATAGCATTTGAGAACATGTCACCAACAGACAGCAGGTGGATAAGAATCAATGATGTAATGACCGATGAGGTTGCCTTGAGAAATCTACTTGAGACTGGCACTTTTGTGCAAGATACCGCGACCGTGCCCGCTACTCCTCAAAGGAGAATCGCATGGCCGACACCCGCGCTCCCTGGCTGATTACGGTCAGCTGAGGTGATGGGATAGGACCACGGTCCCCGCGTCGGCCACAACGCGGCGCGGGGATCACCAGACGAAAGGAAAGGACAAGGCAAGAGATGGAGTACGTAGCGTTCGACTTGGAAATCGCAAAGGAACTCCCAGAGGGGTGCGAGGATTGGAAGGCGCACCGCCCCCTGGGCATCTCCTGTGCGGTCACCCTGGCCGTCTCTCCTGAAGCAGAAGGGGAGCGGACGGAGCGGCGCTGGCACGGGGCAGAGCAGGCGGATGGGCGGCTGGCAGATCGGATGACGCCCCAAGAGTGCCAAGCATTGGCTGACTATCTGCTGATGAAAAAGTCTCAGGGGTACCAGATCGTTACCTGGAACGGCCTGGGCTTCGACTTCGACGTCCTGGCCGAGGAGGTTAATGACCTGGATGTGTGGCAGGCATTGCGCGACCTGGCGCTGGTCCACGTGGACCCCGCCTTCCAGATGCTCTGCGAGAAGGGGTTTATGTGCGGCCTCGAGGCCGCGGCCCAGGGGTTGGGCGTTGGGAAGAAGTTCGAGGACGTGCACGGCGCGGATGCCCCTGTGCTCTGGAAGCAGGAACGGGACGACCAAGACCGCGTTCTGGACTACTGCGCGCAGGACGTGGCGCTGACGGCGGCGGTGCACGATGAGATCGTGAAGCGGCGATACCTGACGTGGATCAGGAAGGACGGGCGGGTATCATCTCCCTGGCGGCCTACCTTTTACACCCCCACCGAGATGGCCGCAGATCGGCGGCTCCTCACGGTCACCGAGGCCCTTGCCCTTCCTCTTCCCGACACCTCGTGGATGGATAAGCCCTGGTCGCGGTCGAAGTTCCTCGGCTGGACTGAGCGCCCACCTGGTCAGGAAACCTCCAACCTCTCCATTGAGGGTGTGACGGTCACGAAGGCTCCGATGGTCAAGATCAGCAGAGACCTCACGCAGTGGGCGTCTCCCGCAGATCAGTTGACCTTACCCATCGAGGAGGAGGTGTCTAATGGATAAGCGCCTGTTGCTAGCGGTCATACTACTCTGCTGCGCTGCAATTGCATGCGGTGATGACGTTGGTGGCACGGCAGTGCCTGCAGTGCTGTGCACTGTCTCCGACAAGGTATACACGCCAGAGACCACGGAATTCATACCTGTGCCACAAAACACCAGTCCTGGTGTGCCCCTGCCATCGGCAGGCGGATACAGGTTGTTGCCCCATACAACCCCTGAGTCATACGTGCTTATTCTGCAATGTGGCGACCGTGAAAATAAGCTCAAGGTGAGTCAGGAAATGTACGGCTGTTACAGCATCGGCGATTCATTTCCAGGTGACGGCTGTAAGGAGGTGCCTAGCGAATAAACTCCCAAGGGGGCGCACCGCCCCCGCCCCCTGCCCCTCTCCTAGTCGTTGTCAATGAGGGGGGCAGCGGGCGGTGACTGTACCAGAATTCAACAGAGGAGGCAATAGAGGTGAGGCGGATTATAGCGGCTACAGTGGTGTGCGATTTCAAGTCTTATAGCATCGAGCGCGTGGTTCGGCGGCTGGTGGAACTGGAAGCGCCGGCGGGCATCGAGAAACTGGTCTACGTGAACATTCAGACCGCACCAGACAACCTCGAAGCCATGAAGGGGTACGAGTTCGTTCGTGACCTCGGCCTGTGCTACGATGTTTGGGCGCAGGCTTCTTCCTGGTTTGGGACGCGGACGAGCGACCAGGACCAGACGCACAGACTATCCCCGATCGTCATGGCCAGGAACATGGCGCGGGAGTTCGCCATACTCGCTGACGCTGCGGCAATTATGTACGTGGACTCTGACGTGCTCGTACCCGTCAACGCGCTGGACGCTCTCTGGTGCGTGGACAAAAACATCGTTAGCGGGTTGGTTCCTGGACGTGGGGTGCACTCTCACGTCAATTACATGGGCAGCGGGCAGCACCTGCAGGCTGTCAGCCCGAACTTGTTCAGAACCGATTACGCAACCGCTGGCTTCGTGATGATTCGACGGCAGGTTTTCCGAGTCATCTCCTGGCGGTGGGGCGCAACGGCAGAAGACCTTGAGCATAATCACTCGGAGGATCCTCTGTTCGGCTACGATGCGCGGAGATCGGGACTCGATTGGTGGTACGTGCGAACCGACATCAAAGCGGAGCACCTGGACAACCCCGACCGGCCATTAAAGTCTAACCTCTGAGGAGATCGAATTGACACAACCCATCACCGCTCTCAAAAACGCTCACCTGGGAGAAACGATTTGGATCGTAGGCACGGGGCCAAGTTTGCGGTTTCTGCAGGCCAGACATTTTGGCCCTGGGCCAGTCGTGGCGGTCAACCGCTCGATAAACCACGTGCGCAACCTGGGGCTACCCAACGTCCTCTACTCTATGCAGAAGGACGGGGGGGACAAGTCGCGCTGCCCCAACTGCGGAGAGAACTGCAATAACCACATCAACTTACCCCCACCAGGCGTGCCGCTCCTGTTACACAATAGAGAATCAGAGCACTGTTTTCCAGATTGGCGACCGCGCTACATGATGGACGTGGAGAAGGACTTTGGGTACCACTGGTTTCTGTTCTCAGCCGCCGTCTGTGCCTGTCTGGCTAAGATGATGGGCTGTGCCAAGATGGTCTACTTGTGCTGCGACTCGATGCGGGGCGACATGCGCACTTACATACCGTACTACGGTGGCACAGCTATCCTGGTCGAGCGTGATCAGAATTACGTTCAGATGCCAGGCCAATTGACCAGCCTACTAGAGAAGCTGAGCATGCCGGCCGAGTTCGTTTACCCAGAGGATTGAATGGCAACACAACCTATCATTGCGCTCAAAAACGCTCATCCAGGGGAAACGCTTTGGGTGGTCGGGACTGGCCCGAGCCTGGAATTCCTGAAGCGCGCCCACTTCGGTGACGGCCCAGTCGTGGCGGTCAACCGCGCGATCAACAAAGTAGGTAGGTTGGGACTGCCCAACGCCCTCTACTCTATGCAGAAGGACGGCGGGGATAAAAAGAGGTGTCCAAACTGCGGGGAGGTCTGCGGTGCCATTAACCTTCCCCCGCCAGGTATACCTCTCCTGGTGCAGCTCCAGGCGTCTGAGAAATGTTTCCCCACCTGGGAGCCGCGCTACATCATGGATCTACAGAAGGATTTCGGTATCCCTTGGTGGCTGTTCTCAATTGCTACCTGCGCGCACCTGGCGCGGATGATGGGATGCGCGAAGGTGGTCTACCTGTGCTGCGACTCCATGCGCGGAGATATGCAATCGTTCGTGGTGGACCACAACGGCATTGGCACGCTTGACAAGCGGAACTGCGGTTATGGTCGCTACCCTGGCCTCTTGACCGCCGAACTGAAAAAGTTGGGAATGCCAGCCACGTTTGTCTACCCAGAGGAGAAGTAAAATGCAATTCACTGGTGAGCGTGTAGTTCCTTGGGCCGAAGATATGCAGGGGTGGTCGTGGGTGATGCGGGACCACCTCGCCCGTTACCTATGGGCCATGAACTGGGTGGCTGGGAAAGACGTTGTAGACCTCGGCTGCGGGACGGGGTACGGGACGTTCATGCTATCCTGGCTGGCCCGCCAGGTCACAGGCATTGACGTTGACCAGGAGACCATTGACTTTGCCACCAATCACTTCCCTGCGCCAAACCTCACGTTCTGCGTGGGGGATCTGAATGACACCGAGGGTGACATGGCCTTTCGCATCCCAGCCGCGCAGGTATATGTGGCGTTCGAGATTCTGGAGCACCTTCCCTGCCCAGAGATGACAATCATTGACAAGGTCCTGCTGAAGGGGACTTTTCTCTGGTCTGTCCCCATCAACGACCCTGGCCGGTTCCACAAGCGCGTATACGATGCGAGGTCTGCTGCGCTGCTGGTGCCTGGCTCTGTCATCTGGCACCAGTACGCGGATGGGCACATCGGGCCGCCTTCGGTCACCCAACCCAAGTACATCTTGGGAGCAGCCAATGCTTAACGGGAAATCGGTTCTCATCACGGGTGGCACGGGCACGTTCGGTCACGCGATGACCAAGGCGATCCTGGAGCAGGCAGAACCGAGGCGGCTGATCATCTTCAGCCGAGACGGTCTAAAACAGGAGACCATGCGGCGGACCAGGTTCCCACAGTCGTGCATGCGGTGGATGGTTGGCGATGTGCGGGACCTGCGCCGACTGCATCAGGCATTTGAGGACGTGGACGTAATCTTTCACGCTGCTGCGCTGAAACAGATACTCGCTTGCGAATACAACCCGTTCGAGGCGATAAAGACGAACATTCTGGGATCCATGAATGTCATCGAGGTCGCCATAGCGCAGAACGTGGGAATGGTGGTCGCCATAAGCTCAGACAAGGCTTGTCAGCCTCTCAATTTGTATGGTGCAACGAAGATGTGCATGGAGAGGCTGTTTATCAACTCTACTGCCTACGTTGGCAAGCGCGCCACGGTCTTGGGCCTGGTGCGATACGGGAACGTAGCAGGCTCACGGGGCAGCGTGGCGCACGTGTTCGATTCACAGAAGGGGACAGGGGAGGTTGCTATCACCGACCCTCGGATGACGCGCTTCTGGTTCACAATCGAGGAAGCGGTCGCATTCACCCTCGCCCGCCTGGAGGACATGACGGGCGGGGAGATATTCGTACCCAAGATTCCCAGCGCGCGGATCGTAGACGTGGCGGAGGCCATTGCTCCTGGCTGCAAGGTACGCACTGTCGGGGTTCGACCAGGGGAGAAGATGCACGAAACTCTGATTGCACACGGGGAATGTGCCATTGACTGCGGCTCTTACTACATTATTGCCCCCTCTGGCTCGCTTACCAGCCTCGGCATGGGCACTACCGAGTACCGCAGTGATACCAACTCGGAATGGGTTACGGTGGAAGAAATCAGGAGGTGGTGGAGTGAGTACAAGGATTCCCTACAGTAGGCAGCAAATCACCGAGGATGACGTGCAGGCCGTTGCGTGTGCTCTCCAGGAAAGCCTGATCACGACCGGCCCTCACGTCAAGGAGTTTGAGCGTGCCTTCGCTGAGAAGGTCCAGGCGGGGTGCGCAGTGGCAGTGAGCAGCGGCACAGCGGCCCTCCACACGGCGATGGCCGCCATAGGGGTCGGGCCAGGGGATGAGGTCATCGTTCCCGCCATGACGTTCGTAGGAACGGCCAACGCCGTCCGCTACGTGGGGGCTACGCCCGTCATCGTGGATGTGAACCCCGACACCCTGCTGATTGATCCCGCTTGCGTAGAGCGGGCAATCACCCGCAGGACAAGGGCTATCGTGGCCGTGGACTACGCGGGGCAGCCGTGTAACTACGCTGGACTGTGGGCACTCGCCCGTTCGCACGACCTCTACCTCGTAGCAGATGCGGCCCACTCTCTGGGCGCGGTCTATGGTGATGCGCCAGTCGGCTCCCTGGCTGATGTTACGTGCTTCAGTTTCCACCCCGTCAAGCACATCACGACGGGGGAGGGGGGCATGGTTACTACCGATAAGGCCATACTGGCTAATCTCGCCAGGTCCTTCCGCAGCCACGGTCTGGACGAGAACAGGGAGATGGTCTGGGAGGGCTATAACTACCGCATCACCGATTTTCAGTGTTCCCTTGGCAGCAGCCAACTGGCGCGGCTCGATGAGATCATGGAGGCGCGGCGCGGCATTGCACGGGCATACGACAAGGCATTTGCTGGTACTGCGGTGCGGCCGCTCGGCCTGGCTCCCAGAGCGCGACACTCCTATCACCTGTACGTGGTGCGCGTGCCAAACCGTGACAAGGTTATGGCACGATTACGTAGCAAGGGCATTGGCGCGCAGATTCACTACCGCCCCGTCCACATGCATCAGTTCTACAGGTTCCTGATGGGAACGGGCACGGGCCTCTGCCCTGTAGCCGAGCAGGCTTACGAGGAGATTCTGTCCATCCCCGTGTACCCTGGTCTGTTCCTGGATGATCAGCTTTTCGTGGTAGATGAACTCCTGGAGGCAGTCTGATGAACGTGGTGGCAATCGTTGCGGTTCGGCTGAACAGTTCGCGGCTCCCTGGCAAGGCCTTGATGGACATTGCGGGCGAGCCGATGCTGGCGCGGGTGGTCCACAGGCTGGAGCGGGCGCGGACCCTGGACAGGGTGGTGGTAGCTACGGTGGGCTGTGACGAAAACCTGCCCATCGTGGACCTGTGCCGTGAAGAGGGGTGGGACACCTATGTCGGTACGCCCGACACATACGAGGACGTTCTGCTGAGGTGCTACCGCGCGGCCGTGGCGCGCAAAGCGGGCGCATTCGTGCGGGTCACCGTTGACTGCCCCCTGATCGAGCCGACGGTGGTGGACCTGGTGGTGTCTGCTTTCTTAGCGGAGCGGCCAGACCTTGCCAGCAATACCATACACCGCACCTGGCCGCGCGGGCTGGACGTATCTGTCATTGCGATTGAGGCTCTGGCGGTAGCAAACCGTCTGGGCAAAGGACCGCATCACAGGCACCACGTTACCGCCTATCTCTACGAGTACCCTGACAAGTTCAATCTTCTGGCGGTGACGCGGACGGGCATGGACGCAAGTGGGCACCGCTGGACGGTGGATGAGCAGGCCGACCTGGTGTTTGTGCGGGAGGTTTACAAGAGGCTGGGCGGGCGCAACGACTTCAGTTGGCTCGATGTGTTGGGCCTGATAGAGGATAACCCCGAGTTGCAGCGGGTTAACGCGCACGTGATTCAAAAAGGAGCGAAGGACCTATGAGACCAGTTGTGATTCGCGCAGACGGGGCGAACGGAATTGGGTTGGGGCACACCCGCCGTTGTGTGGAGATCGGGCGAACGCTCAAGGAGCGCGGCGCGGACGTGCTGTTTGTGTCGGCGGCCAACCCCGTGGTAAATCCGATACTGGCAGAATTCGGGCGCCCGATGTCAGAGGTGAGGAGCGAAGGGGCCGCACTGGAATATCTTGCTGGCTCGTTCCCTGACTCCATAGTCCTACTGGACACTCCTTACCCATACTCAGTAGCAGAGATCGAGCGGCTGAAGGGTGCTGGTTGCTCGGTCTTCATGATGCAAAACGAGTGTCCTGGAATGCTTGCCAGCGATTACGCAATCTTCCCAGATGACCACCACACCGCACCGAGCACCGGATGGGGTGATACGTTCCCGTTGATGGGGCTCGACTACGTGATCATCCCACGGATCGCTGTGTGGACGGCATGGACGGCACTTCACAGTGAAGCACAGGACCGCGTCGCCGTAGTGGCCGGCGCTAGCGACCCCTGGCACATCTTGCCACAGATGGCAAGGTTGTTCTACAAATTGGATGACTATGAGGTTGTGTTTCTGGAGGGACAGGACACCGACTATCACGAAGAGATGGTGGGCCTGTGCAAACCTGAGCGCATGGCCTCGGTGCCGTTCAATTATGTTGACCTGTTCTCTGCCAGAATGGTGGTCACCGTGTTCGGGTGCACGGCATACGAACTGATTTATGCGGTGCGGCCTTTCCTAGCACTGGGGCCAAACGAGAGGTACGCGCGTTATGCCAGGACCCTCTCCCAGCGAACCCACGCCCTGAATGTTCTCGGCTGGCCATGCACCACGGATGACCTGGAAACAGCACTGTTAAGCCTCACGGCTTTTTACTGGGATATGACGGCAGCCCAACGAGGGCTGATTGACGGCGCAGGCGCTGAGCGCATTGCGGACCACATTCTACAGGAGGCTAGACGTGATAGTTGACGGGTACGAGCAGTACGGCAGGTACTACGAGGACTTTAACATTGGTGATGTATTCTGTCATTGGCCCGGGCACACGGTCACCGAGGGGGAGCACTCCCTTTTCTGTGCTTTGACAAGAAACGACCACCCCGTGCACAGCGATCAGGTGTACGCCGCCAGCGCCCGCCACGGGCGCATTCTGGTAGTGGGCACTTTCGTGTTCTCCCTGGTCGTGGGCATGACCGTGGGGGACATCAGCGGGAAGGCGATTGCTAACCTGGGGTACGAGAAAGTTACCCACGAAGCTCCTGTTTTCGTGGGTGATACTCTCTACGCTGAGACGGTCGTGGTGGACAAGCGACAGACCAGCAAGGCTGGCATTGTGACCGTGGAGACACGGGCAACGAAAACGAAGCGGATAGGTGAGCACCCCAGTGTTCTGGTTCTGACGCTGCGCCGCAAAATCTTAGTTCCGAGGAGGGAGCAATGACACGGAGAGTTCCATACCCGATGAGAAGTCTACTGTTCGTGCCAGGCCACAACGAGCGGTATTTGCGCTCTGCAGCGGACTCTGGCGCGGACGTCCTCTTGCCCGACCTGGAGGACTCAGTTCCCCTGGCATGCAAGGCGCAGGCACGTGACACGGTGGCCCAGTGGATGCAGTCTTGCTGTGCTGGTCTGCATGTGTTCCCACGGGTGAATGGCGGTCCCGACGTGCTCCCAGATGTGCTGGCCCTGGCAAAATGTGGTGTGGACGGGTTCATGCTCCCTAAAGCCTACAGGGGCGAGAACGTCTTGCTGTTCGACAAGTTGCTCAAGATCGCGGAGGTGGAAAACGGGCTGGCTCCTGGCTCCCTCCAGATTATTCCCTTGATCGAGACCTGCTCGGCAGTCTTGCACGTGCAAGAGATTTGCGAGGCGTCTCCCCGCGTAATCGCCGTGGCTTTCGGGTGCGAGGACTTCGTGGCCGACCTCCACGGGACGCACGACCTGGAGGGCAAGGTCTTGGAGGTCCCCCGTGCGCTCATTGCACTGGGTGCCCGGGCGGCCGGCGTGATCCCGATAGACACGGTGCACGTCGAGGTCAACGACCTGGCCGACCTGGAGCGCAACGCCCGCTACGCCCGTGGCCTGGGCTTCGAGGGCATGTTGGCCCTGCACCCCAAAGAACTCCCTACCATTCACGAGTGTTTCACGCCAGACGCCTGGGAGGTCGAGCGGGCGCGGGGAATGCTGGCCCTCGCTGCCGAAGCTGAGCGGGCGGGCAAGGGAGTGGCGATAATGGAGGGGCGGTTCATCGGGCCGCCGATGGTGCGGGCGGCAAGGCACACGCTCGAACTGGCAGAAGTCATAGAGAGGAGAGGCAAGTGAAGAAACTGGTGATCGTGGGAGGCATCGGCAACGGTGCTGTGGCGCTGTCCACGGTGGTGGACATCAATAATTCGGAGGACGGGTACAATACCTGGGAGGTGCTCGGCTTCCTGAATGATAGTGCGGACAGGGCCGAAGTGCATGGCTTCCCTTGGCTGGGACCGATAGAGAGCAGTTCTGTGCAAAGGCTGCGTGATCGCAAGGACGTGTATTTCTTGTGGACCCTGTTTTCCACGCGGTTGCGCCAGGATATGGTGGTCAGGCTCCAGGGCCTGGGCATTGAGCGGGAGAAGTGGGCGACTCTCATTCACCCTGCTGCCGTCGTGTCGCGCTTCGCGGAGATTGGGCGGGGCGTAATCATGCATGCGCAGTCGTCCGTTGGGCCGGCAGTCTCACTGGGCGACCACGTGCAGATGTACAACCAGACCTACGTGGGCCACAACACCCGCGTGGGTAACTACTCTTTTTTGGCGAATGGTGCCCACATCAGCAGTTTCGTGACCTTGGAGGAGGGGGCATACCTGGGCATGTCGTGCGCCGTCCGTGAGTTCGTCAGGGTCGGCCAGTGGGCCACTGTTGGCATGGGGGCGGTCGTGCTGGAGAACGTCGAGCCACACACTACCGTGGTGGGGGTTCCAGCCAGGGCAATAGAGAGGAGAAGTTAGATGGCCGTTACGATCATCGCTGAAGTTGGATCGAACTGGGGCGGGAGCCTGGATCGTGCGCTCGATTACGTGGAGGCCGCGGCCATGGTTGGCGCGGACGCGGTTAAGTTCCAGACCATCCGCATAAACCTGTTGTATGCCCGAGGCTACGAGCCGCACTTTCAGATCCCAGAATTGCCCGATGACTGGCACTTCGAGTTGAAAGCCAGGGCGGACAAGCTCGGGATCGAGTTCGTGTCTACCCCGTTCTACTTGGACGCTGTGGACCTCTTAGAGCGCGTGGGGGTTAAGCGGTACAAGATCGCTTCGGGCGACATCACCTTTCGCCCACTTCTGCAGAAGGTGGCAGAGACTGGAAAGCCACTCCTGTTGTCAACGGGTGCCTGTGACATGAACGACATACGAAAGGTAGTCAGCTTCCTCAAGGATTGCTATAGTTGGAACAAGGTGACCTTGCTCCATTGCGTGACCCGCTACCCCGCATCTGTGGACGAAATGGCCCTGTGGAGCATGCAGTATCTGCGCGACTGTTTTGGGTGCCCGGTCGGCCTCTCGGACCACTCCCTGAGCGCGGCGGTATCTATTGCAGCGGTTGGCATGGGGGCCTCGGTGATCGAGAAGCACATCACATTCGACCGTCGTACACCTGGCCCCGACCACCCGTTTGCTACGACCGTGGACGAGTTCGCGGACCTGGTTCGTGACATTCGTTCAGTGGAGGCGGCGTTGGGGGTTTATGACAAAGCCCCCTCCCCCTCCGAGCAGGGAACTGCAGGAAGAATCAGGCGCAACCCTAACGACTGGCTACGTCCGGAGGTGCGAGAATGACACGACCACTAGAGCAATGGAAAGGCACGTTTGGCGATGAGTACACGGCGCGAAACTCCGCCGAGGTGTGGTTGACGGGGGAGAAACGAGCCTCCGCTGTAGCAGTGTGGGAGCGGATGCTCAGAGAGGTATGGCCTGGACTCAGCAGCATCATGGAGATTGGGGCAAACATCGGCCTAAATCTTGGGATATTGCGCGAACTGCTCCCCTATACTCCCCTCTATGCGATTGAGCCAAATTACGTGGCCTGGATGACCCTGGTTGACCGCTATGCGGGATTGACTGCTTGGAATGAGGCAGTCGAAGAGTGGGAGCCGAAAGAAGGCACCTTTGACCTGGTGTTCACGTCTGGCGTGCTGATCCACATTCCGCCAGAAAACCTCCTGGCGGCCACAGACAAGATCGTCCGCGCGGCTGGCAGGTACGTGCTGTGCAAAGAGTACTTCGATGTGAAGCCGACCATGATCCCGTACCACGGCCAGGACAACCTGTTGTTCAAGCGCGATTTCGGTTCCTGGTACCTGGATCACTATCCCGAATTGCACTGCATAGATTACGGCTTCTGGTGGTCGCGCCTGGAGCCGTACTGTGACAATTCCACCTGGTGGTTGTTCGAGAAAGGAGCAAGATGAGGTACTGCAAGAAGTGTGTTCAACCCGATACACGTCCTGGCATTGTGTTCGATGACGAGGGCGTATGCATGGCGTGCCGCGTGGGCCACCAGGAAGTGGACTGGGATGCGCGCGAGGCGGAATTGCGGGACATTGCGAGCTGGGCCAGGGAACAGGGCGCGACGTGGGATTGCGCCATTGGCGTGTCGGGCGGTAAAGACAGCACCTTCCAGGCTCTGTACGCGCGCAACCGCTTGGGCCTGCGGGCATTGCTCGTCAATTGCACGCCAGACCCCATCACCGACGTCGGTGTGGCTAACAGGGAGAATCTCTACCACCTGGGGTTCGACATGATCCAGATCAGACCAAACCCCCTCGTCACGCGGGCCTTGGTCACCCGCGCATTTGAGGATTACGGCAACCTTGTCAAACCTACTGAGTACCCTCTTTATGCGGTGACATGGCAAGAGGCTCTTATGCGGCATGTTCCTTTGGTGATACAGGGGGAGAACCCCGCCGAGACCCTGGGTATTGGAGGCGGCCTGTCAACGGGTGGTGATGCTTCAGACATCCGCCACCACAGCACGATTGCGGGAGGTGCCAAAGCATGGGTGGGTGATGGCGTGACGATGAAGGACATGGCATTCTACGAGATCCCACCCGTGGAGGAGATTGAGCGCGCGGGAATCAGGTCCGTGTGGCTGGGCCACTACGCCAGAGAGTGGAGCAGAACGCACAACACCGAGTTCGCCGTCTCCCACGGCCTGCGCGGTCGCCCCATGCACAACCCTGCCCACGCGGGACGGCTCAGCGAGCACGGCAGCGTTGACAGCGACTTTCAGATCGTAAACCAGATGCTCAAATACTACAAGTTTGGGTTCGGGTTTGTCACCGATGAGGTGTGTTACTCAATCCGCGAAGGGGCAATGACCCGTGAAGAGGCCATTGAGCTGGTACAGAAGTACGACGGGCGCTGTGACGCGGTGTACATCGAGCAGTTCTGTGATTACATCGGCTACACCGCCAGCCGATTTTGGAAAGTGGTAGACAGGTGGGTTAGTGAGAGCCTGTTCGAAAAGCAGGGCTACCGCTGGGTGCCCAAGTTTACCGTAGGGGAGGACTTTAATGAATGAGGATAGCATTCGACCTGATAGCCTGCGGCCCGACCTGGCTGCAGCAGCCCAGCGAGATAGGGAGTGGCTGTTGGCCCGTGAGGCTGAGTTCGTCTACGTGGACTGCCCCGTGTGCGATACGTCTAGCAACACGAACCCCTGGCTCATCACTGATGAATTCCAATATCGCAGGTGCTCGGACTGCGGAACGCTCTTTATCAGCCCTCGGCCAACCCAAGAACTTCTGAATGCCTACTATGCGCGGTCGGAGATTGCTCAATGCTGGTGCGAGGAAATCTACCCCGCAGCGGAAGATACCAGGGCCGCCGAGATACACCGACCGCGCGTTTATCGCATAATCAGTCTGGCGCGCTCCCTGGGGGTGCCATGTGACATCCTCGTGGACATCGGCGCGGGGTACGGAACGTTCTGCGCCGAGGCTGCAAGGCAAGGATTCCGCTGTATCGCCGTGGAACCTTCACCATCTCTGGCTGGTGCGTGTGCCAGTAGAGGGGTGGACACACGGGCCTGCTCCTTGGACAAAGCAGACCTCCCGCAGGATTCCGCCTCAGTGGTCACAGCATTTGAGGTGATCGAGCACGTGGCTGACCCCAGGTGGTTTCTAAGGACCTGTTACAGGACGCTTGCCCCTGGCGGCCTGCTCGCCCTCACTTGCCCCAACGTTGACGGGTTCGACGTGCAGGTGCTGGGTGCGGCCTCCAGTACCATAGGCCACGAACACTTGACCTACTTTACCCCTGAGTCACTACCCACCCTGCTTGAGGCTGTTGGGTTTGAGATCGTAGAGGTGGCGACACCTGGCAAACTCGACCTGGAACTCGTCCACAAGGCGGTGGTGGCTGGCGCGATAGTGACTCCATGGATCAGGTACCTGGTCGTGGACAGGTGGGACAAGATTGACCGAGAGGCGGTTCAACAATGCCTGGCGGACAACCTTCTATCATCCCATCTGTGGGTGGTGGCGAGGAAGCCGAAGGGGGACTGATGGACTCTAACTACTGGACTAACTGCTGGAGCGATGTTACTTTCGTTGAAGAGTACGCACGCAAGCAGGATGGTGGCTACCACAGACACCGACTCTCCGTAATTAGCCATCTCATCCCAAGGGATCTTTTGATGCGTGGCAAGAGAGTTTTTGACTTCGGGTGTGGAGATGCGGTCATGTTTCCCACATTCCTGGAGGCTGGTGCTTACATTGAGGGCACCGACTTCTCTCCCGAAATGATCGAGCAGGCTCGCGTTCGTCTGGCGGGAAAGTGCGATGACTCGGCCTCTATTGCACGAGTGGGGACCGTGTACGATCTGCGGCAGATTACAGACAAGTCGTTCGATGCTGTGCTGTGTCTGAATGTGCTGGCCTACCTCACAGATGATGAGGAGGCCACTTTTTACAGAGAGGCGCGGCGCGTACTGAAACGTGGCGGCTATCTCATCGTGACACACTCAAACGAGTTGTTCGACATGTTTACTCTCAACTGGCACACCGTAAAGTTCATTGAGAAGTATCTGAGCAACATTGCCGTAGGAGAGATGCTGGCACATGCTGGCTCTCCAACGGCACCACTCTATAACATCCGCGAGAATCCCCTGTCGTATCCCTGGAAGTTGAGCCGGTGGGGATTCGACACCCTCCAGACGGAGTACATCAATTGGCACTGTGCACCGCCGTACCTCTTGGGAGAGGACAAGGAGTTTTCCGATACCCTGGCTGTTCCCACAGACGAAAGGTGGAAGCTGATGTTTACGTGTAGCCAGTTCGGCGTGCTGGCGAGGAAGTCGCCAGAGGAGAAACGATGAACCTGGGGGAAGTTCTGCAAAGCATTGGCGTGGTGGCCGGTTTCCTTGGCCTGATTTGTGTTTGCTCAGATCCAAAAGGACCAGTCCCCATCTGGGCGCTGGTGGGGCTGTTGCTGGTGGCGCTGGCGTTCATCCTGCGTAGTGATCAGCCTTCCCCCTGGAGGTGGCGGCGATGACAGCTAAAGCGTGCGTGGCGTTTCTCAATTACAAGCGGCACGACCTGGCACGGGCGGCAGCGCGCCAGGTCTGCGGGCAGGTCTACGAGGACCCCTTCCCCGTCTACGTTTTCGATAACGGCGGGGGGCTGGCCCTGCCCGAGTACCCGCGCGCGAACGTGGTGGCGCGGGAGGATAACCTGCTCTTTACCCGTGGCTGGAACTGGGCCATGGAGCACCTGACCCACTTCGAGTACGTCTGGATGTGCAATGATGATATATGGGGAGTTGGGCAAGAAATGCTCGGCGTACTGGTGGCGGCCCTGGCAACCTTCCCAGAGGCGGCAGTGGTTACGCCCGCGTTCAACTCCCCTCACGCGACCTTTCACCGCCAGTACGAGAAACACGGGTTACGAGAGGTCGGGTGGATGGACTGGACGTGTCCCGTGATGCGCATGGCGGTCTGGCAGAGCATCGGCCCGTTCGACCCTCGATTCATGGGCTACGGGGCGGACCTGGACTGGTGCAAGCGGGCGAGGGACGCGGGCTGGAAGTTCTATGTTCACGACGGCCTCCAGGTCCACCACCTCGGCAGCCAGACGGCATTGTCCCAGGGGCTGCAGGGGAAGCAAGGGAACGTGGCGGAGATGAACCGCTTGCTGTGCGGGAAGTGGGGAGTTGGGAATTGGACAGAGTTGGCAGGGGGTGTGCGATGAGCCTAACCTTGACCTCTATCCTTTCCCAAAATCTTCCGCCCCTGTCCACTCAGGTGATCGAGGCGGCGTTGCGGCAGTGCCAGTACCAGCGCCCCACGGTCTTGGACAGGGAAGCGGAAGGTGGCGGGTTCCCGCCATTCGTCCAGCCGTTCTACCTCTGGCTGGTCGAGTACGGGCGGATACCATCCCCAGCGGAACACATCGGCCTGTATTTTGCGCTCTATCCTGGAGCCGACAACGGGCACCGAGCAGGGTTGGAGGCACGGATCAGGCGGGCGTGGCCGTCACTGGTGCGCGACCAGCACCTCGTGGCGCTTCTCAGGGAAGCGGGCATGCGGGTGACCTACAGCCTGGACTGGGACCGCGCGGGCATTGACGTGACCGTATGGCCCCCACCCGAGAGCGGGCGGGCACCGTTGTTCGTGCATGCCTTCGTCCAGACTGCGCGGTCGGCGGCCTACAGGAAGCAGAAGATCACCGGCGCGAGGCACTTCGATCTTCCGTTGGATCCCAGCGAAGCGCAGGTCGCGGGTAACGTGTGGCTCTACCAACGCCCCACCCACACCGAACGGGTACGTGTGGCCCTGTGAACCTTAAAGATTTTGACAAAACCGACCAACTGCTTGACAACTGACCAGTTGCGTGGTACAATATAAGTAGTTAGTTGTTCAGCACGTTGACAGGGGGTGAGGGAATGAACTGGATCGGGTGGGTACTCGTGGCTCTGGGTGCGATCGTGTGCATAATCGTGATCCTCACCATTTACGCGATGTGCGTCCAGTCGGGTCGTATATCGCGCTGGGAAGAGGAGCGCGACCGCAGGGCGGGGCATTGACTGTGGTTGACCTGGTGCAGATGGGCAAGGAGGTCGAGCGCCTTTACCGCGAGGCCCACGAGGCCCTGGTGAGGGCGAACCAGGTAGACGAACGGTACCGTAAGCTCGTGCTCGAGCGGTGCGGGATCGTAGCACAGCCAGAGAGTTGCTGAACGATGGAGCGGCAGTCTGGCGGTGCGTCAGAGGAAACATCATGACAAGGTTACAGGTACTACAGGGAAGGCCAACGTACAGCAAGGCAAGGGCCAACTACGAGGAACTGGCCCGGCGGCAGTCGGTGGCCCTGGAGCAACAGCAGCGTGAGGCGGCTGCCCGCCAGGGCTGGTACGCTATATTGCGAGTGACGTTCGCGGGCGCTACCCGCGAGGCGTTGGAGCGGCTAGAACAGAGACAGAAAAACAGGAGGTAAGACAGTGAAGGTTTCGGTTTTGCAGGAGAATTTGACGAAAGGGTTAGAGATAGCCGCGCGGGCGGCCAGCAAGCGCGCCACCCTCCCAGTGCTGGAGCACATCCTGCTCCAGACGGACGAGGGGCGACTGCGCCTCTCGGCCTCCAACCTGGAGTTGGGGATACACGTCTGGGTTGGGGCGAAGATCGAGGAGGAAGGGGCGGTCACCGTCCCCGCCAAGACCATCTGTGATCTGATGAAGGAGTTGCCCCACGAACGGGTTGACATCACGGCGGACCTCGAACGGTCTACCCTCGCCCTGGTGTGCGATCATCACAAGGCGCACGTCAAGGGGCTTCCTGCTAGTGAGTTCGTGGACATCCCCCTCCCGACCAAGGCGGTCCCCCTGGACGCGGCTGGGCTGAAGGACGCAATCAAGCGCACGGCTATCTCGGCAGCCTCGGACGAAAGCCGCCCCACGCTGACGGGGTGCCTGCTCCAGGTAGAGGGAGACACCTTGACCCTGGCGGCCGCGGATGGGTTCCGGCTCTCGGTTTGCACGACCTCCCTGCAGGGTGACGTTGAGCCAATGTCGGTCATCGTCCCAGCGCGGGCACTGCGGGAACTGGCGCGGCTGGACCTGGCGGGGGGTGTGCGGGTGCAACTGGAGGACAACCGCATCTCCTTCGACCTGGGTGGTGATGTGGTCCTGGTCTCCCAGTTGATTGACGGCAAGTATCCCGACTTTAACCAGATCGTGCCCGAGTCGCGCCAGACGCGCGTGACCGTTGGCGCGGGTGACCTCTTGCGGGCACTGCGGGGCGTCAATGTATTCGCACGGGAGGCAGCCCAGATCGTTCGGCTCTGCGTTACCGACAACACACTCGTCGTGTCGGCGGTGTCTGCCGAGATGGGCGACGGGGCGGCCACCATGACAGTGGAGGTCGAGGGCGAACCGATTGAGATCGGGCTCAACGTCCAGTACCTCATGCAGGGCCTGGAGATAGCAGGTGGCGGGAATGTGACGCTGGACTTCACCACGCCCTCGTCCCCACTGCTGATGACCCCCACTGACGATGCAGGGTTCCGATACATCATCATGCCGATGCACATCGGGAGATAGGCGATATGGGAGAAACCACCACAGGGCAGGGCGTGTTGAGCGCCCTGCCCGATTCCACTAAACAGAGAGTAATTGAGTGCGACTGGCACGGTCTGTATCGCGCCAAGTGGGGCCGCAACCGTCTACAGCCCGAGTCCTTCGCTCACCCTGCGAAAGCGGCCTATGGCCTGGCTGTGCGCATCGCAAAATACCTGCTAGAGCAAAATTACATCCGTCCTGGCGACCTAGTGCTAGACCCGTTTGGTGGCATTGGCGGATTTGCCTTGCCGCTGATCGAGCGCGGCGTCAACGTGGTCCTGGTGGAATTGGAGCAGCGTTTCAATGACATGGCCCAGGGTTGCGAATGCACAGGCATCAGCAAAGAGGACTGGATTCGCTTCCAAGGCCGCTACGACAAGGCGCGCTACCTGGATGGGCGGTACTGGTGCCCGCGTTGCGTGATGCAGGCGCAAACTGTCCCGCCTCGTAAGTTCAACCCGTTCAAGTTCACGAGCGATGAGTGGGCCAGGTGGAACGATCGCGGGTTTCATCAGCCCACGCTTTTCGGGAGTGTTGGGAGCGCCACCTACGAGCGCAATAGCGGGCGCATCCCTTTCACCGGGCCGCACCACTACACGGGCAACCTGGAAGCCTGGAATGAAGCGGGCTACGAAGGGCGGGCGGTGATGCTCCAGGGCGACAGCCGCCGCCTGTGCGATGTGCTGGCGGGGGCGGGGGTAGCGGGGGCAGTGTCTAGTCCGCCGTATGCGGGCATCGCCACATCATCAGGACAGCGGCTTGTTGGGCACGGCAAAGCGCAGCTACAACGCCGTTGGTCAGAGTGGCACGAGGACACCGACCGCTATGGTGAAACCCCCGGCCAACTCGCCTCGCTTCCCGAAGGCGACGTGCCGCAGGTGCAGGCAGGGGCAGTGGTGTCGAGTATGCCGTATGCGAATAGCCTCAAGCAGGAAGGTCAGTTTCAGAAAGTCGGTTCACCTGGCTATACTGGCCTGAAAGCAATGAATGATGGATACAGCCGCGATCCTGCCAATCTCGGTAACCTGCCCGCCGGCGAGCCGCCCGCCGCCATTGTGTCCTCAATGCCTTTTACTAACTCTCTCGCCTCAGACGATCCCGACAAAAGAGGCGGCCTGTTCCGCGACCCGAAGCGGCGCGGCGACAGGAACATGACGGGTGAGTACGGCGCAAGTGAGGGGCAGATAGGCGCGATGAGGGAGGGGGTGTCGGTGGCGGATGGGATGGTGAGCAGTCCGCCGTTTGAGGCAGTAGAAGTGTGCCAAGATAAGGCTTTTAGGCTGAATGATGGACGCAAGACACCACCGCAAGGCCAGCAAGGCTACGGCCAATCAGACGGCCAACTCGGCACCGAATCTGGCACCACATTTTGGGAAGCATCCGCCGAGATCATGCACCAGGTCTACCAGGTCCTTGCGCCTGGCGCGGTTGCAGTGTGGGTTTGTAAAGCGTTCGTGAGGTCGGGCCAGGTGGTCCCGTTCCCAGAGCAATGGGCCGCCTTGGGTGAGGCTTGTGGCTTCGAGACGATAGGGTGGATCCGCTGCTGGCTAGTGGAGGATAGAGGCGCACAATATACCCTCGATGGTGACCTGTCTTTGCTCCAGGCGGCCTACAAGTCCTTCTTCCGCCGCCTCTCGGAAAAACGCGGTTCACCAGAAATCAACTTCGAGGTCGTGGTGATCCAGCGCAAGCCTGGTACTCTGCCAGGTGCACAGGAGACAGAACCAGGGGCAGAGGCAGACACCCTGGAGGTTCTGCCATTGTTCGCGGAGGTCACTTCACAGTGAAGCAGATCACGATTGCAACCCTGCTGAGCGGGGGAGAGGGTGTCGGTGTGGGGGCACGGGCGGTGGGCCTGCAGCACCTGTGGGGGATCGAGATAGATGACGGTGTTGCACAGGTCGCGCGCGCCAACGGGTTCAACGTGCTCACTGCTGACATCTTTGACGTTGACCCCAATACCCTAGAACGCCCAGACATCCTCCACGCTTCTCCTGAATGCCAGCGGGCCAGCCAGGCGGCCAATAACAGAGGGGAGACGGCACAGGATCGGGCGATAGCGCGGCGCATCGTTCAGTTCATAGAAATGCTGCAACCCCGCGTTTTCACCCTGGAGAACGTCTGGCCCTACAGGCATTTCGAATCGTTTGGGTACATTCTCGATTCACTAACAGGAATGGGCTACTTCGTCCACTACGCCAATCTTAACGCCGCCGACTTTGGGGTTCCGCAGACGCGGAGGCGGCTGATCCTGCGTGCAGTTCGCGGCGGGCTGGTGCCCTGTCTTCCCGTACCACGACCTTGGACGGGATGGTATGAGGCAATCGCTGATTTGATTGTCTCTCTGCCGGAGTCTGAGTTTGCACCCTGGCAACTGAAACGGCTCCCAGACGCTCTGGTTGGAACAGTGCTCGTCTCGCAAGGAATCTCCAGAGACCACAAAGGCGGCGAGTATCCTATGGTGACCAGGAATGGGGGCAATCCTGCATTCACGGTGACGGCAAACACCAACATGGTTAATATGCGCGCCTACCTGGTCGGGGGACAATACGGGCAGCCCCTCGATGGGAACGACCGCCCCCCACAGGTGAGGGATGGGGATGCGCCGAGTTTCACCGTGACGGCCAAAAATAAGGGGGACTGGCGGGTGTTCATCGTGGACGGGGGAAACGCGGGGCGGACCTCTACCGTCAGGATGGGCGATGAGCCAATGTTTACGGTCGATGCGATGCGGCTGACCAAGCACCCACATCGGGTATGGGTGGAGGGGCGGGTGGTACAAATGACGCCACGGGCACTGGCGCGGTTTCAGTCTTTCCCAGACACCTACATCCTGCCTGACAACAAGGGACTGGCGTGCAAGGTGATCGGGAACGCAGTCCCCCCACTGATGTACCAGAGGATCATCGAGGGATTGAGGGAGACATTGATGAACACTGACCGAGGAGGTCTATCGTGATCGGGATATTCCAGGGTAGAGGTATAGCAGATCGGGCACGGGCACACGCGCAGATCGATGTGGATTTTAGATCTCACGTACACCTGTTTAATAACGGCAGAAATCTCAACCCGCTGGGCGTGTTCCTGTGCGTGGCGCTTCACGCCAACGAGTACGGCTGGGCCTGGCCGTCACGGGATACCCTGATGCGCGAAACAGGAATTTCTACCCAAGAGGCCATGACGTCTGCCCTGGCCCACCTGCGCCAACTGAGGATAGAGGACCAGCGGGTGTTCGCTCACTACCGCGAGATGGGCGAGGACGGACGGTACGGGCGGAGCGCCTACCTCATCTTCCCCGACCTCCCATCGGCCTGCATTCCGGATCAGTTCACGAACCTGCGCGAGTACGACCCCAGGGGCAGCCTGGCGGCGCTGGCGCAAGAGATCGAGGAGCACGCGGTGGCGGTGGTGCAGGAAAACGTCGCGTCCGTTGCGCTCTTTACGGACCTGTTCGGGGAGGGACCGCAGCCAACCGCACCACCCGCACGGACAACCGAGAGTGCTATGGCTGAGATTGCACAGGCCGAGACGCGGGCGTTCGCGCGGATCGCTGGCTCCCCGTGGCTGGCCTGGGGCAGCGGGAGCAGCATCATGGACCGCTACGGGCGCGAGGACATCCCCAAGGAGGCGGTGCAGCGGATCGGGCACGCCTTGGGGGAGTGTGGGCTGAAACCCGTCTGGGAGAACCCGAAAGAGGCCAAGTCGTGGGTGGCGGGTATCCAGCAACTCTACAGGGTTGCGGACGGGAACGTGGAGAGAGTTCTGCAGGCTATCGAGCGGGCGATAGCGGAGAACGCGCAACGGGCACCTACCGACCGCCTGACCCTGGTCAAGCCCCACAGTTTCGAGTTCGCGGTGCGTGACGCGATGGTGAGACAGGCAGAGGCGCAGATACCGGCAGTGGGTTCCCAGTTCTACCTGATCCAGGCGGAGGCATGATGGGCAAACGAGCACAGAGCGGCACCGACAAAATGGTACCCCACAACGAAGAGGCAGAGCAGGCGGTGGTCGGCTCACTGCTGATCGACCCCGAGGCGTTCTACCACGTCCCCTGGCTGAGGGGGGGGGACTTTCACGACCAGAGGCTCGCCTGGGTGTACGAGGCGGTCCAGGCCCTCCAGGAGCAGCGCAGCCCCGTGGACCTGGTGACCGTGTGCGATGAATTAGAGCGGCGCGACAGATTGGAGCAGATCGGCGGGGTGGCCTATCTCACCCACCTGGTCAACGTCGTCCCGAGCGCCATTCACGTCGAGACCTACGGGCGCATCGTGGAGAGGATGGCGGGCCGGCGGCGCTTGCTCAACGTGGCGAGCAGTCTGGCGCAGTTGGCGTACCAGGATAGTGAGGACTTAGAGGACACACTGGCCCAGGCCGACCGTGTGTTCACGACCGCGCTGGCACGGAACGGGCACGGGCGGACCTTCACCGCCGGTGACCTGATCGGTCAAGTCTACGATGACGCTCAGATGTACTGCCAGAACCCGATAAAGGACGGGGAAACCCGATACCTTGACACTGGGTGGCCCGACCTTAACAAGGCGTTGGGTGGGTGGAAGACCGGCCTCTATATCATCATTGCGGTCCCCCACCTGGGCAAGTCGTGGTTCGTCTTGGACGCGGCAGCCAACGTGGCGAGCAGGGGGGGGCGGGTTCTGTTCTTCCCCCTGGAGATGACAGGCAAGCAGTTGATCGAGCGGCTCGTTCTGTCCACCGTCCACATCACCGACTACGACTATCAGCGCGGCGCGATACTGGAGGCTCAGTGGCCCGTGTTGGCGGCTCGGCTGGGCCAGGTCGGGGGGTGGGACCTCACTATAGACGAAGAGGCGGCCACCTTGCAACAGATACGCGCCTCAGTTCAGCGACATCACCGTGAGAAACCCCTCGACATGGTGGTGATTGATCCTCTGGGCATGATCGAGTTGGGCGGGGCAGGGGCAGAGAATAAGAACCTTGAGTTGGGTGGCGTGAGTCGGGCGCTGAAACTGCTCGCAAACAGCATAGGTGCTCCGATTCTGGTCCCCCACCACATCAGCGCCAAGAAGGTGGCAGAGCGGTCGAACAAGCGCCCTGAATTGAGTGACCCATACCAAACAGGATATGCAGACATTATAGCGGACGTGGTTCTGGGGCTGTACCGTGACGAATTGTACAAACCTGAAACCGCTGCCTGCCACATCATGGAAATCCTGGTATTGAAGGATCGGCTGGGAGGAAAAACAAAGGCCCAGGTTGACTTGTTCTTTTCGCTGTACGGGGAACTTCTGTCGGCAGAACGGCGCGCGGTTCCCGTGTATCTGGAGGGGGTGAGTAATGGAAATGGCAGTAACGGGTATTGACCTGCGCTTGCGCGTAGGTATCCCCAACGTAGACGCTGCAATGCGGCGGCTGGCGGCAGCGCGGGTGCTCGAGGAGGTCCAGGGGTGTCTGGGCAAGCCAATGGGCATGCCTTACCTGGCAGCCTGGTTCCAGGCTGATGGAAGGGAGTGGTTGGACCTGGCGGGGATGGGACATCTGCTGGAGGTCCCGGCCGCAGAATTGGCCCAGCGTGTGTTCCAGTTCGCGCCCAGCCTGATCACAGCGCAGCGGTGCATCTACTGCGCTCACCTGGTGGGTAACGGGCGTGTGCGGTGTGAATCTGGCGTCTGGGAAGACGACTGGGATATGCGGGCGGAATACGCTACCGCCACGGTGCGACATAGCAGCACCAGGTTCCCTGGCTGTCATTTGTTTGAAAAAGGAGAGGTGGAAGATTGAGCACAATTGACGAAAACCAGAAGGTAGCAGACCTCATTGCCGCGGTCATCGAGGGAGCGATAGACGTCCCGTCGAGCGACCTGGAGGCCATGCGGCTCCGTTACATCCCCCAGGTGGGGGAGGTCGTGACCGAGGAGGAGTTCATTCAGCGCGGCGTGGACCTGGTGGCGACTGCGCGCAATTCCTTCACTCTCATAGGGGAACTGATCGGCTATAAGTTTGCCGTGGAAGGGGCAGATACCGAGCAGGGCAGGAACGCGATCGTGGGGCGGTATGCGCCCCAGTGGGGGGTCAGCCCGTCCACGATCTGGAAGGCGTGGGTGGTCTCCTCAGCAGGAATTGACCTACTGCCCGAGGACGCGCCCCCGACTCTCACCTACGAGATTGTGAGCGGGTGCGCCAATGCGCCAGAGGCGGAGCAGGTGTTGGACCTGGCCCTCGAGCGAGGCTACACGGTCAACGACGTGCGGGAGGTCAAGGCATTGCGGGCCCAGGGCCTCATCGAGGATTGGAACAAGTTGCGCCTGGTCCACAACGGAAACGGCACGATTTACGTTGACGATGGGCAGACGCGGGAGCCTATCGCCACCCTGCTGGCAGATACCGACCTGGCACGGGCGGGCGTGGCCTTGCTCAGGATGAGGGCGCGGGTATGACACTATATCCTGTGTCACGAAAGTACCCTCCAGGCGTCACTTTCGTGACAGAGAATATCACAAAATGGGGTGGAGACAATGATCCCACCTGAGTTAGCAGACTTCGAGACCTACGTGGTTGCATTCAGCGGTGGCAAGGACAGCACGGGCGCGCTCCTTTGGGCACTGGACAACCTGCCCCCTGAGCGAATACGGGTAGTCTATCACCCCGTAGAGGAAGCGGACTTGCCCGAGGTTGATCCCTACATTGCCTATATCGAGGAGCGGCTGGGCGTGTGCGTGGAGAGGGTACGGGCGGGTGATCGGCCCCTCCCGCCCCAGAAGGGAGACCGGCCGCGCCAGGAATGGGAGTTTGAGGCTACACTTTTTGCCATGATTGAGAAGCGCGGGATGTGGCCGTCTGCGAAAGTTCGCTGGTGCTGTTCCTACCTGAAAAAATGGCCTGTGGCTCTCTATGCGTGGGAACTCTCTCGGCCTGTCCTCATAAGCGGCCAACGGGCAGAGGAGAGCGAGGCACGGGCTAAGCTGCCGGTGTTCAGCCTTGGTAAATCTGACCACCTTACACGGGCGATGCTTTCGACCTATCGCCCACTCTTGTACTGGTCGAAGCAAGAGGTTTGGGGGTTCCTGCAGCACCACGGCGTAGCACGCAACCCAGCCTACCAGTACCAGGCACGGGTGGGCTGCTGGTGTTGCATCATGAGCAGTCCTAAAGAGGTCTTTCGCTTTTGCAGGAAGCACCCAGAGATAGCACAGGTGGCCGCTGACTTGGAGCAACGAATCGGGCACACTTGGCAGTATAGGCTAGCATTACAAGCCTGCTCCATCAGGCGCGGGCACAACTCACCTACTGGGAGGAACCGCATGATTGAACTCTGCGCAGACATGTGGACGGTCGCGGCTGATGCGCGCTGCATCACGACCAACGGTTACGTCAACAAGGCACACCTGTGCGTGATGGGACGGGGGACGGCGAGACAGGCGGCAATCTGAGAACCATACTTCACAGTGAAGTGAAACCAATTTCCTTAACTGGAGGATGACGTGACTGAAGATACCAACGAGGCGCGGCGGCTGTTGCGTGATGCAGATCTCCGACAAGCTCTCTACACGTTGATGTGGGAACGCTATCAAAAAGGGAAGGCGCGCACAGAGCCGTGCGGCATATTGAGTGACGAGATGCTGTTGGGCGAATTGCGTCGCATCTTGGGTGGCGGCAGCCCGTCCATAACGGAACGGCTGACGAACCTGACCATGTACGTGCTCGCTGGCTCAGTGGCAGCGCTGATCCTGGCGGGCGTGGTGCGGCTGGTGGGGCTGATCCTGGGGCTGTAATGAAGGGCGTCGGATTGGACGGCAAGTCCCATCTGGAGGCTGCCTTTTCTACTCTCTGGCACCAGATCGCTCCCGACTCCCCAGAGCCAGAGCACGACGTGACGTTCTATCCTGGCCGTGACTGGCGGGCAGACTTCATCTGGAAGCCCCAACTCGTGCTGGTCGAATTGGAGGGGCAGGTCTGGGGGGCGCAGGTGCATTGTCAGGCATGCGGGGCGCTGGTGAAAAAGAGGAGCAAGGGCGGCAAGTGGTACGCGGTGCGCGAGGCGGGCGGGCGGCACGTCAGGGGCGACGGGTTTCAGAACGACGTGGACAAGTATAACGCGGCAGCCGACCTCGGCTACAGGCTTTTCAGGGTGACGGCCAAGATGCTCGAGGAGGACCCCTACAGCATCATAATGACGGTGAAGGAGGCGGTGGAGGATGGGCAGAAGTGACTGCTCTCCCCTCTAAAGAGGGGAGCTTCTAGGGCTTACACCCAAGCTCGCCAGTCCGCGAGCCAAAATGTTCAGAGACGCATTTAAGTCTCTGTCCATTTCCAAACTGCAAAAAGGACAAGAGTGGACACGAACGGACAATGCTTTTTCGACAATCTGACCACAGCGAGAACACATCTTGGTGGTGTTGCGCGGATCGACCAGCACACACGAACGACCGGCCCATGCTGCCTTGTACGTCGTGTACTGTACCAGTTGGCCCCACGCCGCATCCGAGATGCTCTTGTTCATGCTGCGCCAGTTGCCATCTTGCATGTCCTGGATATTCAAGTCCTCGAAGACCACGATCTGAAATTCATCTACCAGGCGTCTGCTGAGTTTGTGCGCAAAGTCGGCACGCCGGTTCGCAATGCGCTGGTGGATGTGTTGAATTACCCGCTTGCATCGGGTATGCTCAGGTGTTCCCTTTTCGCACTTGGAGAGCTTGCGCTGTGCCTTGGCAAGCGCCTTTTCGTCCTTGCGGAAAAAACGCGGGTTGGCGATCATCTCGCCGGTGGACAGGGTCGCGAATTTTTCAAGTCCCAGGTCGATGCCAATGACATTGGGAACTGGGGGCAAAGGAATGGACTCAACCTCACAGGAAAAGCAGGCATACCAATTACCCAAGGCGTCGCGCCTGACAGTGAGCGTCTTGATTTTACCCTCAATAGGGCGATGCAATCTGATCTTGACGTTGCCGATCTTGGAAAGATAGAGTCGTTCATCACTGGTGAGCTTGAATCCGCTCTGTGGATAGGTGAAAGAATCATAGCGGTCCGCTCCGCGAAACCGAGGATAGCCGGGGTTCTCTCCGCTTTCTCTCATGCGCCTGAAAAAGTGCTGGAGTGCCAGATCGACACGGGTTTGCGCATTTTGCAGACACTGCGAGAAAGCGTTCGAGAGTTCAGGCTTTTCCTGTTTCCATCTGGTGAGAAGTTTGTTTGTGTCGAACAGAGACAACGACATCTGTTGTTCTTGCCATGCACCACGCCGCACCTCAAGAGTCTTATTGTAGACCCACCGACAAGCGTCGAGAGATACCTGCATGGCTTTGCGTTGGGCTCGGGTTGGATAGAGTCTGAACCGGAACGTCTTCATGGCTCTATTGTATCACGTATTAAGGCAGGTGTCAAGTGCTTAATATCAGTAAACCGACGACATTAGTGGCGTGTTCCCAGTGCGGGCGGGACTGGCCCCCCCAGCACCTGGTCGCGGGCCTGTGCGAGGACTGTGCGGCGAGGCGGATCGGGGCGCAAGCCCTCGTGGCCGCCTCCATCGAGGCGAGGGGGTATAGGGAGGGATGGGATCCCCAGGAGTTTGCAGCGCGTCAGTGTTGCAAACTGATGGAGGAGTTGGCGGAACTCCTGAAAGCCGTCTGCGACAAAAGCCCGACCAGTTACCACGTGTGGGCGTTTTTTCTGTCAGAGGGGGGCAGGCTGGCGCGGGGGGCATTCGATGGCCCGCGTGAATTGTGGTGGAAGGACGACCAGGTCCAGGTTGATGCACCACAGGCGATGAAGGAACTGGCAGACCTGCAGGTGGTCGTGTTCTGTCTGGCGCAGGTCTTGGTGGAACTAGCGGGGCAGCCGTTCGACATCGTGCGGGCGGCAATCGAGAAGGCCGAGGCTGGCGTGGGGCGGGGGGTGCGGGGGCAAATCGAGGGGGAAACAGACCAAACGCTTGACAAGTAGGGACCTATGATGTATAATAGAGACAAATTGATGAGAGGAGGGGAAGGCAAGTGGTAGCAAGAGGAAAGCAGCAAGCGCGGGGCTTGCCATTGTGGCCCGAGGAGTGGGCGAACCTGGAGCAGTTGGCAGCGGAGTTCGACACGTGTCCCCCATCAGGCCCAAACGCCGGTCACCCATCGTGGCGTTCTCTGGTCAAGGAGATCGCGCGGGGTAACATCAGCCTGGTGCGGGAGAGCGAGGGGCAGGCAGTCCATAAACTGTACGACTCCAAGGTTTGCCCGTTCTGCGGCGAGACGACCACGGTGGTGGCGGGCGGGATTCCTCACCTGCGGGCGCACGTCCGCAAGGGGGAGGCTGAGGAGGTCTTGGTCGCGGGTGAGCGGCAGTTCCGCAAGCCTGGGGAGGTCTACCCCAACGAGGACGAGGTAGAAGTCGTGATGCGGGCGGGCGAGTACATCCCAGCCCCCACGACCGTCTGCCCGTTCTGTGACCGCGAGGTAACGGCCTCTGGTGGCAGCGTATTGCACATGCGGGCACACGTCCGCAAGGGCGAGGCCGAGGAGATCGAGGTTGATGGCGGGCGCACGTTCCGCCGACCAGGGGAAACTTATGCCCCGAACAGGGAGCGGTTCGTGATCGTCATCAGGCGGGCTGGGGAGAGCGAGGGGCCAGCAGAATAGGACGTACTGGGGGTGCTTGGCTTCGACGGGGGGCGGTGTGGTTGGTAGGTGAAAAGGCCCATTGAACGACACCGAAGGCCACGGATTGACAAACTCCGGACATGGGTTCAATTCCCATCACCTCCACTAGCATGGCGCGTCAGGTGGACGTAGTCTGGGGTTCTGCATCAGGCAGCCATGCGAACGCACGGGGCAGCGAGGGCGGTCCGACGGATGGGCGTGGGCCGGGGCTACTGTTGGCCGAGGTGGTACTGGATACGCGGGCGCTGCCCGTAGTGGAGGGTACAATCGGCGTCGGCATCGGCTAGGCCGAATGCGCAACCTCGTTGTCCCGTGTGACTTGACAAATCGCCAGACTATGGTATACTATACATTGTCACACGCATAGAGGCGGGCGTTTTGCTTTAGTAGCCGTCTCACAACTTCAAAGGTAAGTTGGGCAAAGCGCCCTCATTATGGTGGACTCGCGTCCCGCTGTGCGTGTGACAACGACGGCATACCATGATGGGGGCGCTTTGCTATGAAGGTTCTCAGAGCCTACAAGACAGAGCTTGATCCAACGAACAAGCAGTGCACATGGTTCATGCGATGTGCGGGCGCTGCCAGGTTCGTGTATAACTGGGCGCTGGCCGACCGCAAGGAGCGATGGGAACAGGGCCAGCAAAACACGAACTTGTATGAGCAAAAACGGCGATTCAATGCCCTGAAACGCGAGCAGTGGCCGTGGCTTTATGATGTGCCTTACACCCTGCAAGATGCTGCCTTTGTCAACTTAGATACTGCTTACCAGAACTTCTTTCGACGTGTGAAGCAAGGCCAGGAAAAAGTCGGCTTCCCCAAGTTCAAATCCCGTAAGCGCGGTATTGGCTCTTTCATTCTGCGCGGAAGCATCCACGTAGAGGAAGGTCGAATCAAGTTACCACGTATCGGATGGGTGAGGCTGAAGGAACATGAGTATCTACCCTCCGAGCAACAGGTTAAACTCTTGTCCGTGACTATCTCGGAGCGAGCAGGCAGGTGGTACGCTTCTGTACAGGTGGAAGAAGATGGGCCAGAACCAGAAACAGGCACGGATATTATCGGTGTGGACCTGGGCATATCCCACCTGGCAGTATGCTCAGATGGTACAGTATTTGAGAATCCAAAAGCACTTATACAGGCAGAACGTAAACTCGCACGGCTACAGCGTGAACTAGACCGCAGAACGCAAGGCGGCCAGAACTGGCATAAGACGAAAGCCAAGATCGCGCAGTGTCACGCCAGGATTGCCAATGTCAGGCAGCATGCGCTTCACCAGGTCAGTCATTACATCACGGCGAAAGTCAAGCCTGAGACAGTAGTGATTGAGGATTTGAACGTGAATGGTATGCTCCAGAATCATCACCTGGCAAGGGCAATTTCGGATGTGAGTTTTGGCGAACTGAGGAGACAGATCGAGTACAAGGCCAAGTGGCACGGCGTCAAGGTTGTGATAGCCGATAGATTCTGGCCGTCAAGCAAGGCTTGCTCGCGGTGTGGATGTGTCAAAAGCAACTTGACCTTGGCCGACAGAACCTATACCTGTGATGACTGCGGGTTGGTTATAGATCGTGACTTGAACGCGGCGTTAAATCTTGCCGCGCTAGGGAAGGCGAAAACATCGCCGGATTGCCTGGGGAGTTGCGGTGCAGGAAGGCCGCACTGTGAACCAGGAACCGAGCAGCCGCTTATCGCGGCATAGGTCTCGGATGGCACATTATAATTCTAGTGTGCACCCCACGGGCGTGTGGGGGGTTGGTTAGAGGTACGGTCACACAATTGCGGTACGATGGTGCACCCCACGGGCGTGTGGGGGGTTGGGTTGACCTGATCCCGACCGACGCGGACAAGTGCGTGCACCCCACGGGCGTGTGGGGGGTTGGTCGCCCGCGCAGGCTTCCCCAGTGCACCCCACAGGCGCGTGGGTGTTTGGACCTGGCCCCCGTGCTTACTTCACTGAGAAGCAGGCTCCGCTATTGCGGGGCCTGTTTTGTTTTCCCCTATTCCCCTACCCCCTACCCCCAACCTTAACATTTTTGAAAATCCCTGTCAACCTCTTGACAACTGGTAAGTTATGTGCTATAATGATGCCATACTCAGGACAGGGAGACAGGACAATGAACCGCAACGCGAAGGCACTCCAAACGAAGTCGAAGAAGAACCAGGTACAGCCCATCGGGCGGGGGGAGTTTATGGTCACCTCCGCAGCCTCTGGCAGCCGATACCTGGTCACTGACCTGGCGGGTGGCGGGCTTCAGTGTACTTGCGAGTGGAGCAAGTACCACAGGACAGACCTCAAGCCCTGCTCCCACTGTCTGGCGGTAGAAGAATGGTTGGAGCAGGCGGGGAGCCGCAGCCTGAGTTTCTGGGCTTCTGAGGATAACGCCAAGCGGCAGCATCGGCCGGCGCGGTTGGTGGGGCTGGGACTGTGGGCGACCAGCAGGGTGGCGGCATAATGAGAAACGGCTTTCTGTCCCTCGAAGCAGAAAAGGCCCAGCAGGAAGGGGCAGCGCGGGCCAGCGACTGGCGGCCCACGGTCGCCCGCACTTCTGACAAGGCAATCGTCATCCGCTCACGCAAGAGCGGCGGCAGGAGCGGGTTCGTGGCCTGGATGGCCGCCAACCTCCCTACCTTCACCCACAACCCCCGCCAGGATCGGTGGGAGGGGCCGCTCGATGACCTGGGGACGGCGGTCGAGGCGCTGAGGTACTGCAACCTCTCGGACGGTGCGCGGGAGTGGTTGGCCGGGCACAAGGACCTCTTGACCCTGGCGCTGGAGCAGGCGGCGCGGTGGCAGATCGGGCAGCCGCAGGTTTGGCTGGTTCCCGACGTGGCCTACCTAGAGCAGGAAAACCACGGGATCAGGACCCTGGTCTTGCACCTGGCCGACCACGACACCCCCCTGGAGATCGCCCACCCCGACTATTGCACGGGGGTTTGGATCCCAGCAAAGGGGCTGAGACAGGCTTACAGGGAATGGGTAGCAGGGGTTCCGCCAGTCGAGGCGGGACGGGTTAGATTTTAACGAAAAGAGAGGACAGGGACAATGAAGCAAAGCACGAATGGCGTCAAGATCGTAGCGGACAGGGACTGGCTCTGGGTATACTTTGACGCGAAACCCGCCGAGGACATCAGGGCGACCCTCAAGGACTGGGGCGCGCGCTGGAGCAGCAAGCGCGGCGGCTGGTACTTCACTGAGAACAACCCTGACCTGCAGGAAACCGTCGAGGAGTACGTGAGCGGGTGCGTGACGCAACCTGCCCTCCTGCCCCTCGATTCCCCTTCCCCTGAGCCTGATCCCGAGCCTGTCGGCCCAGTCCCCAGCCCCGAGATCGCCAAGAAACTGCGGGCGCTGGCCGACAAGATGGTTTCCCAGATCGAGGCCAAGCGCAACCCCGCCACGGCCAACCAGAACTACACCAGGCGGCGGGCGGGGATCGTTGCCAGTATGCAGGCAGAGGCCGATTCGCTGGAGCAGCGACAGTATGCGCTCTACGCCCTGGCAGAGATGCATGAGGGTGGCAATGTTCTGCCCCTCCTGGCAAAGATCGGGGACAGGGCTACCGTGGACACTCTCTTGCTCAGGAACGAGTGGCCCGTGTCGCAGTGGACGGATGACGAGCGGAAGCGCCTCACGCGGGCGGGCATTACGGCTGGCACCATTGCAGACGCACACGCGGCACTGGTAGCGATGGCGAATCCCCCAGACCGCTCGGCTGAGCGCCAGCGTCGGGAGTTGGAGCGGAAAGCGCGCTCCCTGGTCGGGCAGATTCCAGGCTTCTTCCCTACTCCCACCCCCATTGCTGAGGAGATGGTCAGGCAGGCTGGCATCAGCACGGGCATGCGGGTGCTCGAACCCTCGGCGGGATCGGGCAGCATTGCGGATGTGATCCGCGAGCAGTGCCCAGGGGCGGACCTGAGCGTGATCGAGTACAATCTGACGCTGCAGGACCTTCTGAAGGTCAAAGGCCACAACCTGGTAGGAGATGACTTCTTTTCGGTGGACGGCCAGCAGTGGGACAGGATCGTGCAAAACCCACCGTTCGAGAACCTACAGGACGTTGACCACGTGCGCTGGGCGTTCGACCACCTGGCGGACGGCGGACGGCTCGTCTCGGTGATGGGCGAGTCGCCATTCTTTCGGAGTGACGCAAAGGCGGCAGAGTTTCGGGCCTGGCTGGACGATCAGGTGTACGACGTCGTGGACCTGGAAGCGGGCGCGTTCGCCGCCAGCGGCACGGGCGTCAAGGCAAGGATCGTGGTCATAGATAAGGCGTAGAGCGAGAGGCCCCCACCCGATGGGGGCCTTTTCGTTTCCCTTCCCCCAACCTTAACATTTCTGAAACTGACCACCAAACACTTGACAACTGACAAGTTGTGTGCTATACTATAGGCATACTCAGGACAGGAGACAGAGACAAAATGGGAAAGTCAGTAGCAGAGACAATCTTAGAGCAAATGGGCGGGTACAACAAACTGCGAGCAATGGTTGGCGCGCACAGTTTTGTAGGTGGCTCTGACTGCTTGCGGTTCGGTTACGCGGGCAAGGTTAAGAGGTGCATCATCATCCTCACACCAGATGACTTATACACCATGCGACTGTGGGAAATCCGCAAGGGCGGCCTGGACTGCAAGTTGGTGTACGAGCAGGAGCGGCTTTTTGCCGATAGCCTCCGCGAGGTGTTCGAGGCGCAGACAGGGCTGGTCCTGTCACTGTAGCCACGATCAGGGAGATTTGACAATGGAAAACGCAATCAAGCGAAACTGGCACGAAATAGACGGGTGGGCGGCAGGCAGCGCCCACGTCCCAGTGGCGGAGGTGCAGGCACTCGACCCCGCCCTCTGGGCAGAGATTCAGACAAGGGGACATTCCCCATTCTACAGCGAGCAGTACCACGTCACCGTGCAACTGGCATACGGTGATCAGGGCGTGGTGACCTTTTCTTGCTGAAACTCAGGGAGGATTACACGATGGGGAAGCAGTTGTCAATGTTCACCCAGGGGGAGGACCTCCCCCTCTTCAGCGGGACGGCTCAGCGGGCAACGGTCGAGACCTTCCAGCCGACCACTGAGGCGGTACAGGAGACCTGGGCCACTTGCAGGGCCTGCAAGGACACGGGCAGGATCGGGCGCCGCTTCTGTAACTGCGAGGCGGGACAGCGGGCGCGGCGGGAGCAGTATCTATAGGTGAGGGGGGGGGTGATGGGCGGTACTTGGGAATGGCGCAAAGGACCCTACACACGGGCGCTGGTGCGGAAACTGGCCCGCGAGCGGCGATACTTTGTCGCTGGCAACGCGCGAGGCTCTAGGTGGGACGAGTGGGCCGAGGTCCCCGTGTGGGGCTTCAGGGCTGAGGACGGGCAGATCCTCTTGTGCCGCTTCGTGCTGGACAGCAAGCACCCGAACGGCTATTGTCAACTCCCTCCAGCGGGCGGTAGCATCTTCCCTGGCAATGGCGTGGTGGCGAACCAACTCGGCCTCGATCTGGACTGGTCCGCCAATAGTAAACCCGCCTTCGGCAGTGGTTCACAGTGAAGTGCTGTAGATCGAGATGATAGGCCCCCTCCCTGGGGGTCTTTTCTTTTCCTTTCCCCAACCTTAACATTTTTGAAACTGACCACCAAACCCTTGACAACTAGTCAGTTGTATGCTATACTATTATCATCTTAGAGGACAGGAGACAGAGACAAAATGGAAAAGTGCCCCGATTGCAAAAAGTACTGGGAGACCAACTGGAAGAACGAGGAGTACTGCCCGAACTGCGGTCAGACGAAGGCGCAGGCGATTGCACGGGCACAACGGGCGGGCAGCTCGCTCAAGGCGGGCAGGGCGGCAATCTCAGGGAGGAAAGGGCAATGACGGGCATTGAACAGGTCCCAGTAGCGCAGATCGTACCAGGCGACAACGACCGCCAGACGTTCGACCAGGTGGCACTGCAAGAACTGGCCGACAGCATCGGGGAGCACGGCCTGGCCCAGCCCATCACCGTGCGGCCCATCTGGCTCTGCACGACCTGCGGCCACAGGGACGCTGACGCCCCTCTGACTTGCGAGCGGTGCAGCGGGGACAGCCTGGAGCAGCGCTTCGAGATCGTGGCGGGCGAGCGGCGCTTTCGGGCGGCGCTCCTGCTGGGCTGGCAGACCATCCCCGCAATCGTGCGGGAGGGGATGAGTGACGAGGCGGCCAGCGCGGTGATGCTGGCGGAGAACACGAGTCGGGTTGACCTTAACCCCATTGACGAGGCCCGCGCTTACCAGGCCCGCATTGACAAGTTTGCCTGGACGGTGGCGAAGGTCGCGGGGACGGCGGGCGTCAGCCCAGAACTGATCAGGCGGCGATTGACCCTCTTGCACCTGGTGCCCGAGATCCAGCACCTGGTCGCCAACGGCCACTTCCCCCTCGGTCACGCTGAAACGGCCTCCTGCCTGGACACGAACCGCCAACGGATCGCGGTCCGCATCTACAACGAGAGCAAGAACGGGTTGCCCGTAGCAGCGTTCCGTGGTATTGTGAATCAGCTTTTAGAGGAGCAAAGCCAAGAGGGACTTTTCGACCTGGAGCACTTCTGGGTGGAGCAGGTACAGACGGATGCCGACCTGCCCCGGCGGGGTAGGCGGGCGGTCACTGGCGCACCCATCCGCCACGACCTGCCAGCGGTTGACTATCCTGGCAAGGTTGGGGCGGCAGGATATATCGAGTTGTGCATTGAGGCATTCATGAGCAGCGGACTGGAAGCAGAGGCATCCGCACTGGGCACGGTCTACGACAGGATGGTACACCTTAACCTGGTGGCCGTGCCGATGGAATCACTATTGAGGGGGATGGCATGATCTACACGATCGGTTACTCTGGGCGCAAGCTGAAGGATATTAAGCGGTTCGCAGAAGGGCTGGACGCGGTAATCTTCGACATCCGCTACAGCCCCCGCTCGAGAAACCCCGAGTTCTCTGGCAAGCGGCTGGCGGAAGTCTTGGGCGACCGCTACCGCCACGTCCGCGACTTCGGTAACCGCAATTACAAGGGCGGCCCCATCGAACTGGTGGACTTTGAGGCTGGCTTGCACCTGATCGAGCAAGAGCAACGGGCGGTGATCCTGATGTGTGTCTGCGGGGATCCCGCGATTTGCCACCGCACCGTCATAGCGGCCCGCCTGCGGGAACTCGGCTACGAAGTCGAGGAGGTTGACGAACTGAAACCCCCACAGGCCCAGTTGCCGCTGTTCTAACCTTTTCTCAGCAGGAGATTGAGAAATGCTAATCTACGAACCGAGCGGAAGGGCCAGGGAGTATGCGGCGCTGGCCCTCAATGTGTACAAGGGCTGTGAGCATCGGTGTGTCTACTGTCTAGATGGTGACACGCTTGTTCTGAAGTCGGACTTGTCCGCGGTGTCTTTGCGTACCATAGTCCCTGGTGATGAAATAGTTGGCGTTGCAAACCTGGGGAGTGGTACGACTAATACTCTGAAGTTTGTTCCGTCCGTAGTTGAGGCAGTTTGGACTGCGCGGAAGCCTGTTTTTGAGATCGAACTGGAAAACGGGATAACTGCAAAGTGCTCAGGTGACCACAGATGGCTTACTGATAGGGGCTGGAAGTTCACCACGAATGCGATGGCGGGGACCATTGATCGCGCGCATCTTACGACCAATAATTCAATCAGGCTGGTTTCATCTCTGGCAATCACTCCCCAGGAGACCGATGACTATAGATTGGGGTACTTGTCTGGTGTAATCAGGGGAGACGGTCATATCGGTGTGCATGGCCCCTATCACAGAAGGACAGCAAGACCTAATAGAGCGGTACGTATTTTTGATGAAGTCGTGCACTCTTTTAGTCTCCGCATGAAAGACGTAGCTGCACTGAGAAGGACAGAAGGCTATCTTTTGTATTTCGGCGTTACTGTGAAGCGCTTTATTTTCAACGATAGCATGGAGGGCATCAGAACTAGTGCAGAGCACACCATAAAATCTATTCAACACTTAATCGAATGGCGGGACACATCAGAGTACGCGCGGGGATTCTTGGCTGGCATCTATGATGCGGAAGGCTCCTACAGCCAGGTGATCAGAATTTCAAACAGTGATCCAGAAATACTGCGGCGGTGCGAAGATGGACTGCGCACTTTTGGATTCGGTTTTGTGTACGATGTTCCACAACAGGCCCCTAACTGTATTGTTCACAGTATTCGTTTACAGGGTGGGCGTGCTGAGATTATCAGGTTTGTTCAGTTGGTCAACCCAGCAATTGAGCGCAAGCGAACAATCTCTGGGCAAACTGTCAAGCAAAGTTCACGGGTGATCGGCATCAAGAACTTGGGCTATGAGGACACGTTATATGATATCCAGACGAGCACTGGGAACTTCATTGCTAATGGGATGGTGTCCCACAACTGTTACGCTCCCAGCGCCACCTACAGCAGCCCCACCGACTTCTCCCACCCCAAGACGCGCGGGGCCGACTTCATCCCCAACTTGTTCCGCGAGGTCTCGCGGTGCCCTGGTCGCGGGCGGCGCGTGCTCCTCTGCTTTACCTGTGACCCATACCAGCCATTCGACGTCGAGGAGGGCATTACACGGCAGGCAATCCATGTTCTGCACGGCGGCGGCTACGCGGTCGAGGTGTTGACCAAGGGCGGCCAGCGGGCACTGCGCGACCTGGACCTGTTCGGGCCAGGGGATGCTTTCGCAACGACTTTGACCTTGCTGGACGACCTGCGCTCGATGACCTGGGAGCCAGGGGCGGCGCTTCCTGGTGACCGCATCACTACCATCGAGGCGTTTCACGGGGCGGGGATCGAGACCTGGGTCAGCCTGGAGCCAGTGCTCGACCCAGACACGGCCCTGGAGATCATCCGCCGAACCCACGAATTTGTAGACCTCTACAAGGTGGGTAAATTGAACTACGAAAACACGCTCCCCGTGCATTTGCGTAGTCTGGTTGACCACATAGACTGGCGGGCGTTCGGGATCGCGGCGGTGGACCTGCTGCGCTCCCTGGGCAAGCCGTACTACGTCAAGAAGGACCTGGCGGCGTTCCTGCCCCCTGAGTACCAGGCCCTATGCGGGGAGATGCCCAAGGCGGCCCCCATCCCCCAGCCCCAGGTGGGCCAGATGACCCTATTCTAACCCCGAGACCACTTCACAGTGAAGTAAAGGCCCCACCGAGGAGGTGGGGCCTCTTCGTTTCAGAAAATTGGCAGGTTTGGAAAACCCCTTGACAATAGCGGATAAACCTGCTATTCTATGCTCAGTTGGCCGACAGGCAGAGGCGACGGCAAGTGAAAGGCCGTTGCCTTTTTGTTATCTGTGGGCTACACAACCGCGAGTCGTCTAGTGGCTCAGGACGCTGGTTGCTCAGACCAGAGACGGGGGTTCAAGTCCTCCCTCGCGGACTTATGGCTAGAATACAGTTGTTCTCAGGCAAGACGCTGGTCGCTGATGCCAGTTTCATCGCCCGCGTTGTCAACAGTGGTAACTACGACCGCGTAGTTTTGCCCTGCGTTGGCAGTTTCACCGTCCCCGCCGCTGTCGCTGCGGCCGGCTTCCCCCGTGACCGCATCTTCACGTCAGACGTCTCGATTTACAGCAGCGTCATGGGCTACCTGCTCGACCCAGACAAACGCATCGAGCAGATGGGCCTGGAGCCGTCTGAGGAGGTCGCTTGCTTCGTGGAGGGGGCTGCTGATGATTTGGACTATGCCGCCGGCGTACTGGTGGCAATCGGCTGGTTGCAGCAGACGCGGGAGACACGCTACCACGCCAACTTGAGGCGCGAGATCGTCACCCACAGGGCTATCTACCGCGCACAAATACGGGCGGAACTGGAGAAACTGGTAGAGGCTGCCAGCGGTGTTCACTATGAGGACCACGATGTTAGGGACGTAGTAGCATCGGTCACGGACGATCCCCGCACTTTCCTGTATTTTAACCTGCCAGGGTTCAAGTTCGGCTACACTAAAATGTTCGGACCTGCTGAGGAGGCGTTCGGCTGGGGCGGGGTGGTGGTCCAGGAGTTCTTGCCGCAATACAGCGGTGAGGTCTACGAGTCGCTGGTCGGCAAGCCCGTCACGGCCATGACCTACGTCAGCAGCGGTACGTCGTCCGACCGCATGGAGGAGGTTCCATCTGGCTGGGTGAAGGTCTACGCCAACGTGGCAGATGAGAAAAAGACGGGCTACCTGGTGACCAACCAACCCCACATGGATACCAGCATACACGCGCCGACCCTCGACCACGACATCCGCCACTTCCCCATATACGATGATGAGGAGATCACGCCCGAGACACAGGTCGCTTTCGTGCAAGTGGACGAGCATACCTGTATGTACTACCGCGACCTGTTCGTCCACAGGCTCGGCATCACGAAGGCGGAGCAGTACTTCCTGATGCTACTCGATGGGCGCGTGGTGACCGCGCTGGGGCTGGCTATGAGAGATTACCGTCTCAATAGTTCAAGTACTTGTGAGTATACTGGAGAGGTGTTCGGCATCACTAAGACCTCCCGCCGCTACGCCCGCCTGGGCAAACTGTTCATGCTCTGTCTCACGTCGGGTGACTTTAAGCGGCTCCTGCTGACAGCATACCCATTCACACAATTTAGGGAGCCGCGTGGCATGAGAACGTCATCTATCACGATCCACCCAGAGGGCAAGACGGATCGTGGCGTGATGAAACTGATCCACCGCGAGGAGATTGGTGATGGCAGGTTCAAGGTGATTTACCAGGCTGACTTCAGGGATGATACCTGGCCTGAAACTGTGCAGACGTGGCTGCGAAAGTGGGGAGGCAAGAGCCGTGAGTGAGAAACTACTGGACCTCGGCCAGGGTCTGGAACTGTGGCGCATCGACATTGACACCCTGTTGGAGCAGGACGAGAACGCCCGCGTTATGTCACGCGCAATGTTCAAACGGCTGGAGGATACCATCGGCAGGGACAAGCGGCTCGGGGCGCTTCCCTTCTGCGCTGCCACCGATAAGGGGATCGAGATCGTCTCTGGTCACCACAGGATCAGGGCGGCCAGGGAGGCAGGGTTATCGGAAGTCCACGCCATCGTGGACGTCACGGGCCTGAGCAAGGACCAGATTCGAGCGAAGCAGTTGGCTCACAATTCAATCTCTGGCGAGGACGACGAACAGGTGCTCGCCAGAATCTACAGCAAGATCGCGGACGTAGAGGCGCGGTTGGAGTCGTTCATTGACCCGAAGGTGGTCGAGAAGGCAATCCAGAAGGCAAAGGCAATCGCCATGGACCTCAATCTCAGTTACCGCATGGTAGTGATTACGTTCATGCCCATCGAGTACGACAGATTTGTTGAGGCGGCCGACAAGGTACAACGGCACATCAGCGTGGTCGAGAAGGCAATCCAGAAGGCAAAGGCAATCGCCATGGACCTCAATCTCAGTTACCGCATGGTAGTGATTACGTTCATGCCCATCGAGTACGACAGATTTGTTGAGGCGGCCGACAAGGTAC